>JACCED011959735.1_pt1 | contig 10300 bp, 9 predicted proteins | sample 7455021 | NCBI WGS metagenome assembly JACCED01 (sample SAMN15323456, study PRJNA562643) | freshwater metagenome | isolation source: river surface water | place: USA:Blue River Watershed | collected 2017-08-19 | reverse complement strand
TATTTTTGACGACACCGGTTTGACCTGCTCGATTGGCGTGGCACCCAATAAATTGCTTGCGAAGATGGCCAGCGAGTTCAACAAACCGAATGGCATCTCGATTGTTCATGCCCAAGACTTGCAAAGCCAGCTTTGGCCCTTGGCTTGTCGCAAGATCAATGGCATTGGTCCCAAGGCGGATGAAAAATTGCAGGCCCACGGCATCACCACCATTGGCGAATTGGCTCAAAAAGAACCTGATTGGTTGATGCAGCATTTCGGCAAAAGCCACGGTGCCTGGTTGCATGCCGCGGCCCATGGCATGGACGAGCGCCCAGTGGTCACCCAGAGTGAACCGGTGTCCATGAGCCGGGAAACCACCTTTGAAAAAGACCTGCATGCGGTGCACGACCGCGCCGCTTTGGGTGACATCTTCACGCGCTTGTGTCAGCAAGTGGCCAGCGATTTGCAGCGCAAAGGTTATGTGGGCAAAACCATTGGCATCAAACTGCGCTTTGACAATTTCAAAAGCGTCACCCGCGACCACACCTTGGACCATTACACCGCCAATCCACTTGAAATCAGACAAGTGGGCGGGCTGTGTTTGAAACGTGTGGACCTCAAGCGTCGTCTTCGCTTGCTGGGCGTGCGTGTGGGCGCTTTGGTGAAAGCGGACGCCGAAGAAGCCCGTCAAACCTTGTTTGTTCAAGAACCCTCTGCCACCAAGGAAACCCACCATGCGCAAGCTGACCTGTTTTGAATTGAAGATCGATAACCAAATAGCCCATTTGGTCTTGAACCGCCCGCAAGAACTCAACACCATGCACATGACCTTTTGGCGTGAGCTCGACGGGGTGTTGCAAGACTTGCATCAACACAAGGAAGCGCGCGTGTTGGTGATCAGCAGCACGGGCAAACATTTCAGTGCTGGCATGTCCTTGGATGCATTTGGTTCGAGTGTGAGCATGGACGACCAAACCGCCGAAGGGCGCGCCGCCATCGCCGATTTGCTGTGGGAGTTGCAGTCCACTTTCACCAAACTGGAAAATTTGCGTATTCCTGTGATCGCGGCACTGCAAGGCGGTTGCATTGGCGGTGCGGTGGACATGGTGACGGCTTGTTGCTTGCGCTACGCCAGTGAAGATGCTTTTTTCTGTATTCAAGAAATCAACATCGGCATGGTGGCCGATGTCGGCACCTTGCAGCGTTTGCCCAAACTCATGCCGATGGCAGTGGTCAAAGAGCTGGCCTACACAGGTCGACGCATGGGCGCGGCCCAAGCCTTGCAACACGGTTTGGTCAACCAGGTCTTGCCTGATGCAGCCAGCACACTGGCAGCGGCCATGAAAGCCGCCGCAGAAATGGCCAGCAAACCACCAGTGGCGATATGGGGTACCAAACAAGCCCTGCACTACGCCCGCGATCACAGCACCGAAGACGCCCTCAAGCAAATGGGTTGGTTGCAAAGTGGCATTTGGAGCAATGCCCATGTGCAAGAAGCCATTCAGGCTTTTCAGTCCAAACGTTCGGGCAACTTCCCCGAATTGGCCGACTTGAAATCATTCAAAGATGGCGTCAATCACTGACGCGCTGTACGCAGGTTCGCAGGCAATGCTTGTGAATGGCTGCTGCGCCAGGGGTTGATGTCCACCCCACCTCGACGCGTGTAGCGGGCATAAACCGTGAGCTTGCTGGGTTGGCAGCGCGTCCAAATGTCCATGAAGATGCGTTCGACGCAGTGCTCATGAAATTCGTTGTGGTTGCGAAAACTCACGATGTACTGCAACAAACCCGCTTGGTCTATTTGTGGTCCGCTGTAACTGATGGACACACTGCCCCAATCGGGTTGACCGGTGACCAAGCAATTGCTTTTGAGCAATTGGCTGGTCAAGGTTTCAGTCACGGGCTGTTCGTCCACGGACGACTTCAGCAAATCAGGGGCGGGTTGAAACGCATTGCAGTCGAGATCCAAACGATCAAGATCGACCCCTTCCAGTTCTTGGACCTGCTCTCGTGCAAATTGATCGCTCGAAAGAATTTGCACGCCGACCCCTGACTGCACAGGACCGCCACGCCACACCGCTTCGCTCAGGTCTTTTTGCAAGGTGTCACGCACCTGCGCCAGCGATTCAAAACGGCTGTTGTTGAAACTGTTGAGGTACAGCTTCAAGGACTTGCTCTCCACCAAGTGTGTGGACTCACAGGGCACCACGAAACGGCCCAAGGCCACTTGCGGCTTGCCACGTAAATTGAGCCAACTCAGTTCATAAGCGGTCCACAAATCGGCACCCACAAACATCGGTTGGCCCACGACGCCAATCTGCTGACGTTGGGTGGCCCGTGCCAAGGGGTAAAGCAGTCCAGCATCGTATTGATCAACATAGCTCGAAGCTTTGCCCAATTGAGATTGTTCGGGAGAATTCATACAGGCGAATGCGCATTCAAAAAAGGTAGCAGGCGCGCCGTCATCAAGCGCACAGCTGCAGGTGGAAAGTCATGACCCAATCCCTCGATCGCGTGCATTTTGGCGTTGGGGATGCGGCGAACTATGTCCTCGCCACATGCCATAGGCAAGAGCGGATCCGACTGGCCGTGGATGACCAGGGTGGGATTTGAAATGCGGGGCAACAAGGCCGCACGCTCTTTGTCTGCCATCACCGCCAACATTTGACGCAGACCACCCATGGGTCGATGACTGCGCTTGAAGGCATCATCGACCAATTGCTCTTGCGAACCAGCGGGGTGAAGAAAACCTGGGCCGGCCAAGGCTTTGACAAAACGAATGGCATGTTGCCGGGCTGCAGTGGCCCCGCCAGATGGCGGGGTCATCAAAATTTGTCGTATCTCCAAGGATGGTCCGGGCAAGCCTTTGGCACCACTGCTGCTCATCAAGCAAGTCAGACTCAGCACCCGCTCAGGGGCCGTCAAAGTCATGCGTTGGGCAATCATGCCGCCCATGCTGACACCGACCACATGCGCCTGCTGGATTTTCAAATGGTCCAAAACGGCCAAGGCATCCTGCGCCATGTCCTGCACGCTGTAGGGCGCTTTGGGTTTCAAACCCATTTTTTGTTGCAACATGAACCACAAGAGTTGGGGCGTTGGCAAGTGGTCCAAGGCCTGCGACAAGCCCATGTCGCGGTTGTCGAATCGAATCACGCGATAGCCCGCTTGGTGGATTTCATGCACCAATTCATCGGGCCAAACAATCAGTTGCATGGACATGCCCGCAATCAGCAACACCGCCGGACGGTCGCGCTCACCCGTGTCTTCCACTTCCAAGCGCAGGTCATTGACAAATATTTGCATGCGGCTCAGTCGGTCAATCGACGTCGAAACACCCAGGTGTCATCGGTGGATACAGAGGCTTCGAAAGCGTAAGCCTCTGCGTTGAAAGCCTTCAATGCTTCAGGCTTGTGGATTTGATGTTCAATGGCATAGCGCGCCATCAAGCCACGGGCACGTTTGGCAAAAAAACTGATGACTTTGTATTGACCATTCTTATGGTCTTGAAAAACACATTCGATGACCCGGGCTTTCAATACACGTCGGTCCACCGCTTTGAAATACTCTTGGGAAGCCAAATTGAGAACGACGGGATCCTCTTGACCCTCTAATTGCGCATTCAGGTGGAGTGCGATTTGATCACCCCAATATTGGTAGAGGTTGCGGGCTTTGCCCAAGTGCAGCGCAGTGCCCATTTCCAAGCGATAGGGTTGCATCCAATCCAAGGGGCGCAAAACGCCATACAAGCCACTCAAGATCGCGACATGCTGTTGAGCCCATTTCAAATCTTTGGGCTTCAAACTTTTGGCATCCAATCCTTCGTAAACATCACCATTGAAGGCCAACACGGCGGGTCTGGCATTGGTGGCATCGAAGGTCGGTGACCAGGCTTTGTAACGATCCACATTGAGTTTGGCCAATGCATCGCTCAAGTCCATCAACTCGGCAATTTGTGGGGCAGTCTTTTTTCTTAGTACGGCAATCAAGGCCGCAGATTGAGGCACAAATTGGGGGGACGTGGCTTTCACTGCGGGCAGTGGGGATTCGTAATCCAAGGATTTGGCGGGTGACAGCAAGATCAACATGTGTTGATTATTTCAAATCTTGTCGCAAGGCGTTGACACATGCGGACTCCATGGTCTTCATCGCTGTGTAAGCGGGGTGATCGCAACCCACTGATCCCCGTGCACCTGAGTTGAAGGCCTCAATTGCATGTTGCAAAACCAACTTCAATCGACCAAGAGCGAGACAAGGCCGCCACATCGGATTGCCCCTCTATGTCTGCCTTGTTGGCAAAATAAAGGACACGGCAATTGGCCTGCGATTCGCTGGCAAAGGCTGCTTTGAGATTGGCCTCGGTCTGGGAACCAAGGCCTCCCTGAGGGTCTAGTAAACTGGTTTCTTCCATGAGGGAATTGCCATGAGCCCAGTGACCAACCTGCCTGCACCAGCCCCTATTCATGGGCTTCACCACTACGCCTACAAAGCCAAAGACGCGGAAGAAACCCGACATTTTTACGAAGACATATTGGGACTGCCGCTCTACCATTTCATTCAAAATGACCACGTGCCCAGCACTGGTGAGTATTGCCCGTACACCCATTTTTTCTTTCAACTGCAAGACGGTTCATTCATCGCTTTCTTCGATCTGGGTGACGACGAAGTTGCACAACCCTCCCCGAACACCCCGCTGTGGGTCAATCACATTGCCTTCACCGTGGCCAGCATCCAAGATTTGGAAAACAGCAAAGCCCGCCTTGAAGCACATGGGGTGGAGGTGCTGGGCATCACCGACCACCGCATTTTCAAAAGCATTTATTTTTTCGATCCCAATGGCATTCGCTTGGAATTGAGCGCCCAAGTGGCGCCGCCTGCGCAAATGCATGCTGAAAGCTTGACGGTCCACCAACAATTACAGGCTTGGAATGAACACAAAATCGCGCAGCGCAAAATCCGTTCGCAAGCTTGAGTCGGGGCCGATCCGCAACTACAAGTTGCCGGAGTACCCCTTTGTAGCGCCACCGGAACTGCAAAACAAACAAGTCAAACACCACCCGATTGTGATCGTGGGTGCAGGTCTGAGTGGTTTGACCCTGGCCTGCAAGCTGGCGCAACTGGGCATCCCAGCGGTCCTCTTGGATGAAGACAACACGGTCGGTGTCAAAGGTGCTTCATCCAGAGGCATTTGCTACACCCAACAGTCTTTGGAAATTTTCAAACGCCTGGGGATTCACGACAGAATCGCCAGCAAAGGCATTGCCTGGCATGTGGGTCGTACTTTTGCGGGTCAGGACGAGGTGTTCTCTTTCGATCTGCGTGATCGCCAAGAATTTTCAGTCAGTGAACAGCCCCCGTTCACCAACATCCAACAGTTCTACATCGAATGGTTTCTGGTTGATCGCATCCAAGCGCTGAACCAAGCGGGGGCGGCCATTGACATTCGGTGGAAATCCAAAGTCACCGATTTCTCTCAAAACGCGAATGCAGCCACTTTGTCGGTCAGCACACCACAAGGCCCCTACACCATTCAAGCCACACACGTGATCGACGCCACAGGCTCGCATACACCGTTTCACGCCTGGTGTGGTGTCACCATGGACAGCAAGCGGGGCGACGATCGCTGGTGCATTGCTGACGTGCGTTTCAAAAACACCCCCCCTACCGAGCGACACACCTGGATCGAAGCACCGTTCAATGACAACCGTGCGGTCTGGCAGCATCTGATGGCCGACGATGTTTGGCGCATCGATTACCAAATGGCCCCCGATGCAGACCCCGCTTATGTGAGCCGCGAAGATGTGGTGCGCGAACGACTGGCCAAACAATTTGGCAAAGATGTGGCGTGCGACATTGTGTGGGTGGGACCCTATGCCTACAAATCACAATGCTTGCACCAATTGCGACATGAACGTGTGTTTTTCATTGGTGACACCGCCAAAGTCGTCAGCCCCTTTGGTGCGCGAGGGGGTAACACGGGCATTGCAGATGCGGACAACCTCGCCTGGAAATTGGCGGCTGTCATGCGAGGCATGGCCCCTGCTGCATTGCTCCACACCTACAACCAAGAACGCTTGCAGGCCGCGCGGCGCAATGTGCAAGTGACCAATCGCACCGCCCGTTACTTGCGAGCGCCCGAGGGCGTTGAGCGCTTGTTTCGCAGTGCCACCATCGGCTTGGCCAAACAACACCCTTTTGCCCGTCTGCTGATCAACACAGGCCGGATGGCAGAAGCCAACACGTATGCGGTTTCTGATATTTGCAAACCAGAAGGCGGATGGATGGTGCAAAACGCCCGTATCCAATTCACCCCTGACCACCAGGGCACCCTGAGTGATTTGTTGAATTGGACACAGGGGCGTTTGCTGTTGCTGGTGTTTGGCAAGTTGAGAAGCAGCGACATGAAGAAACTCTCATTGCTCAGCCTGAGTGCACCGGTGCGGGTGGTGCAAGTCGTCCACAAAGACAAGCCACAAGCGTTGGAGCATGTGATCGACCCCCACAAACACCTGCGCAGGGCATGTCAAGCATCTTCGACGGGCTGGGCTTTGCTCAGACCTGATGCTTATTTGGCTGCGCGGGGTCGTCAGGTGGACAACAAATTGATCGCCGCCATTGCACAAGCCCTTGCCCTTCAATAACCACCGATTGGACAACCATGACCACCCCATTGAAAATTGACTTTGTGTCCGACATCGCATGCCCATGGTGTGCAGTGGGTTTGGGTGCATTGGAGCAAGCCCTGGATGTGTTGCGAGACGAGGTTGAGGCGGACCTGCACTTTCAACCTTTCGAGCTCAACCCCCGTATGCCTGCAGGCGGACAAGATTTGTTTGAACATTTGCATCAAAAGTACGGCTCGACCAAAGAGCAACAAGCACAGATGTACCAAAGCATCAAGGCGCGTGGCGAAGAAGTGGGGTTTGCGTTCCACCCCACGGGCCGTGGCCGCATCTTCAACACCTTTGATGCCCATCGCTTGTTGCATTGGGCAGAGGTTGGTGGAGAACCAGGTGCACAACGTCGATTGAAGAAAGCTTTTTTGCAGGCCTACCAAGGACGTGGCGAAGCCATCGAATCGCACGAGGTTTTATTGAACATCGTGCAATCCTTGGACATGGACACAGAAGCCGCGCGGGCTGTGTTGAACAGCGAAGCTTATGCACAGGATGTGCGTGACAAAGAAAACTTTTACACCAACGCGGGCATCCATTCGGTGCCTGCCATCATCATCAATGACCGTCATCTCATCTCTGGCGGCCAACCAACACAGGTGTTCATTCAAGCCTTGCGCGACATCGCCAAGCATACAGTCTGAGGGCGTCAGGGGACGGCTCGCTAGAATGACTTTTTGTGCATTGTGACAGCTGCAATTTGCAGGTGTATACCTTCGTAAAGTCCTTCTATGAGTAATATTCCCGCGCAGCCTGGCTTAGAAAGCCTGTCCAAATCCTTCGAACCAGCCGCTTTGGAGGCCTATTGGGGTCCGGAGTGGGAGAAACGTGGCTACGGCAATGCGGGTTTTCGTGGCACGGGCCAGTCCAAGGCTGATCAACCCGCATTCGCCATTCAATTGCCGCCACCGAATGTGACCGGCACATTGCACATGGGCCATGCTTTCAACCAAACCATCATGGACAGCCTGACGCGTTACCACCGCATGCGCGGTCACAACACGGTGTGGATACCAGGCACAGACCACGCAGGCATCGCCACCCAAATTGTGGTGGAGCGTCAATTGCAAGCCCAGGGCATCAGTCGGCACGACATGGGCCCGACCCCGGTGGAAGCCCGCAAGAACTTCATCAGCAAAGTGTGGGAATGGAAAGAGCACTCAGGCAACACCATCACCCAGCAGATGCGCCGCATGGGCGACAGTGTGGATTGGACGCGCGAATACTTCACCATGGACGATCAACTGTCGCCCGTGGTCACAGACACATTTGTCAAGCTCTATCAACAAGGCTTGATATACAGAGGCAAACGTCTGGTCAATTGGGACCCTGTGCTCATGAGCGCGGTGTCGGATTTGGAGGTCGAGAGCACCGAATCCGAAGGCAAGATGCATTACATCTGCTATCCCTTCTCCAACGGTCCGCAATCCATTGATGGCGTCCTTCAAAAAGGCATGACGATTGCCACGACACGCCCTGAAACCATGATGGCTGACGGCGCATTGGCCGTGCACCCCGACGACGAGCGCTACCAACATTTGGTGGGGCAAATGGTGGATTTGCCTTTGTGCGACCGTCAAATCCCCATCATTGCCGATGATTTTGTGGACCGCGAGTTTGGCTCGGGTTGCGTGAAGATCACTGGCGCCCATGACTTCAACGATTACGCCTGCGCCCAGCGACACGGCTTGCCACTGATCACCATCTTCACCTTGGATGCCAAGGTGAATGACAACGGCCCGGTGGCTTACCAAGGCATGGACCGATTTGAAGCGCGCAAAGCCGTCAACCGTGATTTGGAAGCCATGGGTTTGATGCTCGAGATCAAGCCGCACAAAATGATGCTGCCTGTTTGCGCCCGGACAGGCCAAGTGGTTGAACCCATGCTGACCGACCAATGGTTCGTCGCCATGAACAAGGTCAGCCCGCAAGACCCCACTGGCAAAAGCATCGCTCAAAAAGCAATTGATGCGGTTCATTCAGGCCAAGTGACCTTTGTGCCCGAAAACTGGATCAACACCTACAACCAGTGGATGAACAACATCACCGATTGGTGTATTTCGCGCCAACTGTGGTGGGGCCACCAAATACCTGCTTGGTACGACGAAGAAGGTCATGTCTATGTGGCCCACAATGAACAGGAAGCCCAGGCCCAAGCGCCTGGCAAACATCTTCGCCGAGACGAAGATGTGCTGGACACTTGGTACTCGAGTGCCCTGGTGCCTTTCAGCACGCTAAACAAAAAGCCTGAAGACCGGGATTTGTACCTGCCCTCGAGTGTCTTGGTCACCGGGTACGACATCATCTTCTTCTGGGTCGCCCGCATGATCATGATGACCACCCACTTCACGGGCCAGGTGCCTTTCAAACACGTCTACATCCATGGCCTGGTGCGCGATGCGCAAGGCAAAAAGATGAGCAAGTCCGAGGGCAATGTGCTGGACCCCGTTGATTTGATTGACGGGATCGCGCTCGAACCACTGTTGGACAAACGCTCGCAAGGCCTGCGCAAACCCGAAACTGCACCCCAGGTGCGCAAAAACACCCAAAAAGAGTTCCCCGAAGGCATACCCGCTTATGGTGCTGATGCCTTGCGTTTCACATTTGCTGCTTTGGCCAGCTTGGGTCGCAGCATCAACTTTGACAGCAAGCGTTGCGAAGGTTATCGGAACTTTTGCAACAAATTATGGAATGCCACGCGTTTTGTCTTGATGAATTGCGAGGGGCACGATTGCGGTCTGATGGAGCACACCAAGGCCGATTGCAGCGTGGGCGGGAAAGCGCATGGCTACATGCATTTCAGCCAAGCCGACCGTTGGATTTCCTCTGTGTTGCAACAGGTGGAAGCCGATGTGGCCAAGGGATTTGAAGAATACCGTCTGGACAATGTGGCCACAGCCATTTATGAATTCGTCTGGAACGAATACTGCGATTGGTATTTGGAAATCGCCAAGGTCCAAATTCAAACGGGCAGTGAAGCAGAGCAACGCGCCACGCGACGCACACTGATCCGCACCTTGGAAGCCATTTTGCGATTGGCGCATCCCATCATTCCATTCATCACCGAAGCGCTGTGGCAAAAAGTCGCGCCTGTGGCTGGCATGCCTGGTGAGTCGGTCAGCATTGCCCGCTACCCTGAAGCACAACCGAACAAAATAGACCCGCAAGCCATTGCCAACGTGAACCAACTCAAGGCCATGGTGGATGCGTGCCGCAACTTGCGTGGAGAAATGAATGTTTCACCGTCCACCCGCATGCCGATGTTTGCACTTGGCAATGCGGACTTCATGCGCGCCAATGCCGCTGTTTTGCAAGCATTGGCTAAATTGAGTGAAGTCAAGGTGTTTGACGACGAAGCCGAATGGCAATCGTCTGCCCAAGCAGCGCCAGTGGCCGTCGTCGGCGACACACGCCTGTGCTTGTTCATGGAAGTGGATGTGGCGGCCGAAAAAATCCGTCTCGGCAAAGAAGTGGTGCGTTTGCAAAATGAAATCGGCAAGGCCCAGGGCAAACTTGCCAATGAAGCCTTCGTGGCCAAAGCGCCGCCTGCGGTGATTGCGCAGGAGCGTCAGCGGGTCGCGGACTTTGAAGCGACCTTGCTGAAGGTCCAAGGCCAATTGAATCGATTAGGCTAAAGAGGTTTC
>JACCED011590156.1_pt1 | contig 10300 bp, 10 predicted proteins | sample 7455021 | NCBI WGS metagenome assembly JACCED01 (sample SAMN15323456, study PRJNA562643) | freshwater metagenome | isolation source: river surface water | place: USA:Blue River Watershed | collected 2017-08-19 | reverse complement strand
TCCAATATGATGGGATCAGCGCCTAATGGAAATCTAGATACCGCGGTGTACTCTACACTCAAATCGGTTTGCGCACGTGCACTCTCCTGCGAAAACTCGACCATGGCGCGCGCCGTTGATGGTGGATGATGCTGTTCTAATTGCTTTTCGACTAAATGCTCGGTAGCAGCCAATACAAACAAGGTAATGCGCCGAGTAAACCAAAAACGATACTCGCAATTGTCGACCGTATTAAACCGAAACAGGATTCGGTCCTCATTTGGAATATAACTACCATTGAGCTGCTTGATACTCATCGCGCCAATTCCCTATGAAAAAAGGGTTCGTAATTGTGGATGGATCACGCGTTCATCAAACCCAGTGGCTTGGCGGCGACGAAATAAGCGCCGATCGGCAGCATCAACTGCAGCATGGTCTTTTTGCCAATCGATTTCAACTAACACGCTATTTGGTTCGTACACATAGCGCCCAGCTTGCATGGCGAGCAATGTTAACTCGGCATCAGCAAAGTGCCGTTGGTAGTGGGGATAAAAAAAGTCCCCTTGATAGTTGCCCTGCGCCCACTGGCGTTGAGCAAGCCCAAAGGCCGCTAAGGCGCCCGCCCATTTGCCATCATTAAACCCCAACAGGACTCCGCGATCCCCCATCGCATCCAACGCTAAAGCCAACCAGCCGCGGCCCGCAAACGCATCTTGAGCGACATAGCCAAAATATGGGCTTTGTGTGACACGAAAGGCCTGATTAATGATTTTAATAAAACCCCATCCTGCGTCATCGTGGATCCCAGTAGCACCCCCGGCACTTGCGCACGCTCTGCCATGAGGCGCAAAGCAGTCTCAGCTTGGGCTGGACGTATAAAGGGCATCACTACGATGGCATCTCGACTTTGCAGTGGGGCATGCGCCGATAACTGCCAATTGCTGGTGCTGAGATACTTGATCTGCATCGCGTTTAACTCTGCTGCCAAAACCGAGCCGTGTGGCGCTCGGCAAATAACACGCCCGCATACGACTGTGGAGCACAGGTAATGGCAGTCCCCAACGCGAGCGCCTCATAGGCCGTTAAGCCGCTACTGTATGGAAAGGTATCAAGCATGGTGGCGTGTTGGTTTAACGCCATGAGTGCCTCGGCGTGGGAGTTCGGACAAATAAATTCTACGGCATGACTACCAAGGACCTCCTCAATTCGTGCTCGAGTTCGGGCAAAGCGGTAGTTTTTATGAATCAATACCTTTTTACCTGGCAAGGTTTGTAAATACTGCAAGAACACAGAGGAGAGTTTGGCAGGATTACTAAACACGCAGGGGGTCTTGGATTTAGTTGGGCTGGGCTTCGGTAAATACGATGGTGGGGTATAGGTCGCGTAGGCGGGTGCGACGTTGATGAGACGCTCGCGGTAAAGGGATTGCAAAGCAACCGGAGATTGGTGTGCATCACCAATCCAACCTGCAAAACAATCGAGTCCCGTCGTGAGACTTTGCCCACCGACCCACTTGTATTGCACGGTAGCCGGCTGTACCGAGAGGGCTTGCAAACCAATCGGATCCATCCAGCCACTTAGATCATAGAGCACATTAATTTGCGCCTCACCGATCCGCGCGGCTAATTGCTCGGCACTGAGATGCTGCACATCAATCACTTCATTTGCCAGTTGCGTAAAGGCCTCGGTGGCCCAATCGCGGACATGACCACGATTAAATAGAATTACTTCGCAACCTTTGGCCACATGCTGCCATCCGGCGATCGTTAAGAAGTACACCGGCGAGACACAAAATTGATTGGAGAGTAATCCCACACGCGGGCGTTTAGGGGTTTTCTTGATCGGTCTTGCAGATAATTGCAAATGCCGAGGTAATTGTAAATACGCTTGGGCAAAGGCAATCGCATCGTGGGCGATCTTTTCACCAGAATCGGTTGGTGCGCGATCATATAGGCGGCTCATTAGTTGGGTGAGCTTCGCATCCATTGCCTCCTCAGGGTCCTCCAATAGAGGTTTGACGAGCTCATGCGCTACGCGGGCTTCGCCAAAAAAGTTCATCGCCAAATCAGCACGTCCTGTAAGTGCGCTAGCTTGCTGCGGGTGATTACGCAATACCGCTTGATAGGCGGTATCAGCTTGTTCAATCGCACCGAGTCCCTGATGTGCCTTGGCTAAAACGATTTGGGTTTGCCATAAATGAGGCAACGCGTTCAAAGCGCGTCGACTGGCGTGGATTGCCTGCTCATACTGACCCAAGGCCAAATGGCATAAGGCTAGATTATGCGCAATTGCTCCCGCCTCAGGGCGCAGTGCCTGTGCCTGCGTAAATAAATCTAAAGCACGTTGCCAAGCTCCCTGATCACGCGCGGCTTGGGCCTGCTCAAGAATGGGTTCAAGCTTATTCATAAAATACAGGCGTTACCAAAAGAGAGTGTGCATAACTCGCATGCAAACTATTGTATGCCTTTAGTATTTCTTACTAAAGCAATAAAATCTAAGCGGGTCGAGTACGTATGCCTTTTGCCGTACTTTGCGCTTGCGCGACGGTTTTATTATTCTCTCGAATGATCTCGGAGAGAGTTCGCATATTCTTTAGATTGGCCTCGAGTTGTTTGCTTTTAATTAAGTCCCAAACTTTCGCATTGGTAATCTTCAAACGCGGCTGTTTTACGACCAGTTCACACAAATTATCCATGACAAACTGAGCAATCAATGGCTGAGTAATCAAAATGACTTCAAATGCTTTGGCGGGTAAAAACAAGACCTTACTAAATTCTAGGGCGCTTACAGAAGCAGACCGGGGTTGGCCATCAAAGACCCCGAACTCACCCACATACTGTCCGGGTATCACCTCGGCCAGCGTGATCGAGGCGTCACCCACTTTACTACCAAACATACTAACTTTTAATTTGCCAGAAAGCAGGACATAAAGCCCATCAGGCGCGTCGTCTTGGCTAAATAAATATTCACCATACGCAAGTGAGTGCATCGTGGTGTAGCGCATGATGCACAGTAAATCACTGGTCTTGAGGTTTTTAAAAAATGGGATCTCCTGTATCAATCCGTAATCAATATTCTGCTCCACGCGCACCTATCCTTTTTGGGCAATCGCGGTTTGTTTATTGTGCTCGCGCATAATCTGGCACAAAATTTTCATATTGCTTAAGCTTGGCTTAATACTCTTATCGTGAATCCATTGCGCCTTTGGCGAAGTCCAGGTGACCCGGGGCAAGGCCGATACCTTTTCACACAAGAAATCACAGACGGCCTGGGCCACGGTCGGTTGATTGTCCATCACTATCGCAAAGGCCATCGCTGGTAAAAATAAGACTTCGCCAGTTTCAGTCATGCGTACCGAGGCAGAGCGCTTATCGCCATCGATTAAACCAAACTCCCCGACGTATTGACCAGGCCCTAAGTCGGCAAGCACCTTGGTGGTCCCGCCCACGTGTCCACTAAAAATATAGACTTGCATTTTGCCCGAGAGCAATACATAAAGTCCATCGGCATCATCGCCTTGGTTAAATAAATTTTTGCCCTTCTCCATTTCGACAGTCTTGGTGACCTTCATAATGGTCATCAAACTGGGTAGCGCTAAGCCTCTAAAAAACGGAATGTTATCAATTGGGGTTGACATCGTTAATTGACCTTCAGTTCCAAAATGGATTGCACGCGGGTGCGCTCGAGCTCAAGGTGCAGGGCGTAAGGGCTATAAAATGCAATGCTTTCTAAAAAGCGGATGCGCCCGGCTGGACTTTTGACCATCTGCGCAAGCTCCACATCCCTGCCCTCCCATTCTTTGGCCAGTTGCAAGCCTAACTCAATGCCGCGTTGCGGGAGGGCGCTCGCGCAAAGATCCGCTTCGACAAGCAGCATACTCATTTGCTCAATGCGCGTTGCTGGCTGCGCCTCATCACGGATACGCGCTGTTAGAGTTTGAAAATAGCGTGGATCGGTAGCTAGCACGATGGTCTCTACATCAGCCATTAATGATTTAGCCTTCAGAAGTGGGTAATTGGCCTCCAATAAAAACGATTGGGTTAATTCCACTGCATACTTTTCTAATTCAAAGGGCGTTTGATTGCGTGTTCCGGGATGCCCATAATCATGGGCAATTGCACAAAAGAGTAAGATCCACCAATCTTCAGCGCGCAATTGCCAATCGCGCTCGCGCTCGGGGCGCTCACCAAGCACGCGTGCTTGACAAGCCAAAGCACTCAGGGCAAGACACACATCCTTAAAGTGAGCGCGCGAATGGTATGCAGGTTCTTGGGGCAGCGCCTGCGAGGCGCGCTCGACGGTGCTGGCAAATTCTTGGCAAAGTGTTGGATAGGGATTATCAGTCACTGCAAAGGAGCGCCACAAGCGCGTCTGACAAAGCGCGCGCACCAGTATTTCAAAGGTCAGTGTTGGCGTATTGCAATTGACCAAATACCTTTCTAAGAGCGCAGTTTTATCCACCCGGTCCGCAGTTTGCAATTGCATGAACCAATCATCAAGCATCGCAGTCACAGGTTCGAGGGCATCGCTTGGGCTTGGCACCGAGAGGCCAGCACGTGAGGGTGGAGGGGATGCTGCCATGTAAGGTTCTAGAGATGCTTGCGCAGTGTTACCATACCTTAGTTTACCAAGGGATCGTATCCCAATGCCAAACCATCATGCCACGCATTTCCTTCTTTCCCACGCGCTCTGAGTGGCGCAAACATGCCCCTCGGTTGGCAATTGGTTTGGGGCTTACGGTGCTATTACTACTGCAAACCCTGAGTGTGCTGCCGATTAAATTTATTGACCAGCTTGACAATATTTTTTACGATGCGCGACTGCAGTGGACCATGCCAGGGGGCGTGGATGAGCGCATCGTGATTGTCGATGTGGATGAAAAAAGTTTGATCACGCCTGAACTGGGTCGTTGGCCTTGGAGTCGCGACAAAATGGCGCGCATCATCAATACCCTCTTTGAGCACTATCAAATCCGCGTGTTGGGCTTTGATGTGATTTGGGCCGAACCAGATACCAGCTCCGGATTTACGGTCTTACAGCAATTATCAAAAAACGAACTCAAGGGGGATGCGCAGTTTGCAACCACGGTTCAATCCCTTGCCAAGCGCTTAGATTACGACGCCATCTTTGCCCAAGCGCTCGAGAATCGTCCCGTGGTGCTGGGGTATTACTTTAATTCCAATGCGGATGCCACGGAGATTGGCACCTTACCCGAGCCCCTTTTTGTGAAAGACGATCTAGCTGGGCGTCAAAGCCAGTTTGCCCTGCGCAAAGGCTATGGTGCAAATCTTGAAAAAATTTCCTTTGCGGCCCCTTTGGCTGGGCACTTCAATCCAACGGTCGATACCGATGGGGTGATCCGACGCGTTCCCTTGCTTGCGCAGTATCAAAATGATTATTACGAATCGCTCTCACTGGCAATGTTTCGGCTCTACCGCGCACAAACCAAACCGGGGCAAGAGCAATTGGGTAGATTTCCAGCGCGCATTCCAGGAGCCCAGCTTGAGCCGGTAGCCGATCCCAAAACGGGCACCGCCGCTCCCATCGAAGGTATTCGCGTTGATGGTCTCACGATTCCCGTGGGGCTTGGAACCAATACCTTAGTGCCCTTTCGCGGCCGCGCACACAGCTTTCATTACATTTCCTTAGCGGATGTGTACACCAAAACCGTACCCAAAGAAACCTTGCAGGGCAAAATTGTGTTGGTGGGCACCACCGCGCCTGGACTCGCTGATTTGCGCGCGACCCCAGTCGGTGGCCTCTACCCCGGAGTCGAGGTCCACGCGAATCTGATCGCGGGGATGCTCGATTTGGAAAAAGGCGGCATCAAGTCAATTCCTCCATTCATGCTTGCAGGCGAGTTGCTGGCTATTGCCATCTTGGGCATCGTGCTTAGTATTGGCATGGCATTTATGGGCGCAATACCAAGTGCGCTCGCACTCGTTGCCAGTGTTGGACTCGTCATCGGTGCCAATCTTGGTCTATGGCAAGCCGGCTTTGCGATGCCCATTGCAGGTCTCTTAATATTGATCGTGGGGATCTATATCGGCAATATTGCCTATGGCTATTTTGTGGAATCACGCCACAAGCGCCAACTCGCTGACTTATTTGGCAGCTATGTGCCCCCCGAGTTGGTCGAGAAAATGGCCGAGAATCCTTTGCAGTACTCGATGGTTGCTAAAAAAGCACAGCTCACCGTCTTGTTTGCCGACATTGTCGGTTTCACCTCGATCTCCGAGCGCTTGAGTCCGCAGGAACTCACCGCCTTTGTGAACGAGTACCTCACCGAAATGAGTGGGACGATCCGCTCCTACGGCGGCACCCTTGATAAATACATTGGCGATGCGATTATGGCCTTTTGGGGGGCGCCCATCGATGATCTCAATCATGCTACGAGCGGGGTGACCGCAGCCCTTGCCATGCAAGGCAAGCTGGCTGAGCTAAAAACCGAATACGCCAAACGGGGCTGGCCTGAAATTAAAGTGGGTTTGGGCTTGAGTACTGGCGAGATGACCGTCGGTGACATGGGCTCCCAAATTCGCAAGGCCTATACCGTGATGGGGGATGCGGTCAACCTGGGGTCCCGCCTCGAAGGGATCACGCGAACCTACGGAGTCGGTATTTTGGTGAGTGAAGCGACCCAAGCAGCAAGCCACGGCATTGTTTATCGCGAGATCGACATGGTGCGCGTCAAAGGCAAAGACAATCCCATTCGCATCTATGAGCCACTTGCCCTTGAAAACGAACTCGCCAGCGCTGTGCGTGCGCGCTTAGAGCAGTGGCAAGTTGTGCTCACACAGTACCGCGCGCAAGACTGGCAGGCAGCTGAGGATGGTCTCATTGCCTTGCAAGCGGCCGACCCCGAGAGCAAACTCTATGCCCTCTACCGCGAACGGATTGCGCAGTGGCGCGAAAGTCCACCCCCAGCCAACTGGGATGGGGTAACTAAATTTGATACAAAATAAGACTGGGTTGGCAGACGACCTGACTCCGTTTACGATAAACGACTATTACTTGCCAAGGAGTTCTTATGCACCTTAATCCTCGCTTCCCATATCGCGTGCTGATTTTTTTACTGGGGATTGCCTGCAGTCTGAGTGCTGGTGCCCAAGAGGCAGGTAAAGTCAGCCGCCTTACTGGCCAAGCCACGCTCACCTCGGCTAGTAATCAAAGCAAAGACTTAAAGCGCGATGATGTGGTGAGTGTGGGCGATACGATTAGTACGGCCAAAGACGCGCAAGTGATGGTGCGCATGAAAGATAACTCCTCACTCCTCGTGCGTGCAGAGAGCAAAGTCAAGATCGATGCGTTTCAGTTTGAGAACAAACCCAGCGACACAAGCAAAACCAGCGTGGTCGCTGGGACCTTGCGCGCGGTCTCCGGTCAAATCGGTAAAGCCCAACCCGAGAATGTGAAGTACGAAGCGGGCACCGCCACAATCGGTATTCGGGGAACGGATATTGAACTGGCGATTGTGCCCGAGGGTCGCAAAGACCGCGCGGGGGTTTATAACTATGTGCACGATGGCAGCGTGCAAATGGCACTCAACACCGGCGAGAGCACCGTGGTTGATAAAGAGCTCACGGGCTTTACCCCCGCCACGCTCTTACCCGGAGAAAAACGCTTGCAGGTCTTGCGCGATCGTCCGGCCTTTGTGCAAACCGGCGGCTTTGATGCCCTCATTAACCAACTCACCGCGCCGCGCATCCCGATGCGCTAAACCCAATCGCCCAGATACCGTGACCGCGTTGGGTTGGTGAGGGCCCGATTGACGATGACGCTGCGTCGGCGGTGGGGCAAATTGCTATTGAGCGCCGGCTGTTTGGCGCTCGGTGCCTGCGCCGCGCCGCGCGTGCCAAGCGTCTTTACGACCCCAATCGCAACGCGCGCACTCGCCCACCCGACTCCCGCCTTTGAATCCTTAGCCCTGCCCGCTCCGGTGGTTGGCTTTTGGCGCCCTCCCCAAAACTTAACAAGATCCGATGGGGTGTTAGCAAGCTCTGCCATCCTCTCGATTTACATTGAAGGCGACGGTGCCGCCTGGCGCGATCGCACCCAGCCACCGAGCGATCCAACCCCGAGCGATGGACTTGGCGCTCGCTTAGCGCAGGCTGACTTGGGAAGTTGGGTGGTGTATCTGGGTCGTCCGTGCCAGTACCTCACTGCTAAGGAGCGCGCAGAGTGCGATCCCCAGTGGTGGCAAGGGGCACGCTATGGAGATACCGTCATCACCCTGATGCAAAACGCCATCACGAGCGCCATCGAACGCATTGAAATCGATCGGCAAACTCAGCTTGCCAACCCCCCGCCACTGCAGGTGCGACTCATTGGCTACTCTGGCGGCGGGGTGCTAGCCACCCTCATGGCCCAAGAGCGCCCTGAGGTACAGTGCCTCATCACCGTAGCTGCCCCCTTAGACCTAACCGCATGGACAGCAGGCCACGGGGTGAGTCCCCTTGCCCAATCGCGCAATCCGGCCCAGTTAGGCCAATTACGGGATGTGCCCCAAACCCATTGGTATGGGCAAAACGATCGGGTGGTCCCGCCCCAGGCTCTAGGAAGCTACCCCTGGCGCCAACTCGGTGGTCGCTCCCAAGTGCGTGTGCTGCCCCAGTACGATCACCGCGCGCCATGGGCCGATCACTGGCCCGCGCTCCTCGATCGCTCTTGCCCAAGCACCCCGTAAAGGGGTTGTTTACGATTCCAATCCCCTTCCCCGCTCCGTCAGTCCTTGGTACAAACCATAAATGGCGCATACATGCTTTATGGCTATACTCTCTTTAGACTTTATTTGGAAAAAATCATTATAAAATCAATAACTAAGACGCCTTATTGCGCTCTGCCACGATCCTTAGGCACGCTGGTGGGACTCCTTGCGCTTTTGGGTCTTTGGGTGATAACGCCAAGCGTGCGGGCCCAAGCCTCCAATACCAATGCCAATAATGCTGTCCCAGCCCGCTCGGCAAGCCTTGCCACCGCTCAAGCCATTAATAATGTCATTACCCAAAACCCGTTCGCGGGCGGTTCGGGGGCATTTCGATTTCGCTTAGGGCAGCAGTTACCCCCTGCGGGCTCAGGCCTCGCTGCGGGAGAGAGCAGTAACTGGAGTCTCTGGGCCACTCCGGTGGTCACCACCTTTCGCAATACCATCAACCCCTACACCTCCAATGGCACGGTGGCGCTCGCCTTAGCAGGCGCCGAATACAATTTTGACGATGTCATGATCGCTGGCGTCTCGGTCGCTGGGGATAGCACGAGCTCGCACACCAACTACAACGGCGGGACCTACAAAAGCACGGGGGTGACGGTCTCCCCGTATTGGGTCTACCAAATTAACAATCAGTGGATGACCGATTGGAGTGCGGGATTTGGCTCCTCGCAACCGAGTACGAGCTCTGGCACCTATGGCAATGGCAATACCAATGCCAACCGTTTTTTTGCCTCGGCAGGATTATCCAATCGCAGTGAATGGGGTCGGTGGTTCATCACCCCGCGGGCGAACTTTACCTACTACCGCGATTACTTAGCGGGCTACACCTCCAGCAACAATACCGTGAATAATCCACTCACGAGTTACTTGTACCAAACCAAAGTGGGCGCCACCGTGGCCTATGATCAACCCGGCTTTAGTCCGTTTCTAACGCTCTATCAGATCTTCAATAGCCAAACGTATTCGGTTGCCGGTCAAGCGCCAAGCGTTTACCCCTCGACCTACCAAGCGATTACTGGGGTGAATGTCTCCAAAGGACTCTTTTATGGCACCGTCGCCTATCAAATGGAAAAGGGCGGTTCGCAGTTTCGCATTTATGGGGGCGTGCGGTTTTAAGTTGTCTTAAATTGTGCTCGCACGCACTTACGCAAATTTAATTTCAGTGGGCGTAATGAGGGGCAGGTATTTTTTGCACCACTCTTTGCTATTGGTTTGGGTCAAATAGAGGTTGCGATAGTTCACCCAACAGGCGGCAAGCCAAGCTGACTTAGTGCGAATGGCCACATCCTTCATCTCGCGCAGGAGTTTGAGATGCACATTGAGTTCACGCTCGCGCTCGGGAAGCACAATCTTGAACCCCTTGAGACCTTTGCCAGCAGTTTGCATAAACACCGGAAAGAGGCGCTCCACAATAAATGGCACATAGGTTGCACCCTTATGTAAATCGCGCGCATCGGCTTGCGAAGAGTGCAGTAAGTCACGTACCTTGGGGGGTAACTTTTTGTTGGCCATACTCATCACTTGATTGATCCACGGCAAATACGCGGCCCAAAATTTAGGGGTGGCAACAAAACAGTTGGCACTCGAAAACTGTTCAGAGCTAGCAAGACT
>JACCED010014057.1_pt1 | contig 10304 bp, 8 predicted proteins | sample 7455021 | NCBI WGS metagenome assembly JACCED01 (sample SAMN15323456, study PRJNA562643) | freshwater metagenome | isolation source: river surface water | place: USA:Blue River Watershed | collected 2017-08-19 | reverse complement strand
TGCTTTGACCGAGCGAGGCAGATAGTTTCGGGGCAAGCATTCGCATGATCAAATCTGGCGGCCCTCCAGGAGGAGAGGGAACCACGACTCGAATGGGCTTGGTTGGATAGGTTGCCGCAACATTATTTGTAGCCGTTCCCTGAGAGATCGCAGGTGCGGTGAGCGTCAAACAAAGAGCGGCTGCAGTCGCGCGAAGAATGTTTTTTAAAGTCGTTGGCACGGATGAGCCAAAGTCGACCATACTCGTTAACGTTTGCATGAGGATACCCTGATGGAGTGATCGTTTAGAGTGAATGAAGTTCAACCGTTGAATGCGTCGAAGAGGACTTGATGATGGCTTCAAGTACCGCAGCATTTCTGACGGCGTCACCATCCGGCGTCACCAAAGGTTTTTTGTTTTTGATACAGTCGGCAAAATGTTCAAGCTCTGCACGCTCAGTGCTTGTAGCAGGAAAACTCGTTGTGACTGGCTTTTGCTTATTCATCACGTTATTGCGATCAATCATGCAGACAGTGAGATCCCAAGTGTGCAAATGCTCGATGTCGCCAACTTGCACCCAACCGTTCGAGCCAAAGATTTGCATTCGCCAAGTTTCAGCGGTCGCGATTACGGTACCGAGATATCCTGTCGTTCCACCGGCGAAGTGGAGCAACATTGAAGTTGTATCGTCGGATCCAAAATCTTGCGCGATACGGTAGCTCTGCGCAGTGACGCGATCGATAGGCCCTGCAAGGTACATCATGGCATCAATCACATGCACACCACGCCCGGTCATCCCGCCTGCAGGTGATTCGTCTCCTTCGTGTCGCCAGTGACCACGTGGGAAACGGTATGCGCTGGGACCACAGAAATTTCCCTCGATGTGAAGAAGCTTTCCAAGTCGTCCATCGTCAAGCATGCGCCGAATTTCCTGAAGAGCCGGTTGAAAGCGCCAGTTATATCCAACACCTAAGACAATGTTGTTTTTTGCGGCTGCATCTGCAGCCCTTTTGGTACTTGCATAATCGAGCCCAAGAGGCTTTTCACAAAACACATGTTTTCCAGCGTTTGCGGCTGCAACAATTTGGTCGGTATGCATCGAATGTGGAGTGGCAAGTACCACCGCATCAATTGTTGGATCTGCAAGAATTGCTTCGTAGCGATCGGTCATTCGAATGTTGTGCTTGGTTGCGAATTCTTGCGCCTTGGACGGTGTTCGTGTTGCTCCGGCTACAAATTGAATGTCTTGACTTAAGCCTTGGACGCTCTTGACTAGATTTTGTCCCCAGGTACCCATGCCAATAATGGCTGCCTTGATCATTTATTATTTCTCCAATATATGGAATTTATCCGAGCACATCATGCGCATGATGTGTCATCGCATGCTGTGAACTGATTATCAAAGAAAAGCGCATGGATGACAACAAACAGTAAATATGGTTTGATCAGATGCGTTGGATCACGCAACTCTCAAAGGACTGCTATGAATTTTTATAAAATTCTTAAACAAGTGCTGTTTTTCGTTAGCATGGTTTTATTTAGCTTTTCCGCACATGCACAAAACTGGCCAACCAAACCCATCCGTTTAGTGATCCCATTCGCTCCAGGTGGCGGAACAGATATCTTGGCGCGCGTCATTGCGCCCAGACTGTCTGAAATACTGGGACAGTCAATCGTTGTAGATAATAAACCTGGCGCTTCAAGCATCATCGGTTCGCAAATCGTGGCTCAAGCGCCTGCCGACGGCTACACCTTGATGATGGTGGACTCTTCAATCCTGGTCAATCCTGGTTTGCGTTCCAATCTTCCCTATGACACTTTAAAAGCCTTTACCCCGATCAGCCATTTGGCCGAAGGTCCTGTGATTCTTGTTGTTCATCCAGCAGTGCCCGCGCAGACGTTGTCTCAGCTGGTCGCATTGGCAAAGGCCAAGCCAGGTGAACTGTTTTATGGATCCGGTGGTAACGGTGCATCCACACATCTGGCAGGCGAGCTTTTTAAAATGGCTGCCGACGTCAATATTGGTCATGCGCCTTTTAAAGGAACGGGTGAAGCGATGGCCGCTGTGATGGCGGGTCAAGTTCCAATGACGTTTACCGGAATCAGTTCTGCCAAGCAACCTGTTGATGCAGGACGTTTGCGCGCGCTTGCACTCACAGGCAATCGTCGTCATCCAGCCATGCCAGAGGTCCCGACTTTCGCGGAGGCGGGTGTTAAAGGCGTCGATGCAAGTAGTCATTGGGGATTGTTAGGACCGGCAGGGATGCCCGCTGACATTGTTGAAAAATTGAGTAAAGCTGTGAATCAGGTACTTTCTGAATCGGCTATTCAGTCAAGAGTCGCGGGTTTGGGTTATGACGTCAAAGGCGGTGTGCCAGCTGATTATGCAAAACTCATGCAGGTCGAAATCGAAAAGTGGCGCAAGGTCATTCAAACAGCGGGTATCAACGTCAATTAAAAATTAACAGGGAAAGAGACATGCAGGATTACTTGACGCGAGATGGATTGAAGCTCGCATATTATGTTGATGACTTTACTGATCCGTGGGTCAAGCCAGAGACAGTATTTTTGCTTCACGCCGCGATGGGAAATTCTCAGCGCTGGTTTAGCTGGGTTCCTAAACTGGCTCGTCACTTCAAGGTCGTTCGCATGGATTTGCGAGGTCATGGAAAGTCGTCGATTCCAGCACCGGATCAAGATTTTTCGCTTCAACACCTTGTGGATGACGCAGTTGCACTGATGGATCAGTTAGGTATCGATCACGCCCACATCGTGGGTAACTCTGCGGGTGGTTATGTTGCCCAGCAGTTAACGTTGCAGCATCCCGGTCGTGTGAAGACCCTGGCGCTGTATGGTGCGACACCAGGACTCAAGCACAGTCATGCGCCAACGTGGATACCTAAAATTAAAGAGATCGGATTGAAGAAATTTCTGGCCGATACGATTCATGAACGGTTTGATGAAAAGGCTGATCCAAAGCTGGTTTCATGGTTTATCGACCAGGCCGGTTCGAATGATCCAGCTTTTATTGCGCGTTTTGTCTTGCATATGTGCACGCATGATTTTATGGAAGAGCTCTCGCGCATTACTTGTCCGACATTGATCGTTGCCGCGGGTAAAGAGTCTATCGGTCATGCCGACGCCTACGAAGAAATGCATAAGCGCATCAAGGCATCTGAGCTCGTGTACGTTGACACGGCAGGCCATAACATTTGTGATGGCTACGCTGCGCATTGCTCTGATGTGTTGATGAGCTTCTTAGCTCGACATTCCTAGGGATTGGTCATTCAGCCACTTGAGCACATGAGACGTAAAAAGAGTGGTTCGGGTCACTGGAAAGAAATGGCCACCATGTTCAAGTAGATGCATACTAGGATTATTGAGCATGGTCGCGAGCTCTTCTTGTAAAAATGACGGCACGATCAAATCGTCGCGTGCGCCCAAGATCAGTTTTGGAACAGAGATGCGATGAATTTCACCGCTACGATCAAAGGCCACCAGGGCATCTAGCCGTTCGGCTACGATGCGTTGCGCTTCAGGTGTAACAGGGGCATTGGCACGCGCGTTTTCCAACACGGTCCAGTTATTGTTTAGCCAGTTTGCATCGTGTCCCATAAAAACAGAGGAACATGCGTAGCCAACGGGGTCGCGAAAGAGCATTTCGCGACGGGTTGAAAAGAGCTCTTTTCGATGACGACTGGGCTTGCCCCACGTGGCGCTGAATACGCAGGCGCGCACACGCTCAGGTGCAAGCAATGCCATGGTTTGCGCGATGCATCCGCCTGTCGAGTGACCAACGAGGATGGCTTCCTGAACATTTAACTGATCAAGAACGGACAGGCAGTCTTTTGCAAGCTGATCGATTGTGCAAGGCGCCGAACCCCGTGAACTTTTGGCGATGCCACGTTGATCCAGTCTGAGGGTGCGGTAATGGGTCGAAAAAGCAGGGATGCAAGGGTTCCAGAAGTTTGCGGTGCCACCTAAGCCGCTGATGAGCAGGAGCGCGGGTCCAGTCCCATTTTCCAGCACCCTTAGCGCTGCGCCATCTGGCAGATTGACAGTGTGTTCGAGCAAGGGGCTGGCTGAAGAAGACATTGGTGTAGGCTTATAAAATCACATATGCTGAGTAGTATCGTGTAAACACCAGCTGTTGCCAACCCAGGACACAATATGAAATACATACAAGCACTGTTGCGGTGCAGCGATGAGTGACGGCAATCAGATCATTATTCCGCCCTCGTTCATCGCTTTGTTTATTGAACCAGGGCGCACGAAGCCCAGTGCGACGCGAGAGCACATCTACGCACGCTACGATTTGTGTGAAGATCTGGCCAACTTGCTGACAGAGCAAGCGACCAACAAGCTGTGGGAGTTGGGTATTACCGAAGCCGATGTGCTGGAAAGGATTCACCAAGGGCTTGGGGATGTGGAGATTGGTCTGACCGCGGCAGAAGCACAGTGGGTGATTTTTAGGCTTGCGGAAATTCTAGGCTGGCAGGAGATGATCCCGCCAAGCCACAGTTAAACCAGATAGTAAACTGAACAAATCAAATACTGAAATTAAGATTTGTTTTCTTCCTGGTAACGCTTGATGCCAGTCAGGATCTCCTGATGTGCATCGGCAACGCCACCCCAACCTTGAACTTTGACCCATTTACCTTTTTCAAGATCTTTGTAGTGCTCGAAAAAGTGCTGAATGGCGTTCAGACGCATTGGATGCACATCTGAAGCCTGTTTCCAGTGGCTGTAGATCGGTAGGATTTTGTCCTCGGGAACTGCCAGAAGTTTGGCGTCTTCACCGCCCTCGTCTTCCATGTTGAGCACGCCCAGTGCACGGCAACGCACCACCACGCCGGGGATCACAGGAAAGGGAGTAATCACTAACACATCCACTGGATCACCGTCACCCGCGATGGTTTTGGGAATGTATCCATAGTTACAGGGGTAGTGCATCGATGTGCCCATGAAGCGATCGACAAACAAAGCGCCTGAATCCTTGTCTACCTCGTATTTGATCGGGTCAGCATTCATTGAGATTTCAATGATGACGTTAAATGACTCGGGAAGATTTTTGCCCGGGCTGACTTTGTCGAGACTCATTATGGCTCCAGATGAACGAGGTTAACTAGTAGATACCCTAATGTTAACAAAATTAGACAAAATCGTTCCTATTGGCCCCATTCTGTTGGATACTAGCCCTGCTGGATGACTATCTGCTTCATGACTACCTGGTTCGCGAGCGAGCCTTGGCGGGCGCTCGATATCAACAATAAAGAGACACACCAATAAAGGAGTTCATAGAATGAGCAACGTCACGTTGGGCCTCTACTTTGCCTTGGGCTGTGGAGTATTAGCGGTTCTTTATGGTTTTTTTGTCCGATCCTGGATTCTTCAGCAAGGGACAGGCAATGCCCGAATGGTTGAAATCGCGGAAGCGATCCAGCAGGGGGCAAGCGCTTATCTTTCGCGGCAGTACAAAACAATCGCTCTCGTAGGTATTGTTTTAACGATCTTGATCGCCCTCTTTATCGATTCCCTCACCGCGGTGGGTTTTGTCTTGGGCGCCGTGCTCTCTGGCGCCTGTGGATTTATCGGCATGAATGTTTCTGTTCGAGCAAACGTACGAACAGCGGAGGCGGCAACCAAGGGTATGAATGAAGCCCTGAATGTTGCTTTCAAGGGGGGCGCGATTACAGGCATGCTCGTGGTGGGGCTGGGTCTGCTTGGTGTTGGTTTGTTTTATCTTTATTTGCAAGCAACCGGCAAAGAGCAAAGCATGTCGGTGATACTCCACCCCTTGATCGGTCTCGCGTTCGGCTCTTCACTGATATCGATCTTTGCGCGACTTGGCGGCGGGATTTTTACCAAGGGTGCCGACGTGGGCGCGGATCTAGTCGGAAAAGTTGAGGCAGGGATTCCAGAAGATGATCCCCGCAATCCCGCGGTGATCGCGGATAACGTGGGCGACAACGTGGGCGACTGTGCGGGCATGGCAGCCGATCTGTTTGAAACCTATGCGGTCACCTTGATCGCGACGATGGTGTTAGGTGCCTTGATGATCAAAGTCGCGACGGCCGAGGCGGTGGTCTACCCCCTCGTGTTGGGGGGCATATCCATCATCGCGTCCATTATCGGATGCAGCTTTGTCAAAGCGACCCCAGGTATGAAAAATGTGATGCCTGCCCTGTACAAAGGCTTAGTGATCGCAGGTGTGATTTCGCTGGTGGCGTTTTATTTCGTAACGGACTGGATGCTGCCTGACAACATGCTCGCAGATGTCGGGTTTGCAACCGGTGGAAAAATGCGGATGTTTGGCGCGACAGTGGTTGGTTTGGTGCTGACTGCGTTACTTGTATGGATCACGGAGTACTACACCGGAACAGACTATGCTCCAGTCAAACACATCGCTAAAGCCTCCAGTCAAGGCCATGGCACCAACATGATTGCCGGCCTCGGGGTGTCAATGCGTTCGACAGCCTGGCCAGTTTTGTTTGTGTGTGCTGCGATCTACTCGGCTTATTGGCTTGGAGGTATCTATGGCATCGCTGTTGCCGCAACGTCCATGCTTTCGATGGCAGGTATCGTTGTCGCACTGGATGCGTACGGACCTATCACAGACAACGCTGGAGGCATCGCGGAGATGGCAGGCTTGCCACAGTCCGTGCGCGACATCACTGATCCTCTCGATGCGGTGGGTAATACAACCAAAGCGGTCACAAAGGGCTATGCCATTGGGTCTGCAGGTTTAGCCGCACTTGTGCTGTTTGCCGACTATACGCATGCGCTTGAGGCGAATGGTCTGAAGGTGACGTTCGATTTGTCGGATCACCGCGTCATCATTGGTTTATTCATAGGCGGAATGATTCCTTATTTATTCGGTGCGATGGCGATGGAAGCCGTCGGTCGTTGTGCGGGTTCAGTTGTCGATGAGGTTCGTCGACAATTCCGCGAGATCAAAGGCATCATGGAAGGAACGGCCAAGCCAGAATATGACAAAGCGGTTGATATGCTGACAACTGCCGCGATCAAGGAAATGATTATTCCCTCGTTGCTGCCCGTCGTGGCGCCAATCGCCGTCGGTTTGATTCTCGGGCCCGAGGCGTTGGGCGGGTTGTTAATGGGGACGATCGTGACGGGATTGTTTGTGGCGATCTCCATGTGTACGGGAGGTGGTGCGTGGGATAACGCCAAAAAATATATCGAAGAGGGACACTACGGTGGAAAGGGGTCTGAAACGCACAAGGCCGCGATAACCGGGGATACGGTAGGCGATCCTTATAAAGACACCGCTGGTCCTGCGATTAATCCTCTTATCAAAATCATTAATATTGTGGCTTTGTTGATTGTGCCTTTGATGATTTAACTTTGATGATTTAGATATGAACGGAGCGGCGAAGAAAACGCCGTTCCGTTTCATGCGTATGCATCTATTCGCGGTAGACAAGGTGTGGAAAAGGAACAATAATTGCCAAATTAATAATTAAATTTTTCGGGATCTTGCATGACTTTACTTGGCAATATTTTGTGGTTCATTCTCGGTGGTTGGCTGTTAGGGTTGATGTACCTTTTCGGGGCCATTGTTTTTTTTCCACTCTTTCCCTTCTTGTGGCCCTTGGTCAAATTTGCATTTTGGCCATTCGGAAAAGAGGTTGTGAGCCGTTCAGATCTAGAGGCTTATCAGAGAGCGCACGGCGTAGAAAAAAGCTCAACTCAATCGGCAAAGAATACAGTCGGATTCATTGGAAATATTCTCTGGGCTCTGACATTCGGTTGGATACTCGCGCTGTGTCATTTAGTCGCAGCAATCATGAATATTGCTTTTATCTGGCTGATCGTCACAATTCCAAATATTGGTGGAAACTGGAAACTCATCACGGTGGCATTTGCGCCATTCAATCGCGTCATTGTTCCTTCGGAGTTGGCGCGTGAAATTAAACTGACCGCTGCAAAAAAGAAAATTGGTATTTGAACGCGATCAAATCACGGATCAGTTGAGACGACGGTAAGCAACTTAAATCAGTTCTTCAATTGGTGCTGGTTTACCGTACAGGTAGCCTTGATAAAGCGTGCAGCCCAGTTCGAACAGGCGGGCACGCTGCTCTGCCGTTTCAACACCTTCGGCAATCACCGATAAGCCAAGACTATTGCCCAGCGTGACGACAGTCTGGGCGATCGCGGCATCGCTTGGGTTTGTCACGATATTTGTGATGAAGCCTTGATCGATTTTTAGCTGATCCAGAGGAAGTCTTTGCAGATAGGATAGAGAGGAAAAACCTGTCCCGAAGTCATCCAGAGAAAAACCGATTCCGTGCCCTTTCAATTCAGTCATCTTAGTGATCAGACTTTCAATTTCATTGACCAGCATGCTTTCGGTGAGCTCAAGCTTCAGGCGATAACCAGGAGCGCCTGTTTTTTTCAAAATCGCTAGGACTTGTTCAACATAGTTTGGTTCATGGAACTGAGTGGCGCTGACATTGACGGAAATAGTCAGGTGTGATTTTTCCGGATCGTGTGTCCAACTCGCAAGTTGTTTGCATGCGGTTTCCAATACCCAGTGACCCAATGGAATCACTAAACCGCAGTGCTCAGCGGCCAGAATGAATTGACCGGGAGCCACGATGCCTCGGGTGGGATGATGCCAACGTACCAAGGCTTCAAACCCAACCAGTTTGTCATGCGCATCCATTTGGGGCTGATAATAAAGAACGAAATCATTATTTTTAAGTGATTCGCGAAGATCGGCTTCAAGCGTGACTCGTGCACTGACAAGTTCCTGCATCGTGGGATCGAAAAATTGAAATGCGCCACGACCAATTTTCTTGGCTTGATACATGGCCAGCTCGGCATGTTTCAGTAACGTGTGCCCACTTTCCAAGTCATTTGTAAAAAGTGCGATACCAATGCAACATGAGCTGTAGTGTTGCGTATTGTTCAGCGCAAATGGTTGATGAATAGTCGCGAGAATTTCACGAGCTGTGAGTTCGGCAGTTTTAGCAGCATCTTCAGGTATTGCGCTTAAACCACTCAACAGGACAGCAAATTTATCCCCCCCGATACGCGCAACAAAGTTTCCTTCGGGGAGAGCATCCGTGATTCTTTTCGCGACCTCTTTGAGCCAAAGATCGCCTTTATCGTGACCAAAAGAGTCATTAAGTGATTTGAAGTCGTCTAAATCGATATGTAGTAACGCACCGAGATATTGGAAATTTTTACGTTCTTCGAGCACAAGATTCAAACGCTGCATGAGTAGTCGTAAGTTCGCCACGCCCGTCAGTGAATCAAAGTACTCCAGGTATTCAATTTGATCTGAAGCTTTCTTTTTTGCAGTGATGTCTTGCGTGACAGACAGGAGGCATGCCTCACCGTTCAGAGAAATCGTATTGGCAGAGACAAGCGCGTAAATCATTCGTCCGCTATGAGAGACAAAGCGCGTTTCGAGGTGTTCGCATGATCCATGCGTTTGGAGGGTATGCAAAAAGGCCTCACGATCAGCAAGCGAGGCCCAGATACCGATGTCAAGCGCAGTTTTCCCGATGATTTGCCTGCGTTCCCAACCGAAGATTTTCGAGTAACCATCGTTGATATCTAAAAATTTACCGTCTTTGAGTCGTGTCAGACTCACAGCATCGGGGCTGGTGCGAAAAACGGTACGGTACCGTTCTTCGCTTTCTTTGAGTGTCTCCTGTCGAGTATTCAACTCTGCCAATAGTCTATTAAAGCCGGTGATGAGTTGGCCAATCTCATCTTGTCGACTAATTGGGAGAGGCTCCAATGTGGACTCGGGATTCGCCAGTTGTGAAAGTTTACGCGCGGTTGCTTCGAGGGGTTTGAATTCTCTGACCAGCATCCACCAGATGAGTCCTCCGGATAGAAAAGTGAGTAATAGAGTGAAGATGAGGATACGTCGCTCCAAACTCGTGATGGGAGCGAAGGCGACCTTGGTCGGTAATACGACCGCTACATACCAATTCACATTATTCAGGTGTTTGACGCCAGAGATGACTTCGAAGCCACGAGGGTTTGTAAACACCTCGCTCCCCTCGAAACCGCTGATGAATTTGTCGACGACAGGGTTAACGAGTGGCCCCGGCAAGCGTTCCATCAGGCGCTCTTTGTCGGAACTCGCGACAATCACGCGATGTGTCGCGTCGATTAATAAATAGCTACCTGAGCCACTCACATAACTGTGCTCTATTCTGTCCATGAAATTAGATTCACTCAGATTAATCACACCGGCCAGTGCGGCAATGACTTTGCCATTTTTATCTTTGATCGGGACACCGATGCCAAAAATCGGAGCTTTGATCTGACGGCCCATGACTGG
>JACCED010878308.1_pt1 | contig 10307 bp, 9 predicted proteins | sample 7455021 | NCBI WGS metagenome assembly JACCED01 (sample SAMN15323456, study PRJNA562643) | freshwater metagenome | isolation source: river surface water | place: USA:Blue River Watershed | collected 2017-08-19 | reverse complement strand
CGTCGCGCCCTCGGTCTGGGCTTGGCGCCCGGGTCGGGCGGCCAAGATGGCGCGGCACATCGACCATGTGCTCGCGCTTTTGCCCTTCGAACCGCCCTATCTGCACGCCGCTGGCATGACCTGCGATTTCGTCGGCCATCCGGTGGTGAGTGAGCCGCTGGCCAGCCCTGAGGAGCGCGCCGTGATGGCGGGCGAGGGGCCGCTTCTGCTGGCCCTTCCCGGCAGTCGCAAGGGGGAGGTTAGCCGCCTATGCCCGGTCTTTGGGGCCACCATCGCGCGGCTTAAGGCCCAGCACCCGACGTTGAGGGTGGCCCTGCCCACTGTGCGTGGGGTGGAGCCCCTTGTGCGGGACCTAACCCGTGATTGGGCCGTGGCACCGCAGATCATCACCGATGCGGCCCAGAAACGCGCGGCGTTTGCCTTGGCCGATGTGGCGCTGGCGGCGTCCGGCACGGTGTCGTTGGAGCTGGCCGCCAACGCCTGCCCGATGGTGATCGCCTATGACATGAACCGCCTGACCCTGTGGCTGATGCGCCGCGCGGCACAGGTGGACACGGTGACCTTGGTCAACCTTGTATCAGAGACCCGCGTGGTGCCTGAGTTTATTGGCGCGCGCTGCCAGCCCGATCTGATTGCGCCCGCGCTTGAGGCACTGCTGGCCGACCCATCCGGCCAGACGCAGGCGATGCAGGTCACGATGCAGCGGTTGGGGCAGGGTGGCGACGCGCCGGGCTTGCGCGCGGCGCGCTCGGTGCTTGCGGCGCTCTGACCTTCCAATTTTCTTTCCAGAAAATTGCGAAAAACCTTCGCAGGTTTTTGGGCCCTTACCGCCCGCGCCAGATCCAGCCGCCGCCAAACACCCGGCCGCCTTCGGGGGCATAGAACACGCAGGCCTGCCCGGCTGAGACGCCATCTTCGGGGTCCAGCAGCTCCACCTCGGCCTCGGTTGCCGACAAGGGGCGGATCACCGCCGGGCGCGGCGGGCGGGTGGAGCGGACCTTGACGCTTAAATGCCATTCGGGGCGGCTGTCAAAGGGGGTATCGCCCAGCCAGTTGATCTCGCGGATCGGGATCGTGCGGGTGGAGAGCGCAGTTTTCGGACCCACCACGACGCGCCGGGTTTCTGGTTCCAGCCGCACGACATAGACCGGCTCTTCAAGCCCGCCGATGCCCAAACCTTTGCGCTGGCCGATGGTGTAATGGATCACGCCCCGGTGCTGGCCCACCACCTTACCGGCCAGATCGACAATCTCACCCGGATCCGCCGCACCGGGGCGCAGCTTTTCGATGACGGCGGCATAGTCGCCATTGGGCACAAAGCAGATGTCCTGACTGTCGGGCTTGTCCGCAACGCTCAGCCCGTATTTGGCCGCCAAGGCCCGGGTTTCCGCCTTTGAGGCCAGATGGCCCACGGGAAAGCGCAGGTAAGACAGCTGTTCGGCCGTGGTGGAGAACAGGAAATAGCTTTGATCGCGGTTCGAATCCGTGGCCATGTGCAGTTCTGGCCCGGCCCCCATCTTGCGCTGAATGTAATGCCCGGTGGCCATGCAATCGGCGTTCAGATCCTTGGCGGTGGCCAGAAGATCCTTGAACTTCACCCGCTCATTGCAACGGATGCAGGGCACCGGTGTCGCCCCGGCCAGATAGGCATCGGCGAATTCCTCGATCACCGCCTCGCGGAAGGTGTTTTCATAGTCCAGCACATAATGCGGAAAGCCCATCGCTTCGGCCACCCGGGCCGCATCATGAATGTCGCGCCCCGCACAGCAGGCGCCCTTTTTGGCCAAGGCCGCGCCGTGGTCGTAAAGCTGCAAGGTGACGCCCACAACGTCATAGCCTTCGTCCTTCAGCATGGCCGCCACCACTGACGAATCCACACCGCCCGACATGGCCACCACCACGCGGGTTTCCGAAGGCGGTTTGGGCAGGCCAAGCGAGTTGAGCCTTTGGTCAAGCATGGTGTGCACTTTCGGGGGGTGGGGGCAGATCAGGACAGGGCTGCGGAACAACGGCGGATGTTGCGCAATATAGGAAAATGCTGCGCAGTCTCAACCCCTGGCTTCACGATCGCTTAAGGACGTCGGGTCATCCTTGGCGCGATGGAAAACGGAGCGATTATGTTTCTTAAACGCGTTGATGGTCCGCGACAGGTGACCTTGCCGGATGGCAGCATCCTGACCCGCGCCGACCTGCCGCCCGCCGACACCCGCCGCTGGGTGGCCAGCCGCAAGGCGATTGTCGTCAAGGCCGTGATCTCTGGTCTGATCACCCAAGCGGAGGCGCTGGAGCGATATTCCCTGTCAGAGGAAGAGTTTACCCTTTGGCGCGACGCTGTGGCACGCCATGGCGACAAGGCTTTGCGGGTGACCACTTTGCAGAAATACAGACAACTTTAGATTGTTTTCTGCTTTCGTTCTGGCAGAGTAACCTCACGTTAACCATTGGCCGCCAAAGTCGTTAACGAAGATGCCTGTGACGGAGTTTTAAACAATGCGAATTCTTTTGGTTGAGGACGATCCCACGACGTCGCGCAGTATCGAGCTGATGTTGACACATGCCAATCTGAACGTCTTTTGCACCGATCTGGGCGAAGATGGGATCGATCTGGCCAAGCTTTATGACTACGATTTGATCCTTTTGGATCTGAACCTTCCCGATATGTCTGGCCATGAGGTGTTGCGCCAGTTGCGCCTTGCACGGGTCGAAACCCCGATCCTGATCCTGTCCGGGTCGGATGATACCGACAGCAAGATCAAAGGGTTCGGCTTTGGCGCCGATGACTATCTGACCAAACCTTTCCACCGTGAGGAATTGGTGGCTCGGATTCATGCCATCATTCGCCGGTCCAAGGGGCACAGCCAATCGGTCATTCGCACGGGGGCGGTGCATGTGAATCTTGACGCCAAGACGGTGGATGTCGGCGGCAAGGCCGTGCATCTGACCGGCAAGGAATACCAGATGCTGGAGCTGTTGTCCTTGCGCCAGGGCACCACGCTGACCAAGGAGATGTTCCTCAACCATCTTTACGGCGGCATGGATGAGCCGGAGCTGAAGATCATCGACGTCTTCATCTGCAAGCTGCGCAAAAAGCTGGCTGAGGCGACGGGGGGGCAAAACTATATCGAAACCGTTTGGGGGCGGGGCTATGTGCTGCGCGAACCGGCGGTCGCGGCGGGGAACCTTGCGGCCACTGCGTGACGCCTAGACCTTTCCCGCGCCGCCCCATAACTTGGGGCGCGCAAGGGGGAGGGCGGGATGCCAGTGCGAAGCGATGTTGAACAGCTGACCGAGGCTGAGGCCCGGGCTGAGCTTGCCCGGCTGGCGCAAGCGCTGGCTGAGGCCAACCGCGCCTACCACACGCTCGACGCACCAGAGATAACGGATGCCGAATACGACGCCCTGAAACGGCGCAATGCCGCCATCGAGGTGCGGTTTCCCGCGCTGAAACGGGCAGACAGCCCCTCCGATCAGGTGGGCGGCGGTCTGGGCGGCGGGTTTGGCAAAATCACCCATGCCGTGCCGATGCTGTCGTTGGAAAATGCTTTTGAAGACAGCGACATCACAGATTTTGCGGACCGCATCCGCAGCTTTCTGGGCCACAGCGGCCCTTTGGCCTTTACGGCCGAGCCCAAGATTGACGGGCTATCCCTGTCCTTGCGCTATGAGCGGGGCGCGTTGGTGCAGGCGGCCACGCGCGGGGATGGGGCGGTGGGCGAAAACGTCACCGACAATGCCCGCACGATTGCCGATATTCCCCATCACGTCACCGGCGCGCCGGAGGTGATGGAGGTGCGCGGCGAGGTCTATATGTCCCACGCCGATTTCGCCGCGTTGAACGCCCGGCAAGCGGCCAATGGTGACAAGATCTTTGCCAACCCCCGCAACGCCGCCGCTGGGTCTTTGCGCCAGTTGGATGCCAGCATCACCGCCGCCCGCCCCTTGCGCTTTTTTGCCTATGCTTGGGGCGATCTGTCTGCGCCCTTGGCTGATACCCAGTTTGGCGCGATCCAGCGGTTGCGCCACATGGGGTTTCAGACCAACCCGCTGACCGCTTTGGCCGACAGCCCCGAAGCCCTTGTGGCGCAGTACCGCAGGATCGAGGCGCAGCGCGCCAGCTTGGGCTATGATATCGATGGCGTGGTCTACAAGGTGAACGACCTTGCCTTGCAGGCGCGGCTGGGCTTTCGGTCCACCACCCCGCGCTGGGCGATTGCGCATAAATTCCCCGCCGAACTGGCGTGGACCCGGCTTGAAGGCATCGACATACAGGTTGGCCGCACGGGAGCTTTGTCCCCTGTCGCCCGGCTTGCCCCGGTTACGGTGGGCGGTGTGGTGGTGTCGAACGCCACCTTGCACAACGAAGATTACATCGCCGGGCGTGACGCCAAGGGCAACCCGATCCGCGGCGGCAAGGATATTCGCATTGGCGACTGGGTGCAGGTGTACCGGGCGGGGGACGTGATCCCGAAGATCAACGATGTGGATCTGGCCCAACGTCTGCCTGACGCCCAAGCCTTCCTCTTTCCCACCCTATGCCCTGAGTGTGGGTCCGAGGCGCACCGGGCCGAGGGGGACGCGGTGCGCCGCTGCACCGGCGGGTTGATCTGTCCCGCGCAAGCCATTGAACGGCTGAAACATTTTGTCTCACGCGGGGCCTTTGACATTGAAGGTCTGGGCGCCAAGCAGATCGAGATGTTCTTCAATGACCGGGTGCTGCCGATCAGAACCCCGGCGGATATCTTCACCCTTGCCGCGCGCGATGGGGCCAATCTGGGCCGGCTAGAAAACCGCGACGGCTATGGCAAGACCTCGGTCGCCAAGCTGTTTGCCGCGATTGAGGCCAAGCGCCGGATTGGGCTGGATCGGCTGATCTTCGCCCTTGGCATCCGCCATGCGGGCGAGGCGGCGGCAGGGCTTTTGGCCCGTCATTACAGCACATGGCCCGCGTTTGAGGCCGCCGTGACCGCAGCAATCCCCGGCAACCCGGAATGGGCCGAGTTAACCGCGATCGATGGGGTCGGCGGCGTGCTGGCCGGTTCGCTGACCGAGGCGTTTCAAAACCCCGCCGAACGTGCCGCAATTGATGCGCTTGTCGCCCAGCTTGACCCCCAGCCGGTGGAAAAACCAAAGGGTGACAGTGCCATAGCGGGCAAGACGGTGGTTTTCACCGGCACGCTTGAACGCATGACCCGCGCCGAGGCTAAGGCCCGGGCCGAGGCGCTGGGGGCCAAAGTGGCAGGGTCGGTCAGCGCCAAGACCGATTTTCTGGTGGCGGGCCCCGGTGCCGGTTCCAAAGCGAAAGAGGCTGAGCGGCTGGGCATCACGATTCTGACCGAAGAGGCATGGCTTGACCTTGCAGGCGCCGGATGACCCGCCCCGAGGCCCTGTTTCCGCTCTTTGCCGATCTTGAAACGCTGGAGGGCGTGGGGCCGAAAACCGCGCAGGCCTTTGGCGCGCTGGGTGTGACCAAGCCCAAGGATCTGTTGTATCTTTTGCCCCATGCCGCGATTGACCGCAGCCGCAAGCCCAGCATCCGCGATGTGGTGCCACCTTGCACCGTAACCGTCGAGGTTGACGTGGGCGCCCACGTGCCGCCGCGCCAGAAGGGCAAACCCTACCGGGTGATGGTGCGCGATGCCGCGACCGAGTTTCAGTTGGTGTTCTTCCATGCCCGGGGGGACTACCTGCAAAAGCTTTTGCCGACAGGGCAGCGTCGCCTGATCTCGGGCAAGCTGGAAATCTTTGATAGCATTGCGCAAATCGTCCACCCCGATCATGTTCTGCGCCTTGACGAGGCCAAAGATCTGCCGCTGTGGGAGCCGGTCTATCCCTTGGGGGCGGGGCTTGGTCAACGCGCTTTGGCTAAGGCCGCCGAAGGGGCGCTGGCACGCGCGCCCGATCTGCCTGAATGGATTGATGGCCCGCTTTTGGCGCGTGAGGGCTGGCCCGGCTGGCAGGCGGCCTTGCGCGCCGTCCATGCCCCGGAAGGTGCTGCGGATCTGGCCATGACCGCCCCCGCCCGGCAGCGGCTGGCCTATGATGAGCTTTTCGCCCATCAGCTGACGCTGTCTTTGGCGCGCAGCCAATTGCGCCGCGCCAAGGGGCAGGTGACGCGTGGCACAGGCGCGCTGCAGGCCAAGGTTTTGCAAAGCCTGCCCTATGCGCCCACGGCGGCCCAAACCCGCGCGGTGGGTGAAATCGCGCTGGATATGGAAAGCCCGCTGCGGATGAACCGACTTTTGCAGGGCGATGTTGGCGCGGGCAAGACGCTGGTCGGCTTGCTGTCGCTGTTGATCGCGGTCGAAGCGGGCGGGCAGGGGGTGATGATGGCCCCGACCGAAATCTTGGCCCGTCAGCATTACGAAGGGCTCGCCCCTTTGGCCGCCGCCGCCGGGGTCCGGCTGGAGATTCTCACGGGGCGCGACAAGGGGGGCGAGCGGGCGGCCAAACTGGCAGCCCTTGCCCAAGGTCAGATCGGCATTTTGGTCGGCACCCATGCGGTCTTTCAAAAAGACGTGGTGTTCCAAGATCTTCGGCTTGCCATCGTTGATGAACAGCACCGCTTTGGCGTAGCGCAGCGGATGGAGTTGGGGGCCAAGGGCGAGATGGCGGATGTGCTGGTGATGACCGCCACGCCCATTCCGCGCAGCCTTGCCTTGGCCAGTTACGGTGACATGGATGTGTCGGTGCTGGATGAAAAGCCCGCAGGCCGCAAGCCGATCAAGACGGTTCTGGTGTCATCGACCCGGCTGGATGAGGTGGTGGGCCATATGGCCCGGGCGGTGGCCGAAGGGCGGCAGGCCTATTGGGTTTGCCCCTTGGTCGAGGACAGCGAGGTGCTCGACTATGCCAGCGCCGAGGCGCGCTTTGCCAGCCTGCGGGCGGCTTTGGGTGACTGTGTTGGTCTTGTGCATGGGCAGATGGCCCCGGCTGACAAAGACGCCGCCATGGCGCGGTTCGTGGCGGGCGAGACCAAGGTTTTGGTCGCCACCACGGTGATCGAAGTCGGTGTCAACGTGCCCAATGCCTCGATCATGGTGATCGAACGGGCCGAGATTTTTGGGCTCGCCCAGCTCCATCAGTTGCGCGGGCGTGTTGGGCGCGGGAGTGCCGCCTCGACGTGCCTTTTGATGTATCAAGCGCCCTTGTCAGAAACTGGCGAGCGTCGTCTGACGGTGCTGCGCGACACCGAGGATGGCTTTCGCATCGCCGAAGAAGATCTGGCGATGCGCGGGGCAGGGGACCTGATCGGCACGGCGCAATCCGGCCTGCCGCGCTTTCGTGTGGCGGATCTGGAGCGGCAGGCGGGTCTGATGGCGATTGCCCAGACGGATGCGCGCCGTCTCTTGGCTGATGACCCCACGCTCGACAGCCCGCGCGGGCGCGCGGCGCGGCACCTGTTGTGGCTGTTGGATCAGGACCGCGCGATTCGGCTTTTGTCGGTGGGTTGAGGGCCGTTTGAGGCGCTTGGGTTTGGTGGTGAACAGGCGTATTTTTGTTGCCCGACCACAAACATCCTTAGCCAAAATGCCGCTTTGTTCTCAAATGTTCTCATAAAGTTCTTGACGCATTGCGAATCTCATGAGAACAATACGGCAACAACCACAGGAGACAGCCATGCTGACTGAGATTGCCGAAATCGTGAATCGTTCGCGCGCCACGCTGATCGAAGATGCCGCCGGTGTGCTGTCGCTGTTTGTGATGCTTTATGCCGGGCTGACGTTGTCCGGCGCCTTCTGATCTGTTCTGCCTGCGATCTTTGCCCATCGGTGGCGCGCATCTGTCCCCAAGGGATGCGCCGCTAGGCCAGCCCCGGCCCGCCGATGACAGATACGCGCCTGACCGCCGTCTCCCTTAAGGGGGCGGTGGTTCTTTTATACCTCGGTGCTTTCGGCCGCGATCATCGCCTCGCAGGCAGCCTCCAGCGGGAGGAGGATTGAGGCGTGGCGGTTCTTATACTCGCGCGCCGGGATCAGCACCTCGTAGCCTTCAAAGGGCGCCGCAGGGACGGGGCCTCCGTCTTTGAGCATGGCACGCAGGCTGTCACGCGCCGCCTCAAGCTCGGCGCGTTGCTTGCCAACCAGCACACGCCCCAGAACCGAAGCGGAGGCTTGGCCAAGCGCGCAAGCTTTGACGTCCTGTGCAAACTCGGTGATCCGACCGTCCTTCACCACCACATCCACCGTGACGGTTGACCCACACAGGGGCGAGCGTTTCTTTGCACTGCCCATCGGCGCCGAAAGTCGGCCCTGATGCGGGATCGAGGCCGCGAGTTCCAAAATCCGGCCCGAGTAAAGCTTGATCAGATCGCTGTCGGCCATAGACTTCCCCTTCGACTGCCTATGAGATAGGCCGCAATTCACCCGCCGCCAAGGACCAACCCGATGCCCTTTGATCCTGCAAGCCTAAAGTATGATGCCAACGGCCTGATCCCCTGCATCGCGCAAGACCATCAGACGGGCGAGGTGTTGATGTTTGCCTGGATGAACGCGGCAAGTCTGGCACGCACGCTGGAGACCGGCAATGTCACCTATTGGAGCCGGTCGCGTCAGGCGTTTTGGGCCAAGGGCGAAACATCGGGCCATGTTCAGCGGCTGGTCGAGCTGCGGTTGGATTGCGACCGCGATTGCCTGTTGGCGCTTGTGACTCAAGAGGGGCCAGCCTGTCATACCAACCGCCGGTCATGCTTTTACACCGCCCTGCGGGACGGCGAAGAGGTTGAGATCCTGACGCCCATGGTATGAGGTCGCCGCCCGGAGCCTGTCGGCATCCGTCGCAAAAGCTGCGCTCTTGATTAGTCGAGGGTGATCCGGGCTGATCCGGCGGTCATGACCCCTTTGGCCTGATCAAGGCGCAAATGGGCGAGCGCATGGGTCCCGGATTGGGTGAAAAGCCGCCCCACCACCTTACCTGCGGCCAGAACATCGGTTCCCACCGGGGCCTGCCCGTCAATCGTCACCCGCGTCAGACCCTTGCGCAGTTCGGTCTTGTGTTTCATCCGCGCGGTGACTTCTTGGCCCACATAGCAACCCTTGCGGAAATTCACGCCGTTCAGCCGTTCAAATCCGTTTTCCAACAGATAGCTGTCATCGGGGATCAGCTCGATCCCGCTTTCGGGTATCACATGGGCGACGCGGATCGCGTCCCAATCGATCTGCGGCGCATCCCCGAGGCTGCGATAGGCCCGCCAGCCCAGCGCCTCATGGCGCGGGTCGGGCAGGGCATCTGCGGGGGTCTCACCCAGCCCACGAATGGCCATCAGTGCGCTAGGGCCAAAGGCCACGTCGCTGCGCAGTTTGTACATGGTCAGGCGGCGCAGGGTGGTGTCGGCCAAGCTCTCGTTGATGTCGAGCAAAAGGGTCTCGCCCGTGTTGACCACAAAGAAATCAGCCAGATACTTGCCTTGCGGCGTCAAAAGAGCAGTCCAGACGATGCCGGGGGCCTTGGCCAGCGGCAGCACATCATTCGACGTCAGCCCCTGCAAAAAAGGCAGGGCATCTGCCCCGGTGATCTGAAAGATGCGGCGATCCGAGGCGGTTTCGCCTGACGTCCTATCCATGGCTTAGCCCTTGAATTGTAGCTGATAAAGCCGCGCGTAAAGCCCGTTCTGCGCGATCAGCGCGTCATGCGTGCCCTCTTCAACCACGCGGCCTTGGTCCATCACAAGGATATGGTTGGCCGCCCGCACTGTCGCAAGCCTGTGGGCGATGATCAGCGTCGTGCGCCCCTGCGCGGCCTTGGACAGGGCATCGGCCACGGCAGCTTCGGACTGGGCGTCCAAAGCGCTGGTGGCCTCATCCAAGAGCAGTACGGGGCGGTCCTGCGCCAAGGCGCGGGCGATGGCCACGCGTTGGCGTTGACCGCCTGACAATGCCGAGCCGCGCGGGCCGACCGGGGTGTCGATCCCTTGCGACAGTTGCGGCAGGAAATCAGCCACATGGGCGTCATGGCAGGCGGCCTGCAGTGCCGCATCGGGCAGGTCCCGCCCCAGCGCGATGTTGTCGCGCAAGGTTTCATCAAACAAGGCAGAGTCCTGCGTCACACTGGCAAAAAGGCGGCGCTGGTCCGACAGTGCAAGGCTGGACGCGTCGATCCCACCGATCAGGACTTTGCCCGCCGCCGGGTCCAAAAGCCCGGTCAACAGCTGGAACACCGTCGATTTGCCCGCGCCTGAGGCCCCGACGATCGCCGTGGTTGCCCCGGCCGGAGCGGTAAAACTCAGGCCCCGCAGGATGGGCTGGTCGCCATAGGCAAAGGTAACGGCGTCAAAGCGGATTTCGGGCGCGCCGGGGGCGGGAAGCGCTGCG
>JACCED012350326.1_pt1 | contig 10310 bp, 9 predicted proteins | sample 7455021 | NCBI WGS metagenome assembly JACCED01 (sample SAMN15323456, study PRJNA562643) | freshwater metagenome | isolation source: river surface water | place: USA:Blue River Watershed | collected 2017-08-19 | reverse complement strand
GCAACGGTCAAGCGGACGAGCCCTTGGGCTCCGCTTCTGTCACACAAGCCACTGAGCGCCTTGAACAAGCGTTTGGGAAGGCGACAGAGGTTGTCTCCGCCAGCCCGGATACCGGCCAACAAGGTGGCGGTGCGCCCACAGCGCGCCGCTTGAACGCTCAAGCACTGTCGGGGAAGGCGGTGAGAGCTCATGTCTGTTGAGTCAACGATGAAAAAAAACTTTTGTGCACAGGCTTTTGTGCCGTCCTACTTTGCCCTGTCTTCTTTGGTGGCCCTTGCCGGTGCTCATGCACAAGGCCTCGAGGTCAATCCTGTTGTGGTCACGGCCACGCGGGTGAGTCAGCCCCTGTCTTAAGTGTTGTCCTCTGTGTCGGTCCTCACGCGCGAGGATATTGAAAAATCACAAGCTGCGAGCTTGGCTGATTTGATTCGAGGCGAAGCCGGTTTTGAATTTGGTCGAAATGGTGGACCGGGTTCCACGACGTCGTTTTTTTTGCGCGGCCAAGACAGTAAAAATTTGGTCATGATGGTTGACGGTGTGCGTGCGCAAACCGATGGCATTGGTAGCTTGACGGTGACCGATTTGCCTTTGTCGCAAATTGAGCGCATCGAAATTTTGCGCGGCAATGTGGCTGCTCTGTATGGCGAGGCTGCTGTGGGCGGTGTGATTCACATCACCACCAGAAAAGGCAAAGGAGAGCCCAAGGCATATGGCGCAGCGACAGCGGGTTCGCGACGTACCTCTGGCGTTGTCGCCGGTTATGCAGGCTCGGTGAATGATTACAGCTTTGACTTCAACCTTGCGCGCACGGCTTCGGATGGCTTTTCTTCGATGGATCCAAGTCAAAGCGCACGCGTCAATCCAGATCGCGATGGGTATTGGACAGAAAGCGCGGCAGCAAAGCTAGAGAAGAAAATTAATTCAAATCTCAGTGTGGGTGTGCGCTTCTCAACCAGCCAGTCTGAAAATAATTACGATGACAAGGCGCTGCCAACGGATGTACATCTGTTAAAAAAGAAAAATGATGTGATGGGTTTGGTCGTTCGCCAAGCGATGACGGATGACTGGATTTCGATTGTCGATGTCGCGCATGCCACCTTGAGCTATGAAGATTTAAAAAATGGCTTGCGCTTCAGTCCCACCTCCTACAGCTCGAGTTTGTTAGACGGTTCGCAGGACACTGCACGTTGGACGAATACCTATGCCATCAATGAAAAACACCAGCTCACTTTCGGTATCGATAGCATTCACGATTCCTACAGCACCAGTGGCAACTACGGCTATCGCATTCGACGAAATACCTTGGGGTATTACTTGGGAAGCACCAGTCAATTGGATCGATTCACGGTTCAATTGAATGCGCGACAAGACCAAATCCGATTAGAAAATACGGCGAATGGGACGACGTCATCGGCGCGTTCAGAACCCAGTGCGACCTCGGGTCTGATGGGGCTGGGTTACCAATTGACCCCCGAATGGCGTGCCACATCCAGCCTGTCGACGGGTTTTCGCGCGCCCACAGCCTATGACATTTCTACCAACGTCGCAGTCAACGCTGAGCGTTATCAATCGCAAGAAATCGGTGTTGTTTACACCTCGCCATCTGTGTTGACGAGGGCGGTTTATTTTCAAACGCGCACTCAGAACGCGATCGGCACAGACGCAAACTACAACTCCGCCAACGTTGGAGAAACTCAGAGCAAAGGTCTGGAGCTGACCGGTCGCGCCATTTGGCAGGCGCACAGCATCAAGTTCTCTGCTGTCGCACAGGATCCTAAAAACCTCACCACGCAGGCGCCTTTGGGTCGACGAGCTCGTCACTATGGTTCAGTGGATGTGTCGCGACCTTTGGGGCACTACGACGTGGGTTCCGTGCTGTATGCCTCAGGCACACGGAAAAACAGTGACTACGACAACTACCAGCTCAGTGGTTATGCGGTTTGGTCTTTCTATGTCAGTCGCCGCATAGACAACGAGTGGATGGCGCGCGTCAAATTGGACAATGCGTTTGATCGCCAATACCAATTGGCCTATGGCTACAACACACCGGGAAGGGGCTTGTTCGCAACGCTCCAGTACCAACCCAAGTAACCGCATGACTGATTTGTTTCCCCAACGCATCGTCTGCCTCACCGAGGAAACGACGGAGTGGCTGTACATGCTGGGGGAAGAGTCGCGCATTGTGGGCATCTCGGGCTACACCGTGCGCCCTCGGCGTGCGCGTGAAGAGAAGCCCAAAGTGAGTGCTTTTTTGAGCGCCAAGATCGACAAAATTTTGGCGCTGCAACCCGACTGCGTGTTTGGCTTTTCTGATTTGCAAGCTGACATCGCGGCGTTGCTCATTCGGGCCGGTGTGCAAGTGACAGTTTTCAACCAACGCAGCGTGGATGAGATTTTTTCGATGCTGTACCAAGTGGCCGCAACGGTCGGGCAAGCCGAGCAGGGCTTGCAGCAGTTGCAGCGCATGCGCGCTCAGTTGGACGCTATCCAGCAAACTGCGGCAGGGTTCAAGCGTCGTCCCAAGGTGTATTTCGAAGAGTGGGACGCGCCACACATCAGTGGCATTCGCTGGGTCTCAGAGTTGATTGGCATTGCCGGGGGGGACGATTGCTTTCCTGAGTTGGCGCAAATGCCGATGGGTAAAGACCGCATCATTGCGGATGCGCAAACCATCATTGCGCGCGCACCCGACATCATCGTGGGTTCTTTGTGCGGCAAAAAATTCAGGCCCGACAAAGTGGCCGAGCGCCCAGGTTGGCAAGACGTACCCGCCGTGCGCCACCAGCAAGTGTTTGAAATCAAATCGGCCGATATCTTGCAACCTGGCCCTGCAGCGTTGACCGATGGCGTGGCGCAGTTGCACCGCATCATTCAACAGTGGGAGGCTGCGTATGCCTAAGCGTCCACTCGTGCGCAGTGTGTGGGTGCTGTGCATGGCTTGGTGTGTGGCTCTTGCCTCACATGCGTTGGTGTTGCGTGACGACAGGCAAGTGGAGGTGACCCTCCATCAGCCCCCGCAACGCATCGTCAGTTTGTTGCCCTCGCTGACCGAGACCGTGTGTGCTTTAGGTCAATGCCAAAAGTTGGTGGGCGTGGATCGTTATTCCAATTGGCCTAGCAGTGTGACCCAGTTGCCTCGCATGGGCGGCGGCATTGATCCGAACATCGAAAGTATCGTCGCCGCCAAACCTGATTTGGTCTTGATGGCCACATCCGCTCGCGGGGCTGAGCGCTTGACCGCGCTGGGCTTGACGGTCTTGTCGCTCGAACCCCGTTCGCATGCCGATGTGCAACGCGTCATGCGCCTGCTGGCTCAGGCCTTGGGTGTGCCGGTGCAAGAGAGTGATCGTGTGTGGCGTCACATCGATGCGGCGGTGCAAGCGGCAGCGCAATCCATTCCGACACAGGCCAAAGGTCAACGGATTTATTTTGAAGTCAGCCGTGCACCGTATGGCGCGAGTGAATCGTCCTTCATCGGCGAGACCTTGCAACGCTTGGGTGCCCGCAACATCTTGCCGGCATCGTTGGGGCCGTTTCCAAAAATCAACCCAGAATTTGTGGTCCGCGCACAGCCCGACATCATCATGGTGGGGGACAGCAATTTTGCCGACATGACCACTCGACCCGGCTGGCCCAACCTGCAGGCCATGCGCACACAGCGCGTCTGTCATTTCAAACCAGAAGAGTCTGATGTGTTGGTGCGTGCCGGCCCGCGCATGGCTGAAGCTGCGCGCTTGATGGCCCAGTGCTTGACAGACAAAGCGACCCCTGCAAAGGACAGACCATGACGCATCACGTTGCACGTGGGTTGCCTTGGGTGGTGGCCCTGAGTTTGTTGCTGATGTGTCTGCTGGGCATCGCGCTGGGCAGTGCGGTGGGTAGCACTGGGATCGAGAGCTGGATGCGTGCGGGATTAGACGATACCGCTTGGCAAATTGTGTGGGACATCCGTTTGCCTCGTTCGTTGGGTGCGTGTCTGGCGGGCGCTTTGTTGGGCTTGGCGGGGGCGTTGGCGCAAGGCTTGTTTCGCAACCCCTTGGCGGATCCGTATTTGTTGGGCAGTGCCTCGGGCGCATCGCTGGGGGTCGCTGTGGCATTGGCTTGGTTTGGTGGTAGTCCCTATGCGACGGCGTTCTGGGTGCGTTTGGGTTTGACTGGGGCCGCGTTTGTTGGGGCTGTGTTGGCAGTGCTGCTCACGCTGGCGCTGGCGCGTGGGGTGCAGCACACCTTGCGCTTGTTGTTGGCGGGCGTGATTGTGGGGGTGGTGTTGGGCGCTGTGGCGTCGCTCATCACCCTTGTGCGCCCCGATGTGTTGCAAGGCATGCAAGGTTTTTTATTGGGCTCCACCAGCTTCATCGGTTGGAACGCCTGTGGGTTGATGTTGGGCGTGTTGTGTGTGTGCGTGCTGGTGGCGTTTGTGTTGAGCCGGGTGTTGGACGCCTTGAGTTTGGGTGAAGCCACAGCCTTGAGTTTGGGTGTGCCGCTCGCACCGGTTCGAGTGGCCTTGGTGTGTGTGTTGGCCTTGGCCACCGGCACAGCAGTGGCGCAAACAGGGTTGGTGGCGTTTGTCGGACTGGCTGCACCGCACTTGGTGCGTTCTTGGGTCAAGGCCAAGTACAACTGGGTTGTGTTGTTGTCCGCCTTGATGGGGGGCGTGTTGTTGCTGTCGGCCGATGTGTTGGCGCGCTTGGTTTTGTCTCCACAAGAAATGCCGGTGGGGGTGTTGACTGCGGTGTTGGGGGGTGGTTACTTGTTGTGGCTCATGTACCGCGGACAAGCTGTGAGGGGGGCGCGATGACAGCGTCAATCCAGGCTCTGCGTTTGCACGATGTGCATGTGTCGCTGGCGGGGCAAGAGGTATTGAAGGGTGTCAGCTTGTCCTTGGCGGCAGGGCGCTGGACCAGCGTGGTCGGGCCCAACGGTGCTGGTAAATCGACTTTGCTCAAAGCATTGGCCGGCTTGTTGCCCGTCACCGGTCACATATTTTTGTTTGATCAAGCCTTGGCGGCGATGGACCGTCAGCAGCGTGCACGGCAGTTGTCGTGGTTGGGGCAAAACGAAACCGCATCCGATGATTTGCGTGTGTGGGACGTGGTGATGCTGGGTCGCTTGCCGCACCAAGATTGGTTAGCAGCCCCCAGTGCACAGGACCACGCTGTGGTCGAAACTGCGCTGAAAGCGACGCAGGCCTGGGACTGGCGCCAACGCGCGTTGGGTCAACTCTCGGGTGGCGAACGTCAACGCGTTCTCTTGGCGCGCGCCATGGCGGTGCAAGCCCAGGTCATGTTGATGGACGAGCCCTTGACCAACCTGGATCCGCCGCATCAAGTCGATTGGCTCGAGCAAGTGCGCTGTCTCACCGCGCAACACACCACGGTCATCAGCGTGTTGCACGAGGTGGGCATGGCCTTGCATGCCGATGACCTGGTGGTCATGCAAGCCGGGCACGTCGTGCACTATGGCGCGTGCTCGGATTCGCAAACCCATCGCGCGGTGGAAACCGTGTTTGACCAGCGCATTGCCATTCATTCTTTGGATGGGCAGTGGGTGGCCGTTCCCAAAATTTAACTATGCATATCGAACAACCGCCCGTCAGTTACGCCCGCGTCACCCCACAGCGTGAGCGGCGCGGTTTGGTGATCATCAACACCGGCGATGGCAAGGGCAAAAGCACGGCGGCTTTTGGATTGGCTTTGCGCGCCCATGGACGCGGCAAAGCCGTGACGATTTACCAGTTCATGAAAGTGCCGAGCGCCCGTTTTGGTGAGCACCGCATGTTTGAAAAACTGGGCATCCCCGTGGAAGGTTTGGGTGATGGCTTCAGTTGGAAGAGCAAAGACCTCGAGCACTCTGCGCAGTTGGCGCGTGAGGGTTGGCAAAAAGCCAAAGCAGCAATTTTGAGTGGTGCTTTTTTCTTGGTGGTGCTCGATGAAATCACCTATCCCCTGATTTACGGCTGGTTGCCTCTGGAAGATGTGATGGCCACCTTGCGCGACCGTCCGCAAGATGTGCACGTGTGCATGACCGGACGGCGGTGTCCTGCCGAGTTGATCGACATGGCGGACACGGTGACGGAGATGCACAAAATCAAACACGCCTTCAACCAAGGCATTCCCGCGCAACGCGGCATTGAAGATTAAAAGGATTCCGCCATGGTCGCCAAATGTGTGATGGTGCTCGGTACCTCGAGTGGGGCGGGAAAAAGTTGGCTGACCACCGCTTTGTGTCGTTGGTATGCGCGTCAAGGTTTCAAGGTGGCGCCTTTCAAAGCGCAGAACATGAGCAACAACGCGCGCGTGGTGGCCTCACACAATGGCTTGGGCGAAGTGGGGGCGGCCCAGTACTTCCAAGCCTTGGCGGCGAAGGCCGAGCCGGATGTGCGCATGAACCCGCTGCTGCTCAAACCAGAGGCCGACACGCGCAGCCAAGTGGTGCTGTTGGGTGAGGTCAACCCAGTGCTCACAGACACCCCTTGGCGCGGTCGCAGTGAAAAAGTGTGGCCGCAAATTGCAGCCTCTTTGGATGCGCTGCGTGCGGAACATGATGTGGTGGTGATTGAAGGTGCCGGCTCACCGGCAGAAATCAACTTGATGGCCAACGACATCGTCAACCTGCGTGTGGCGCGTCATGCCGACGCGCGTTGTTTGCTTGTGACCGACATTGACAAAGGAGGCGCGTTTGCACACCTCTATGGCACCTGGGCTTTGCTGCCACCCGAAGATCAAGCGCGCATGACAGGCTTTGTGCTGAACAAATTCCGGGGCGATGCCAGCTTGCTCGCGCCCGCTCCCGAGATGCTGCAAGAACTGACAGGCGTACCCACGGTGGCGGTGTTACCGATGTGGTGGCAGCATGGCTTGCCCGAGGAAGATGGTGTGTTTGACGATCGCAGCCGTGCCACCGGTGTGGTGACGACCACGGTGGCCGTGGTGGCTTATCCACGCATCAGCAACCTGGATGAATTTCAGCCGCTCAAAAACATACCCGGTGTGCGTTTGTTGTGGGCGCGCAGTCCCGCCGACTTGGCAGGCTTGGGGCCGAATGATTGGGTCATCCTGCCGGGCTCCAAACACACCAGCAGCGACTTGGCGTGGTTGCGTGCACAAGGCTTGGATGCCGCAGTCAGCGCGCACGCAGCACAGGGCGGCGCGGTGTTGGGGATTTGCGGCGGCTTGCAAATGTTGGGCGAAGCCTTGATCGACTCACATGGCATTGACGGCAACGCCGCTGGCTTGGGGTTGTTGCCGGTGGTCACTCAATTTGCTGCGCAAAAAACCGTTCAGCGCACCTTCGCCACGTTTGAAAACATGCGAGGTGCATGGGCCGCTCTTTCGGGGGTGCAGGTCCGCGGTTATGAAATTCACCACGGCCAAACCCAAGCGCATGCGGCCATGGCAGCGGCCGGGCAGGTGGCGCATGAAGTGATGCCTGGTTTGGCCTGGCAGAACGACGAAGGCAATGTGATGGGTTCCTACTTGCACGGTATGTTTGAAGACCCGGCGGTGTTGCAAGCCTTGTTTGGCGCCCATACCCCCACGCTCGAAACGGTGTTCGAAGGCTTGGCTGATTATTTGAATCAGCACATGGACGCCGAAGTGCTGCGAGGGCTGGTGGCTTAAGGGGTCGCTGGCGTGGCGTAGTGCTGGCACAAACGGTCAATCAATGATTGGGCGTAGCTGGGCAGGGTGGCCTGGTCGCGAATCAAGATATAGCGTTCACGCACACTCCACGGCTCGGTCAATTCAATCAAGGCCAGATTCATCGTCGCTTGGTTGCGCTTGGCGGCCGATTCCGGAATGATGCCCACGCCCACCCCGGCCCCGACCATGCGGCACATCGCGTCAAAACTGGACAGTTGAATGCGCAACTTTTGGGGCTTACCCAGACGTTCGGTCACTTGTCCTAAGAAGGTTTGCAAGGTGCTGGCAGGGTGCATGCCCACGGCGTCTTCGTCCAAGATCTCGGCGAACGAAATGCGTTTGCGTTTGGCAAAGCGGTGCTGACGGGGCGTGGCGAGCACCAAGCGGTCGGTGCTGAAGTGCAAGCTTTGCAGACCCAGCGTGTCGACTTGGCCTGACACGATGCCGATGTCCACGCGTCCGTCTTGAACCGCCTTGGCGATCTCAGCGTTCGGTTTTTCTTGAAGGTCAATGTTGATCTTGGGGTTGTCGGCTAAAAACTTCGGCAGAATTTCTGGCAAGAAATCGGTCACCGCTGTGGTGTTCGCGTATACCCTGAGGTGTCCCCGCAAACCGCCACCATATTCATGCAAATCACCGCGCATTTGCTCCACCTGATGAAGCATCAAACGGGCATGGTGCAGGAACGCTTGTCCCGGGGGTGACAGGCGTACGCCGCGGGCTTCGCGGTACAAAAGCGGCAAATCCGCCTGCGCTTCTAAGGCTTTGATGCGCGCACTGGCCGCAGCCAGTGACAGGTGATGTTTGGCCGCCGCTTTGGTGAGGCTGCCTTCGTCAGCGGCGAGCACGAAAAGACGCAGGTCATTGAGGTCGAAATGCATATGGCAATGTTAGTCCGAAATTTCAAGCCTTCGGAAAAACAGAAGGCTTGGTCCTAAAAATACCGATTGTCGAAGCCTTCAATTGCGTCGAACATCGCGCCCATCTGAAATTTAGGGATGGACGAGCGATGTGCCAATTCACCACAACAAGACGATGCCTCTTGGCCGCCTGGGCTGTGGCTGCGCTGTGCGCCACGACGGCTTCGGCGCAAACAACCTATCCCAACCGGTCGATCTTGATGGTGGTGCCACAAGCCGCCGGTGGCACCAATGACATCGTGGGTCGCATCGTCAGTCAAAAGTTGGCTGAGGTGTTGAACACCGCTGTGGCGGTCGAGAACCGCCCTGGGGCGGGCGGCAATATTGGCACGCAGTTCGCTGCGAAATCAGCCAAAGATGGCTACACCTTGTTGATGACCATCAGCAGCAGTCAAGCCATCAACCCCGCGCTTTATAAAAATCCGGGCTTTGATCCTGTCAAAGACTTCAAACCCATCAGCTTGATTGGCTCTGTGCCCAATGTATTGTTGGCCCATCCCGATTTTCCTGCAAAGTCCATGAAGGACTTGATCCAGATGGCTAAGGCCAAGCCAGGTCATTACCAATATGCCTCTGCTGGCAATGGCACGCTGAACCATTTGCTGGGTGAAATGCTCAACAGCATGGCGGGCATTGATCTGCAGCACGTGCCCTACAAAGGCGTGGCCCCAGCGCTGAACGATGTGTTGGGTGGTCAACTGCCCTTGGTATTTGCCAGTCTGCCGGCTTCGTTGTCACACATCAAGGCCGGCAAGCTCAAGCCCTTGGCGGTGAGCAGCCCCAAACGATCTGCATCTTTGCCTGAGGTGCCTGCGCTGTCAGAGTCCGTGTCGGGTTACAGCGGCACCTTGTGGATCGGCTTGTTCGCCCCCGCCGGTGTGCCTGCCGATGTGTTGGCCAAATTACAAACTGCCATGACGCAAACACTGGGCAGCAAAGAGGTACGCGACAAGTTGGAGTTGCAAGGTGTCGAGTTGGCCGCGCCCACCACGCCCGAGCAATTTGCAGCGTTGCTCAACGACGACATGGTCATGTGGGCACGCATTGTGAAATCTTCTGGCGCTTCGATTGATTGACATGACTCAGACCATTGACAGCGCCACCCTCGCGCACCTGCAAACATGGCAAGGCAAGCAAGAGATCTTGGACGACCTGATCACGCCTGCACCTCTGCGTGCGCTGAGCGCTACCCTGGACCGTGACGATCCACTGCCTCAGCAGGGCACGGCGTTGCCACCGTTGTGGCACTGGTTGTTCTTTTTGCCGCACCACCGCCAAAGTGAAATCGGCCCCGATGGTCACGCGCAGCGCGGTGGTTTTTTACCCCCCGTGCCGCTGCCGCGACGCATGTGGGCGGGCGGGCGCTTGCAGTGGCATGCGCCGCTGCATGTGGGTGACGCGGTCAAGCGGGTCTCCACCATCGAATCGGTCACACACAAGTCAGGACGCACGGGCGACTTGTTATTTGTGTTGGTCAAACACGAAGTCAGCAATGCCCAAGGCCTGTGCCTGACGGAAGAACACGACATTGTGTATCGCCCTGCGGCGCAACCCACCGACCCCGTGCCTGCGCCAATGGCCGCAGAAAAAAACGCGCCCTGGCAGGGCGACATCACGCCCGACGATGTGTTGCTGTTTCGTTATTCCGCGCTCACCTTCAATGGCCATCGCATCCACTATGACCGCAAGTACGTCACCGAGGTGGAGGGCTACCCCGGCCTGATCGTGCATGGCCCGTTGATCGCCACCT
>JACCED010233354.1_pt1 | contig 10310 bp, 7 predicted proteins | sample 7455021 | NCBI WGS metagenome assembly JACCED01 (sample SAMN15323456, study PRJNA562643) | freshwater metagenome | isolation source: river surface water | place: USA:Blue River Watershed | collected 2017-08-19 | reverse complement strand
AACGGATGCCACGATGAGATTAAACTTTAAGAGATTTTTTTCATTCAGCTTTTTTAGTCTAATTAGGTTCATACCTTTGCACCAACCAACAAAGAAGAACATCCCTATAAAGTCTAAAACTTGAGAAAGATAAAAATTTGATTGATGATAAAAAAAGGACATAGCACCCATGAAAAAGATAATGGGACCAAATTGTTTTAATTTTGAATCATGATTGTTCTTGAAGGATTGGTACATGACGATAACTGCAACGATCATATAACCAAGATTTGACCACGTATTAGCTGGTTCAGAAATCCACTGACAAAGAGTTTCCTCGCACCATTTAACATTAGGAGCGCCAACTTTTTCCGTAATTGAGTACCATGGACATTGCTGTCCGTGAGGATTTAGATAAAGCATTAAAAATCTCTTATGATGTCTACTATTTCAGGATGATCTACAAAAGGATTTCTAATTTTTTGATGTTTTGCAATTCTCTCATGCCTCGTTATCTCAGCTTGATCGATGGGATCTTCTTTGTGCCAACGACGAAGACTTGTTTCTTCAGCACTACTAATACTTAAATTATAGTGCATGGAAAAATAGAACAGCGCCCTTGCTACATTTCCACGATGACGTGCAGGAGGTGTATAAACTTCATGGCCGCTAATGAGCCCCATCATAGAATTTCTGCAACCTTCTCCACCCATACGATCTTCATCAGAACTTACAAGACCAAAAGGGGTATTACCTCTTGTGGAATTGGCCTGAGAGTCAGTGAGATAAAGGTGATGCATGTCTGATTTTTGTAAATCTTTTGGATAGGCACCATTAAATTTAGACTGAGGCCAAGTATGCTCAATGTTGACACGATCGTGCATAGAACCAACCTCTTCAAGATTTCTAAAGTAGAATTTTTTTCCACAATAAACATCTAAAACGTAAGTTCCTCTCTCATCTTGCAATTTATCTAGTTCCCCAAACATAATTTTCCGTGCAGCTTCATAACCAACGGAAATCTGCCGATAACATTGACCTACACAACTAGGAGAGATGGCATCAAACTTTCCAGCTTGATTTGTATGGTACTGGTTAAATATTTTTTCTAAAACACTCCGATCAAGAGACTTAGATTTTAATGAGTTGTAGAATTCCGCGCCGTAATAGGCCCATTGCCCAGTTGGGAGTTTTTGATTTTCTTGACCAAAACTAGTGAAAGAGAGAGCAAGAATAAGAAGAGCGAAGAAAAACTTCATGGGCATCCTTCTGATGAAAATTTGCGTCAACTTTAGGATGGCCAAACTTAATTGTCACTTAATTATAACTAATAGATTCCGCGGTTTTTAATGCGATGAGCCACAATGTATAATTTCCGAATGTTTGCTAAGCATTATCGGATTCATATTGGAGAGTGAAGGCCACTTTTTCTAGTGCACCAAGAAGGGCCTTATTAATAGGAAGCTTTTTTTGAATCAATTCTGGGTGGATGGCACCTAGTTTCATCGACCAATCGGCCATCATAGGGGTTGAATCTTTTTTACCCTTGAGTTCCTCACCAGCAAGACCATACTTGTCTTTTATGAGTTTACAAACTGAGAGAGTAATTTCATGTTGCTTATTGAAGTGGCCACTGACTCCAAACATTCGACATAGACTTGGTCGATCTTGATATCGGCCGCATTTTCCTTCTCCTTCTTTTTCTCCGGCCTCATAGACAAGACAATGCGCTTGCTCAGAAGTTCTAAGTTTTTCCATCCATACATCGAGATTTCCTTCCTGATAAATGGAGTACGCCATCGGAATCATTTCAAGTATTGAGGCATCGACTTCGGGATTAAGACAACACTTACCGCATGAGGTTAGACAGTTCCAGCCTGAAGACGATTGATAGGAAGAAAAAGAGTCGGACATTTCTTGATAAAGTTTTTGAAGATTATAGGAGAATTCTTTGATATTCATTTGTCATGACCCAATATTATTTTGTTCTCACTAATCCAGAAGCTGAGGTCATCCTTAAGGAAGAAATAAAGCTTCGCTACCCTGAATTAAGATTAAGCTATTCTAGGCCTGGTTTTATCACTTTTAAAGGGGTCAAAGATATCAAATTTAACCCTTTGTTTTGTCGAGTATTCGGTATCAGCCTAGGAAAATTCAAGAAACATGAAATTAAATTCGAAAAGGCATGGTTCTACTCTGTAAATAACAAATGGGAATTGCCTCCTGAGTTTAAAAGTTTATCCGATAAATCAATTTTCAAAAAAGGTGAAACAGTAAACCTCGTCATGATGACTGGAGCAGATGAATTCTGGGTCGGGTCATATACTCTTCAGTCACATCACTTTCAAACTCCCGGAGAAGTTAGTTCGATTATTCAAAAAGAAGTTCCAAGCCGTGCCTATTATAAAATGGCCGAAACTTATGAAGCTTTCGATTTACCATTTGATCACCAGGAAACCATCCTTGAACTGGGGTCTGCACCCGGTGGTGCTAGCTTATTCTTACTTGAGCAAGACCTCAAAGTGTTAGGTGTTGATCCGGGCGAGATGGATCCTGTTGTGACCAAAAACTATGATTTCAAACACATCAGAAGAGCTTTTGAAACACTCACTGAAAATGATTTTAAAACTGGTGTTGATTGGATCATTTCTGACATAAATCTTCCTCCAACCATTGTTTTGAGAGAAATTTTTAGACTTCTCACTTTTTTAGAACCTCGAGGAATTATCGTTAATCTAAAGCTTAACGATCTAAAGCACCTCGAAATTGTCGCCACGATTAGAGATCAAATGAAACGACAAGGCTTCGAAAAGGTTGAATTAAAGTATCTACCTAGCCACAGAAAAGAGATTGCCCTTATAGCTCTCCATTCATGAAACCTTGAGGGAAGAATTGGTTGTAGGGATCATGTTCTTTCTTTAGATCCTTAAAGAGTTGTATTTGATTAGGGCCATGAAATTTTTTAATATATTTTTGCTTAATAAGCCCAATACCATGTTCCGCAAAGGGAGATCCTTTCCACTGGTGAACTGAATCGTAAAGCTTTTGAAATTCATCAAGACATTTCTGTGTTTCCTCTTTTTTAGGCATGTAATTATAATGAAGATGAGCATCTCCAAAATGGCCAAAAAGGCAGTATCTAACACCTATCTTTGAAGCTTCTCGATAAAAATTTAATAGATCTGGTAATTTATCAGATGTTACTTGGACATCTGTCCCGACTTTTACAACACCCATTTTAGAGTTTTCTTCAAAAATAGCACGAGGAACCCCGGCCCTTACGTGATGAAACTTATTTTCAGCGATTTCATAAACGTTATCAGCGGAAGTTTTCTCAAGAGAACAGAGCACTTCACCATAAACTTTTTCAAATGCACTAGATTTGATTTCTAGAAAAATAACATCCTGATTTGTTCCAAGTCTCTCGTCTGATTTGAGATAATTCATGCAATTTGAATCAAGAAGTTCACAAGAAATAATGGAATCACGATGGGATTGGACGGCCTGATAAATCTCTAAATGAGGCGTCATATCCTCTTCCCAACGAGGCAAAAGGAGAAAAACGTAAGTAACAGGCTCATTAGGGGTTGTTTCAATTTCAACCTCGGTCACAATTCCGAGCTGGCCCTCGGTACCGATCATAAGATCAGTTTCTTTTTCAAAACGAGGGTAGGGTGCATTTTTAAAATTCTTATAAAATTGAAAATCGTTATTATAAGAACTAAGGCTTGTTGAATTTGAATTAAATTCATTTTCTCTTTTTAGTTCTTTTTCATCTCCATTAAAGTCTAGGTACTTAAGTCGCGCGACTTGAGAGCGCATATTTCCAAAAGCAAAACATCGCTCTCCAGTACAAGAAGTAGCAATACCTGCAGTGATTAGGGCAAGTTGCTCCGTTGGAGAGGTCTTTAAGGTTCTCCCTTTTGAGCGAAGAAATTTTTTTGCTTCTTCCCAAGAAACACCGCCTCTTAAGACAAGATTTCCGTTGCTGAGAAGTTCCATATGAGAGGGAAGTTTTGAGAGGTCACATAAATAAAAATCAGACTCTTTGTTCCAAGGCAGCAGGGCCTCAAGCTTATCATAAGGAACAACAGTGGATGTTTTTGAAGAAAAATAAAAACTCGCTTGATGCGCTTTGAGGTGACTGACAAGGTCTTGTTCAGAGTAGAATGTTTTTGTTATAAATGTCATATAGGCTCACTTTTTTACTCATTTTAACTTTTTTTTCAAGGAGAGGCCATGGAAGTTGTAGTCGTGGTTGGGGCGAGCTCAGATACCTCCCGTTATTCCTATAAAGCGATGGAAATGCTGGAAGAATTTGGACACAAGGCCATACCCGTTCATCCCAGAGAAGAAACGGTGCGAGGTCACAAAGTTATTCACCAGTTGGCGGATCTTGTTGGACAAAAAATAGATACCGTCACAATTTACGTGAATTCTGCCATTTCTGATAAATATGAAAAAGATCTTATACTCATTCGCCCTAAGAGAGTTATTTTTAATCCCGGAGCTGAAAATCCTAGACTCTCCAAAGCTCTTAATGAGAGTGGCATTAAAAGTGAAAACGCCTGTACGCTTGTTCTTTTAAGAACTGGGCAATACTAATTCTCAAGGCAATTGAGAGGAGAATTTGTCTTAATATAAGTTTCTAGAAGATTCCAGTACTCTGAGTTTTTAACAAGACGTAAGTCATGCATTAAAACAGTGGTTAAAACATTTAATAATTTGAGCATCCCGTAAGGTACTTCTGATGGAAGGCCAACAGTGTAGTATCTCAAATTTTGCAATTCCTCACCATTAATTAATGCCTCACTTATGTCATGCAACTTTGGATTAAAAAATTTTGTCTCTCCAGTCACTTTATCTTTTACGCTTATTCCATCAATCATAACTTGGAGTGCGACTTCAGAGTTTGCTAAGAGTTTTAAAATTTGTTTTAATAAAAATCCAGACATCCTTGACCTTGCGACACTCCAACCTTTATCACCCCATTTCCTGAAATGAGGGAAGTTATCAATCATGTCTCCGAAAGTAATAGGGCCAGAGATAATTTGTTCTCCTTGGAAAACATCAAATTGTAGGCCGAGGTCTGTTTTTGCAACTTTTCTTGTTAGTCTTGCCATATGACGGGACCAGCAGCTCCCACTCGGAGAGTCCTTCCCGTTTATATTTCCAGTGAGATCAATATTTGAAAAGCCAATGACTTCGTTCCAACTTCTTCCAAAGTATTTTTCTCTATTGGAGTAAGCATTTGCTACGAATTCTTTCATCCCCTGATCCTGGGGCATATCTTTTTTAATATGGATCATTTTGTAATCAATAAGTTCTGCTTCTCCACGACCTTTGATATCAACAATCATTGAACCTATATATCCTGAGTGGGCACCCGCCTGGAGAATAGGAATCAGTCTTCCTTCAAGATTCTTTGTGAGTTGGGGTCTTGGTAACAAGATATGAGAGTGACCACCAACTACAAGATCAACGGTTCTGGTTTTTTCAACTAATTTGATGTCGTACTCTAGCCCGATATGTGTCAATGCAATCGTAAAATCGATATTATCTTTTTTCGCCTTTGTGGCCTGTTTGATTCCTGCCTTATGGGGATTTGTGACAAATCCTAAAGGTCGAAGAGGATACATGTGATGAATTTCATTCGTCGTTAATCCGAAGACACGAATTTTCAACCCATCAACTTTGTGATCTGCATAATCAGGAACAAGTTTCGAAAGCCCCATAAGAGACTTACCCAAAATATTTGAAGACAGTATTTTTGCTTTAATTTTTGATTTTTTAATCTGACTTTTTAGCTCTTTCGTTCCAAGGATATAGTCATGATTTCCAAGAACAGTGTAATCCACCCCGAGCCAATCTAGGGCCTTCATCGAATCAACTCCATGATTCGAAAAATAATAAGATGAACCCTCTCCAAAGTCTCCGCCATCTAGGTAAAGCGTAGGAATTCCTTTCTTTTGTCCATCGGCCTTTAGTTCGTCCACCACCTTTTTAAGTTGAGCATAGCCACCAATTCCTCCTCTGGTTCCTTCAAAATAAGAATGAAGATCATTTGTGTGCAGAATCTGAATGACCTTCGCTGATGATATGGGGGAAATAGCAAGACCCAAAAGCACTAGAAGGGGACGATAGAATTTCATGAGTTTACTCTTATAGGTAACTTTGTTAAGGGAGTTCCTTTCTTCATTAGAAGGCCAAATCCAAATTCTTGAAATACTGTAAATATTTCCTAAATGAAATTTGAGATAACCCTAATTTCACCTTTAACCATGGCCAAGTTCATTGGTTTACGTTAAATGAGATAAACCTATGAATTCAGAACTCTTACTGCCTGTTGGAAATATGGAAATGTGCATGGCTGCCGTGCATCACGGCGCCGATGCTATTTATGTCGGAGTACCATTTTTTAATGCTCGAGGCAGATCATCAGATCTCAGCATGGATGAGTTGAAAGAAATGATCGACTTTTGCCACCTATATGGTGTCAAAGTCAATCTCGCTTTTAATGTTGTGATTTTTCAAAATGAGATACCGAAAGTGATCTCTCTTTTAGAAGAAATTCTACCTTTGAACCCGGATGCCTTTATCGTGCAGGACTTAGGTCTCGCAAAAATCATCAGAACGATGGCACCACACCAAAGAATTCATGCCTCAACTCAGATGACTGTGACCAATGCAGATGCCATGAATCTTCTTCATGATCTAAAAATAGACCGATTTGTTCTTGGTAGAGAAAACTCAATTTCAGAAATTAAATTGATTCGTGAACAAACACAAAAAGAATTAGAGGTTTTTGTCCATGGCGCCCTTTGTGTTGCCTACTCTGGACAATGTTTTACCTCTGAGTCTCTCGGAGGAAGAAGTGCTAATCGAGGGCAATGTGCTCAAAGCTGTCGACTTGATTATGAATTATTTGTTGATGACGAAAAAAAAGATACCGGAGATAAGAAGTATTTTGTTTCACCCAAAGATCTCATGGGGATTAATGAGATTCCTGAACTTAAAAGAATAGGTGTTAATTCTTTTAAGATTGAAGGAAGACTCAAAACCCCAGAGTATGTAGCTTCAACTGCAAGAAACTACCGCGAAGTTCTTGATGGTGCTCCAATGAATTTAAGTCAAAGAAGAAAAGAGCTTGCGACAACTTATTCGCGAGGTTTTTTTTCTGGCTGGCTCCATGGAGTTGATCACCAAAATTTAGTCGATGGAACATTTAGCTCACACCGAGGTCTTGAAATTGGCGAGGTCCTAGAAACAAGAAAAAAAACAATTCTCATATCTTCCGATGTAACGATTTCTGCTGGAATGGGTCTTCTCTTTGTTGGAAAGACTGAAGAAGGGTCAAAGATTTTCCTTTCAAAAAAAATAGGGAAACATTTCGAATTAGAGCTTCTAAAGAAAGATCTTAAGCTTAAGGTTGGGATGAAGGTTTATTTGAATTCAGATGAGGCGCTTTTTGGTGATCTTCAAAAGGGCTGGCGATCTAGAGAGAAACAGAAAAAAATTCCTCTCAAGTTTCTTGTTCAAGGTCTTTATAATGAACCACTTCTTGTCAAGGCGATTGATCCTGAGGGGCGTGAGGTTTATGCCCAGTCTGTTTCCTTTTTAGCTCCCGCCAAGGGAAGGTCCATAACCGAAGAATTTATTAAGGAAGAGATAACTTCTTTAGGTACGACTGTTTACAAACTTGGAGATTGGGAATGTTTTATACAAGATGGGCTTTTCCTTAATCATCGTGAGATAAAAGAAATAAGAAAAGAGCTAGTTCAGAAAATGAATGAATCAAGAATTTCTCGCTCCAAAAGAGAGATTCAAAAATTTGATTTGCGAGGCACAACTGAAATTCGTCCCACAAATCCCAAACTCAATATTCTTTTTAGAACAAAAGATCAGGTTGAGGGTTTTATCAACAACTCATCACTGTTTGAAAATCACAAAAGATTTATTGGTAACATATTTCTAGATTTTGAGTTCGGAAAAGATTATGCCCCGAGTGTGGATCTCATTAAAAGAAATGGATTTAATGTTGGCGTTGCAACGACTAGAATTTTAAAACCGTCTGAATATTATAACCTGAACACTCTTATTCGTTTAAATCCTGATGTGATACTTGTTCGAAATTTAGGCGCGATTCATTATATTAAATCGAAAAGTGATATTAATCTCATTGGAGATTTTTCTCTTAATGTCACAAATTCAGAGTCTTATGAATATCTTTTGGGTAAAGGCTTGCAATCAATTAATTTATCTTACGATCTCAATCAGTATCAGCTTTTTGAATTGTTAGGAAAGACTCATCCTGAAGGTATCGAGGTCACAATTCATCAGTATATGCCTGAATTCCATATGGAGCACTGTGTGTTTGCTGCGTTTTTATCAACAGGATCATCTTTTAAAGATTGTGGAAAACCCTGTGAAAAGCATGAAGTAAAATTAAAAGATCCTTATGGGAATATCCATTTCCTTAAGGCCGATCATGAGTGCCGGAATACTTTTTTTAAGGGGACTCCTCAGTCGGCAGGATTCCTTGTCCGTGATTTGATTGCAAAAGGTGTAGGTCTTTTTAGGCTTGAAGCCTTGAGTGAAACATCACATGAGCTTAATATTAAAATTTCTAATTATCTTCAGTTATTGTCTGGTCAAATTGCACCAGAAGAGTTAATGAAAAATTTAAAAATGTTTGAAAGTTATGGACTAGGTCTTGGGCAACTAGATAAAACTGATAACTATAAAGATCGGAAAAAATAATTTTCTTGCTCCGTTCGTAAGGGTTTCATTAAGCAACTTTTTTCTGTGAGGAAAGATTCGAGTGCCCAAGTGATTGATGGTTAGAAATATCAACCGATAGTATGATGCCCTGGCCTTCACAAAATGATTTTAACTCTTCAATTTGTTCCATTACACTATGGTCAATGTACTCGCAGTGAGTGAGATCAAGCTTAACGTTCTCTTTGGCAGCAGCGTGCTTCATGACTTCTTCCTTGAGCTTTAGGAAGTTACTAAAAATCAATGAACTTTCAACATTTACAAAAGTATCATGATCTTTTGTGATGAGCCTAAATTCTGGTTTAAAGCTATCTTTAATTTTTAGTCCAAGATATACTTCGACCGCATATTGAGCAATGGCCCCACAGAAAATACCGACCAGTAGATCAAATGCTAATGTGATGACCATGGTCACTGCAAAACCTACCACGTTGTCTTTTCCTATCTCTAGTGCATGTTGAAAATGTTTTGGATTACCAAGTCTCCAACCAATAATGACAAGGATAGCTGCGAGAGCTGATAGTGGCACTAGATTGAGAGCTTTCGGCAGAACGAGAACAGCAAGCAAGATTAAACTTGAATGAATGAAATTTGATTTCCAACTTTTAGCTCCATATGAAACATTGGCAGAACTTCTTACAATTTCTGCAATCATAGGAATACCTCCTATGAAACCACTAACTAAATTACAAAATCCTTTAGACACAAGGTCTCGGTCAAAATCTGTTTTTCTATTTAAGGGATCTATCTTATCAATTGCAGCTGCACTCAGAACTGTTTCTAATGAGCCCACAAGAGCTAAAGTAATGGCAGATTTCCAACCAAGAGATGTTGACATCACTGCAAAGTCTGGGAAGATAATCCACTGCCTAAGATCAGAGGGTACATTAAGTAACGTGGCACCTGTGAGCCCTAATTGACTAGCGACGACTGCGCCAAGAATAACCCCGAGGAGTGGTCCTGGTATTTTCTTTGCCAGGGGATGATTTATTTTATTCCAACCAATAAGAAAAGCGAGAGTTAAAACACCAACTAAAAAAACGAGTGGTTGAAAGTTAGTGAAAGAAAGTGGAATTTCTAAAAGAAGCATAATGGGGTTTTTGGCGACAGGTGTATGCCCAATTAAAATATGTGTCTGTTTAGCAATGATGATGATACCTATCGCCGCCATCATACCGTGTATAACGGAAGCTGGGAAAGCAGATCCCTTTCTTCCAAATTTTAAAAGACCCATCATAATTTGAAGTCCAGCGGCAACTACTGATGCGGCAAGCATGCCTTGAAATCCTAAATTTGTAATGGCCTCAAGAACAATGACGATTAATCCAGCAGCGGGACCATTAATGGTAACGTGCGCTCCGCCCATCCATGAACCTAAGAGCCCACCGATGATGGCAGCGATTAATCCCGAAGAGGCGGGCGCTCCTGAAGCGAGCGCTATACCGATTGATAAAGGGAGTGCCACTAGGGCGACAGAAAATCCAGAGGTAAAATCGGCCTTAAGATCATTTTTCATAGTTAAAATCCTGAACTTTTCGCGATATCTATCATTT
>JACCED010514644.1_pt1 | contig 10314 bp, 11 predicted proteins | sample 7455021 | NCBI WGS metagenome assembly JACCED01 (sample SAMN15323456, study PRJNA562643) | freshwater metagenome | isolation source: river surface water | place: USA:Blue River Watershed | collected 2017-08-19 | reverse complement strand
TGCGTCACTAATTGGTCTTAGCTGTTGATCAATCAATGCACTAATTAATTTGGTGGTCTGCTCCGTAAGTTGTGCGTTCGACTCCGAATTCTGATTTAGCGCCTCATTAATTTCATCCAGTGAAGGCTTAATGCTGTGATCGATAATGTCCAAAACTTCTTTGCGCTTTTCTTCGAAGAGATTCTCTGATTCATCCTTAATTGCAGACAACTGTTCACGTTCGGTGCGAAGGAAAGTAAGGCTTTCTTGGCGCTGGATGATTGAACTAACCACAATTGAAGTAATAGCCAGACCAGTTGTAATTGAGAAAAGACCGGCAACCTGCCTGTAACCAAATTCGGCTGTTGGAGCTAGCTCAAATAACACAGCTAAAGCGCCGATTGTTGTTGATCTAGTGACACCAAGAAATGCATAGACGCCAAGTGTTAATCCTGGTTTCGATTCCCTTGGCTTAACTGGCAAAAGCCTTGCTCTGATTGGTAGGGCAATTGCCATAACAACTAGGTGCGCTATGGCCGAAGCAACAAGCCATCCTGCAGCTGATGATCCCAATCGAACACTGTCATAAGTCATCGAGATTGCCGTGAGCCAAATAAATGAAACTGCGGCAACCGGGCCACTTAGCGCATACTGCCCGCCAATTTGCTCCAGGCCATTTTGCACGTCTTGTTTTAGAGAATTGAACGTGGTTTTCATGGAGAGCTATTCACCACTTGTTGGAATGCCTGCAGCTTCGACATATGCACGGGCTGCTGCGGTTCTAGCGTTAACACTTTGATCGGTGTCTATACCAACGGCTGCAAAAGTTCGACGAATTAAATGTTCAACTGCGCGAACAGTTGAGCCACGCTGGGCAGCTATTTCAGCATTCGATAGCCCTTGAGCAATACTTCGTAAAACCGAAATCTGTGATCTAGAAAGGTTTCCTAAAGGTCTATTTGGATCAAGGTCTGTACGTAACTTTTTATTTTTCCCAGCACCATCACGAAGAGCTGATTCAATTATTTCAACTAGGGCGCCTTGCTTGGTGATTGTTTCTTTTCGAATGTAAGCGGCTTTAGCTGGAATGGCGCTTGAATTCACTCCAACAAATCTTGGATCCGGTAGATGCGTCAGAAAAACAATTGCAGTATGCGCAGACTGACGAACGATGATTTCTGCTAAATCGATTCCAGTAGGACCATTTCCTAGTTCAATGTCTAGAACTGCGGCATCTGGATCAAAAGCCTTTACAGCAGCTTTTGCTTTGGCAGCACTATCGGCTGTTTCGACTTTGAACCCAGCGCCACTTAATGTATCTGCGATCAGCGATCGTAAGAACGGGTCGTCTTCAACTACAAGTACCCGCCGAGCTTCCATGCTTAGAGTTTAGCGTTTAGCAAAGCGGCTATCGATCAGCCAGAAAAGGCCAAGCACGATCATGGATGCAGCCAAAATTCCTAACACGAAAGTTAAAACGTATGAATACCCGTAGCTGACCACATCAAAGAAGTCATACGGATAGGAATCGATAATGGCCCCGCGACTCAATGTGTAGATCACATAAATGATCGGAAGTGCCAATACTTTTGGCAGCATTGATAATTTAATCCAACCGCGAGGACCGGTAATCAGAAAAGCAGCAACCATCAAAATCGGAGTCCAGGTGTGTTCGATCGGACTTGAAATTTGATTAAGCCCAACTGGTGGATAGTTTGGGCCAAGTAGCAAGTTGTAGACAACCCCAGTGACAGTAATCATCAGTACTGCATCAAGGAATGCAACTTTAAATAACTTGCCGGTGCGTTCTGGGTTTAGGAATAGAAGGGTTGCCACAATTCCAACGATGATTTGGGACCAAATAGTGAAATAGCTAAATAAGTCTGCCAAGCGAGCAGGTGCTCCAGCTAGACCATCGGCATAGTGACCGAAGTACCCAAATTGAGATTCAGGAATTGGTGGATCGTAAAGTTTTTGCTCTACCAAGCCAAAAAGTTCGATGATGAAAGATAGGCCTAAACCTGTCCAGGCACTAAGTGCGACGACGCCATATGAATACTTGCGAAATTTCACGTTTGTCATAACGGTTCAACTCTAGATGCTGGGCTTAATTAATTCGGTCAGATTGACTGGGCAATTTAGCCTTGTTATTTAACGGATGCAGCCAGTTGGCCACAAGCACCGTCGATTTCACGGCCCCTGGTATCACGGACCGTTACGGCTACCCCATGATTTTTAAGTCTGCGCACAAATTCTCGTTCGTCCTCTGGGCGAGAGGCTGTCCATTTCGAACCAGGTGTTGGGTTTAGTGGAATTAGGTTTACGTGCACGAGATGCCCTGAAAGTAACTCACCAAGTAAATCTGCACGCCAAGCTTGATCGTTAATGTCCTTGATTAATGCATACTCGATTGAAATACGACGACCGGTTTCATTTGCGTAATACCAGGCTGCATCTAATACTTCACTAACTTTGAAGCGATTATTGATCGGCACCAAAGTATCGCGAAGTTCATCATCCGGGGCATGAAGTGAAATCGCCAAAGTGAGTGGCAAGCCTTCAGTTGCAAGTTGTTTGATTCTTGGAACCAGCCCAACCGTTGAAACTGTAATTCCGCGAGCAGACATGCCAAGTCCTGCCGGAGCATCATCGGTTAGACGACGAATTGCCCCCATCACCGCGTTGTAGTTGGCCATCGGTTCACCCATGCCCATGAAAACTAAATTGTTTACTCGGCCAACGCCACCTTCAACTTTTCCAGCTGCCAGATCGCGAGCGCCAGCTAAAACTTGTTCAACAATTTCTGCTGTTGAAAGATTGCGGGTTAATCCACCCTGACCAGTTGCACAAAACGGACAATTCATCCCGCAACCAACTTGGGATGAAATACACATCGTCACGCGCTCTGGATAACGCATCAAAACACTTTCGACCAGAACACCATCAAATAATTTCCAAACCTGTTTAACGGTTGTGCCGTTATCACAGGCAAGTGATTTCACTGAGGTCATTAATTGTGGGAAAAGTTGTTCTTTGACTTGGTCGCGAAGTTCAGCTGGAATGTCTGTCCAGGTTTCTGGGGTATCAGATAAACGACTAAACCACTGACGGGAAATTTGATCAGCGCGAAATGCTGGTAAGCCCAGCTCTTTTACTTTTTCTTTGCGCTGCTCAACGGTTAGATCTGACCAGTGAATGGGTGGCTTTGGTCGCTTAGGTTCGACCATGATTAATTCACCTGGGGCTGGCATACGCTCAAGCCTACGTTGAATTATTAATTAATCGCGAATTTATCGGCTATAAGAATAAATTGAAAAGCACCCAAGCAAAGAACGCATTGATCAAAAGTGAATCAAGGCGATCCATTACCCCACCGTGTCCAGGCAAAAAAGAGCTCATGTCTTTAATGCCAAGATCACGCTTAATCATTGATTCAATTAAGTCGCCAACTGTTGCTGCAAAAAGCATTACAACGCCAACAATTGCGCCAGATATCCAAGATTTATCAAAAACAACAACCCACAAAGTTGCGCCGGTAATTATCTGAAAAATAAATGCTCCAGCAAAACCTTCCCAGGTTTTCTTTGGTGAAATTTTTGGTGCCATTGGGGTTTTACCAAATAGCACGCCAGCAATGTAGGCACCAAGGTCAGTTGCTGTCGTTAGCAAAATAAATGCCATAACTTTCCATGCACCGTTTAATTGGGCACTTAGTAAAACCGCGAAGCTAATAAGCAGCGGAACATAAGTCAAAACAAAAATAGATCTGGTTACATGGTGAACGTAAGCCTCTTGGCCATCTAATAAGCGCAGTGACAAAACTGCAATCACGCTTGCGACATAAGCAAACAGCACATCACTAGCGCTTCCACTTGCTGCAAGAATGACAATTACCGGAGCACAAACTTTTAATAAAGTTGCCATTCGGCTTGATAGTCCAACAACTGTGGCATTTGTAAGTTCGCGAACGCCAAGGATTGAAACGACTGCAGCTAACAGGGCAAATATTAATTGATCAACAAAAAGTGCCGCTGTAACTAAAGCCAAAAGTCCAACGCCAACGGCAATTGCTGCTGGCAAGTTTCGACCTGCCCGACCGTAATCAGGTGTAGTCATTAATTAAACCTCAAGTAATTCGACTTCTTTATGCTTTAGCATTTCATCGATGTGAGTTACTGATTTTGCAGTGATATCTTCAAGAGATTTTTCAGCGCGCACTACGTCATCTTTACCGGCTGTGCCGTCTTTGCTTAGCTTTTCTAATGCTTCTTTTGCACTACGACGAATGTTGCGAAGGGAAACTCGAGCATCTTCTGCTTTTGCTTTAGCAACCTTGATGAATTCTTTGCGTCGTTCTTCAGTTAGTTGTGGGAATGGTACGCGGATTACGACACCATCATTTGATGGGTTAACACCTAAGTCTGAATCGCGAATCGCACGTTCAATTGCGCCAAGGGCACTTTTATCAAACGGTGTGACAACCGCAGTTCTGGCTTCTGGAGTTTGTATTGAAGCGACTTGCTGAAGTGGTGTTTGTTGACCGTAGTACTCAACTGTGATCTTTGAGAAAATTGCAGCAGATGCCCGGCCAGCACGGATGGTTGTGAATTCTTCACGAGCAACTTCGATTGCCTTGTCCATCTTTTCTTGGGCATCTTTCAAGATATTTTCAATCACAGCTATTCCTCGAATCGTTAATTGGTTGAAACTAGTGTGCCGATTCGCTGGCCACGAACCGCGCGGGCAATGTTGCCATCAACTAACAAATTGAAAACCACAATCGGTAATTTGTTATCGCGACAAAGGCTAATTGCGGTTGCATCAGCAACTTTAAGATTCTGTGCAAGCACTTCATCGTGCGAAAGGGTTTCATAGAACTTGGCATTTGGATTTGTGCGTGGGTCACTGTCGTAAACCCCATCAACACCCTTTGCCATCAAAACAACCTGAGCTCCGATTTCAAGGGCGCGCTGCGCAGCGCATGAGTCAGTACTGAAAAACGGTGCGCCAAGACCGGCACCAAAAATTACTACTCGGCCTTTTTCCAAGTGACGGGCCGCGCGTCGTGGAACATAAGGTTCAGCAACTTGGCTCATTGGAATCGCAGTTTGGACGCGAGTATCAATACCTTGCTTTTCTAAAAAGTCTTGAAGGGCTAAACAGTTCATAACTGTGCCCAGCATGCCCATGTAGTCAGCGCGCGCACGATCCATGCCACGTTCTGACAGCTGAGCTCCGCGGAAGTAGTTACCGCCACCGATTACTACAGCGACTTCAGTTTTTGTTTTTACAACTTCTGCGATTTGGCGAGCAATGTCAGCAACCACATCAGGGTCAACGCCAAGCTTGCCGTCACCAGCAAATACTTCACCAGAAAGTTTTAGAAGAACTCGCTTCCAACCTCCGGTTGGAACACCTGGCCAAATACCGCTTCCGCTATTTCCACTGGATTTATCGGTAGCCACGGCATCTATATTGCCGTATCTACGTTCAAACCTGCACATCTGGGTCTTAGCCAGCCAAGTTTTGCGCTATTAAACTAAAAAGCCCAGATACCTTTTGGGTATCTGGGCTTTTTAAAGTTATTTACTTGCCGATTTCAAAGTGAGTGAAGCCAGTAACACTGGTTCCAGCCTCATCCAAAATCTGCTTAACAGACTTCTTATTGTCCTGAACTGATGCCTGTTCTAGAAGAACATTGTCTTTGAAGTAGCTGTTTACGCGGCCTTCAACGATCTTTGGAAGGGCAGCTTCTGGCTTTCCTTCTTCTTTGGCAGTTTCCATCGCAATACGCTTCTCAGTTTCAACAACACTTGCTGGAACTTCTTCGCGAGTTAGGTAGCTAGGACGCATTGCAGCAATTTGCATTGCAACTGAGCGAGCAACATCTTCACTGCCTGAGTAGTTAACAAGTACGCCAACTGCTGGTGGAAGGTCATTTGAACGACGGTGCAGGTAAACGGCAACATCACCATCGTGATTTGCTACGCGACCTAGTTCAAGTTTTTCACCGATTACGCCAGCCATCTTTTCGATAGCTTCAACAACAGTTTCGCCGCTTTCAAGCTTTAAGGCGCCTGCAGCAGCACTGTCTCCAGCGCCAGCAGCCTTAACAGCTTTAGCGATGTCTTGACCTAGCTTTAGGAAGTCATCGTTTTTGGCAACGAAGTCAGTTTCGCAAAGTAGTTCAACTAGCACGCCAGCTTCATGAGCGATGATGCCTGCTGAAGTTTCACGTTCAGCACCGCGCTTAGCAGCCTTTGCTGCACCAGAAATACGTAAAATTTCAACAGCCTTGTCGAAGTCACCATTTGCTTCTTCAAGAGCCTTCTTGCATTCCATCATGCCCGCAGATGTAACGTCACGTAGTTTTTTGACGTCAGCAGCAGAAATAGACATTTTTATCCTTTTAGTTTCGTTAGAGGTTTATTCAAGTTTTGTTCAAGTTTTTAATTACTCAGGTGGCTAATTGCCACCTGAGTAATTAATGAGTTTGATTTTTATTCAGCTGGTGTTTCAGCAGGTGCTGCTGAACTTGGTTCAAGTAGTTCTTTTTCCCATTCAGCTAATGGTTCAGCTTCAGTTGAACCAGCTGGGGCGCTACCTGAACGAGCGATTAAGCCTTCAGCTACTGCATCAGCAATTACGCCGGTTAGTAGGCCAACGGCGCGAAGTGCATCGTCATTACCTGGGATTGGGAAATCAACAACATCTGGATCACAGTTTGTGTCCAAGATGCCAACTACTGGAATACCTAGTTTGTGTGCTTCACCAACAGCGATGTGTTCTTTGTTAGTGTCCACTACCCAAATAAGGCTTGGAAGTTTGTGCATGTCGCGGATACCGCCAAGAACAAGTTCTAACTTTTCTTTTTCGCGGCGAAGAACAAGAAGTTCTTTCTTTGTGCGACCACTGCCAGCAACATCATCAAAGTTGATTGCTTCTAGTTCTTTTAGGCGAGCTACGCGCTTTGCAACAGTTGCAAAGTTTGTAAGCATGCCACCTAGCCAGCGCTGGTTCACGTAAGGCATACCAACGCGAGTAGCTTGACCAGAAATTGCTTCCTGAGCTTGCTTCTTGGTGCCTACGAATAGAACAGTGCCACCACGAGCAACAGATTCGCGAACGAAATCGTAAGCGCGTTCAATGTATGCAAGTGATTGCTGTAGATCGATGATGTAGATGCCATTGCGTTCAGTGAAAATGAAACGCTTCATCTTTGGATTCCAGCGACGGGTCTGGTGTCCGAAGTGAACACCGTTTTCCAGAAGCTGTCTGGTCGAGATTACGGCCATAGGATTACTCCTCTTTCTTAGGTCAGTGTTAACTAACCTCTTTGCGGTTTTAGTGCACTTGGTTTTAGTGCCTTTGGTTCCTGCTTGGAGTCCGCCAACCTTTTGAATTGGACCGATGGACTAACAAGTGCAGTGGTGAACCTGTTTAGTCACCTATTGCTAGGTGCGAGTTCTAAGTTTAGTGGGGTTTAACTGGCCCTAAAAACCAAGTAAGTAAGCCAGATATCCAAAGTTTTCCCCAATATAAATCAGGCCATTGCTAACTATCTTGGTCTGGGCCTATCTAAAGCTATGCGTTACTTAAAACAACTATTTACTCTTGCCTTTCTATTAGTAGTGCTGATCACAAGCGCTACTGTCTCAAAAGTAAATGCAATAGAACCAAGTCCGAATTGGACTTATCCGATCGAAAATAAAAAAGTTTTCCGGCCCTACGAGCCACCACTTCAAAACTGGTTAGCTGGCCATCGCGGAATAGATTTTGCTGCACCTGCTAATACTGAAGTTCACTCTGTTGGTTTTGGCACAGTTATTTATGCTGGACCGCTTGCCAGCAAAGGGGTTGTGGTGATTAGTCATGGTTTAGTTCGCACAACTTATGAACCGGTTAAGGCTGTTGTTTCTGTTGGCGATGAAGTAGCGCCTGGTCAGTTAATTGGAACACTGGAGATTGGTGAAAGTCATTGTTCAACTCAAACCGAAGTTTTCTGTTTGCACCTTGGCGCAATCAGAGATGGGAAATACTTAAATCCGTTATTACTGATTAAACCAAGAGTGCGACTCTTACCACTTAATTACTAGGCGCGCGGATGGGCTTGCTCAAAGACAGCGCGAAGTCGATCCATTGAAACGTGCGTATAAAGCTGCGTAGTTGAAAGGCTGGCATGACCAAGCATTTCTTGCACCGCTCTTATGTCAGCCCCACCTTCGATCAAATGCGTTGCAGCTGAATGTCTAAATCCGTGTGGACTTAAATCTGGAACGCCTTCAAGCGTTGCTAAAACTTCGGTAACCATTTTTCGAACCACGCGTTGATCGATTCGCTTGCCCCGTGATCCAAGGAAAACTGCTTGGCCGCTATTTTCATTGGCTAAAGATTTACGGGCCGTCTTTAAATAAGTTGTTAGCGTTTGATCGGCTTTCGAACCAAACGGAACTACGCGCTGTTTTGATCCCTTACCGGTAACTCTGATCGTTCGCCTGGATTGATCAATGTCATTTATATCTAGTCCAACTAATTCACCGACGCGAATTCCCGTTGCATACATCAATTCCAAAACTGCTAAGTCGCGAATGTGTTCAGGTGAATTGTCATCTGCTCTAGTGGCAGCTCTTTGCATAATTTGCGTAGCCTGATTTTGTTGCAACACATTAGGCAACTTCTTGCTAACTTTTGGAATCACCAGTGCTGCAGCTGGGTCCTCTGTTAAATGACCGTTGTGTGTGGCCCAGGCAAAAAATGTTCTGGCAGCAGTTGCCCGTCTTGCAATAGTTGCTGAAGTTAACCCGTGGTTTCGTTGGTCTGCTAGCCAACCACGAAGTTCCATGATGCCAACATCGCCAAGTTCATTACAGCCACGACCACCGACAAATTCAACTAAGTCTTCTAAATCTTTGCGATATGCCTTGGCGGTATTGGTACTGCGCCCGAGCTCTAGTTCCAAATATTGAATGAACCGATCAACAATCGGAGCAAATGTATCTGGAAGTGAGTTCACCTAACTACCGTTACAAGTAATTGGTCCTTTTGCAAGGACATCGCCCGCAAGTTCTTAACTAATCAAATTCTTAAGGTCTACCAAAATGCTCATTGATTGATTTGCAATGCCTTGGTTTGTGCCAAGTGAAGTGGCACTATTTATAGGTCCTGGGACTGCCCAAACTTTTCGACCTAATGCATTTGCCCAATTTGCTGTTGAAAGTGAACCGGATCGATGGGCTGCTTCAACCACCACAACTTCATCACTAAGTGCTGCGATTATCCGATTTCTGGTTAAAAAATTTTGTTTTAATGGCCGACCACCAGGTGGTATTTCACTAACCACTGCCCCGTTTTGAACTAATCGTGAAATCAACCCAGAATGCGCAGCTGGATACGCAACATCTATTCCACAACCCAAAACTGCAATTGTTTTGCCACCACCTGCAATGGTGCCCCGATGCGCTGCCGCGTCAATCCCAAAAGCTGCTCCAGAAATAGTTACCGAATCGCTTTTTGCCAATGTCGAACCAATTTCACCTGCAATTTGTTCACCGTATTGCGACGCTGCCCTTGCCCCAACAACCGCAATCTTTTTTTCTGAATTTTCAAGCACTTGTAAATCGCCGCGCACCCATAAACAAAACGGAGTTTGAAAATCTAAATCCAATAATTTTCTTGGCCAGAATTGACTACCAGGATAAATAATCTGCGCTTGAGCTCTTTTGGTTTTTCGGTAAGCACTTTCCAAATCCTGCACCAAGTCTGTAGAAGTTAGTTTTAAGAACTGAGATCTTGTGCCAATGCCTTCGATTAATTTGAATAGTGTCTCAACGGGTCCAAATTCGGCAACCATTGCGCCAACTCTTTCATTTGCTGGCGGGGTATGCATTGTCAGAAGAATTCGTGCTGATAATTCATCGAACTTATTAACGTGGGTTGAATTTAAATTCATACCCAGCAGATTTATACAAAGCCTGTACGACTGAAAGGGCTTTAAGAAACTGTGGGTAAAACCCCGCTGTTAATTGTTTAAGTTATCTAAATCAGGTTTTGCTAGTTCTTCAACGTTTACGTCTTTAAACGTTAATACGCGAACTTTCTTAGCAAATCGTGCTTGGCCGTAGATGTCCCAGATCCAAGCATCACTAAGGACAACTTCAAAATAGACATCGCCAGCTTCATTAGTGCGCACCTGTACATCAACGCCGTTTGATAAATAAATTCGACGTTCTGTGTGCACTATGTAATTAAAAAGGTGAACTAAGTCGCGGTATTCCCGATAAAGCTCAAGTTCGAGCTCTGATTCGTAGCGTTCTAGTTCGTCAGCTGACATGTTCT
>JACCED011599676.1_pt1 | contig 10320 bp, 9 predicted proteins | sample 7455021 | NCBI WGS metagenome assembly JACCED01 (sample SAMN15323456, study PRJNA562643) | freshwater metagenome | isolation source: river surface water | place: USA:Blue River Watershed | collected 2017-08-19 | reverse complement strand
TGCCCTTTTCGGCCTTGGTCATGAAGATTTCGGTTCCGGTGCGAGCGGTAAGCGACGGATAAGTAATCAACTTAACTCGGGTTGCTGTTGGAGCCCACACTCTGAAATCTGTCTTGCTAGGTGAATAAGTGTTGCCAAGGTCATTGCCCTCGTAGGTGAAGGCATCGGCAAACGCTTTGCTGCCCATGATTGCGCCGACAACTACCGAGCCCTTGCCGTAGGTCGGATGATTGACTGTGTATGCCGAAGCAATATCCACATTTGACGCAAGGTTTAGTGTCACAAAGTTTGAAGATGTTTTGCCCGCCGGAAGACTGACGGAAGTAATTGGAACATTTGCGCCACTTGCATTGGTCAGCGTAAAGTCTTCGGTTGCAGTGCCCTTGAGTGTGTACTGGTTGTTCAGAGTCAAAGTGACTGCTTTGAAGTCATTGAGAATTGCCGAGTTAATCTGTGGCTTGATCGCGCCGATTGCTGGCTCCTTTGTATAAATCTCTCTGTCTCCCTCGATCAGCCAAACCTCAGCTCTACCGTTAGCGTCAAAGTTCTTGATGAATCGGTCACCACCGTTTGGCCAGGTTGATCCAACATCTTTCTTCTGCCAGTTTCCAAGGCGCGCAATGATGCCGACGCTGTCAAAAGGCTTCATGCCCTCAAGCTTGAACGTAACCTTTTTTCCGAAAGAGTCTTCGCCATCAAACTTCACTTCACCACCAGCACCGTCGGCACCGGTATCCATGTTCTTCCAGATCCACAGATTCCAGTTGTCGTAGTCACCGGCGATGCGGTTGTAGTGCACGGTGATGGTTAGCGTGTCTGAAGCGAGGGCTTTCGCTGGCGCTGCCGAGAATTGGCTTGCAAACACAGCCACAATCGCAAAAATTGCCAGCCAGACGCGCTGATTGATGGTCGATGTCATCTTCGGTATCCGTTTCTCTAGAACTTTGACAATTCTAACGAGACCAAGCGATGACTAGGTCGGTAAACGCGTTCACTGCGCGTAGTTTTTGCCAGTTCAGCAAACTCCCAGACTCCAGCTAATGCCGAGCCTCGCTTGCCCAAGCATCTGTTTGGGTTACTACGGTCTTGGCGCTGGTGATTGATTCGTCAATCGCCAGCGAAATCAAATGGTCTTGGCAGGCTTCCGCTAGCGGGTAAGGAGCTGCCGCCTTGCCATCAATCCAGTCGGCCATTTGCACCATGAGTTGCGCTATTGCGATCTCCTCATCCATGAGACGAAGCCCTTTGAACGCATTCTTGAACACGACTTGGCCCTCGAAAGATAAGTGTTCGGTGTCATAGCCGTCTAAATTCAGGTCATAGCCGAGTTGGTAACGCTCAATGCGCGAAGTTGTGATTGCCGGACCATCGACCAATCGAATCACCGAGTCATCGACTATCTCTCCCCTGCTACCACGAATGACTATTCTTCGGTGGCGCAGCTGGTTGTGCCATTGATTGTCGACGAAATTGTAGATTCCAGATTTTCCGGCGCCAAAATCAATGAGTGAAATGGTGGTCTTTGCGATCTTTGGGTTCAAGTCTTCGTTCCATCCTTCACGTGCAAGAGGATCGACTAAAGGCGCCGAAAACTGTTGGGTTGAGATTTCGGTTGGTTCAAAGCCTGAACCGAGAAAACCGCGCATAATCGATACCGCGTGATATCCGTGCGTCGAGGAAACCTCAACCGAACTTACTTGGCCGATGGTTCCAGCTCTAACAATTGCTAAGCGAGCAGCGTGACCTGGCAGAGACATGTACTGCTCGGCGACCTGAACTAGACCTGAAGAACCGACACTCTTCCATAGTGACTGCAAAGCCTCGAGCGTAGGTGCCGGCGGTGTTTCACAAAGCACATGGATGTCGGCGGCAACAAGGTCTTCGACTACCCCTGGATTCGCATCCCAAGAGACACTAACGATTGCATAGTCGGGCTTCTTATAGCTCAGTAGTTGACTGACCGAAGAAAAGGTCTGAACGCCGAAATCTAGTTGCAGCTTTGCTCGAACCTCTTCTTTGCGCGCAACTACGCCAATAATTTCGAATTTCTCAGGCATCAACTTCGCCAATCGAATAAAGAACTGTGCGCGCCAACCGGCGCCGATAACTGCGATTGAGGTCATGCGTAATGCTATTACGCCGAAGTTCAAGAAAAGGCCATTAAGTGCTGGAGACTCAGACCTGAAGAAATCGTCAAGAACCAGGTCGGTGCAGTTGAATCCATGAAGACTCTGGGCTGAACCCGACCTTTTCATAGAGCTTCAAGGCACCAGATTCATTTGCGGTGTCTACATTGAGCTCGACCGACTCGTAGCCTTTGTTCACACAATGGGAAACCCCGGTTTGAAGCAGGGCTTCGCCGATTCCTGAGCCTTGGTACTCCCGAGCAACACCAAGCGATGAGATGTAGCCTTTGTTGTCTTCTGAATATTCATCAGTGCACTGGCAAAAACCAACCGGACCATCGTTATCAAAAGCCATGAATACCCCTTTGGGGTCAATGAAGATGTCATCGATGACTAGCGATCTCCACTTTTCTAGATCTCTGGGAGCAAAGCCAAAGTGTTGAGAAAATGCGTCTTGGTGAACCTTGTGCCAAAGGGCCACTTCTGCTGGGTCAGAGATATCGAGGTTTCGTATCTCGATTCCGTCAACCTGCCTAATTGCAGGCGCGCTCGAAATCTTCATTCTCATGGTGTAGTAACGACGCAGAAATTCAAAGCCGTGATTGCGCCATGCGCTTTGTAGTCTCTCGTCTTGAAAATTGGCACCCGGCCACATTTGCCAATCGGGATGCTCTGATTGGGCTAATTCAATCGTCCAACCAACCACGCTCTCTAAACTCGCAACTTTTGGCCTTGCATAGATGTCTGTGAAGTATCGACCCCTTACAGAGTCAGGGTGCAAATTGACCACGACAGAATATTCGGCCTGATCATCAACACTAAGCAGGTAGGTAACACTCTCATCGATGTAGCCGGTCATAAAGTCAAGAGCTGCCTGTTCACTAAACAGAGTGCTCTTGCTGTCAACGCTCAGCTCGTGCTGATTGGCTATTTCGGCAATCAACTTGGCGTCGACTTCACTGGCTATTCGCTGCGAAGTTATCTTCATTTGTGGCAAGTCTCCTGAGGAGGTAAGGCTTTAGACGTCTGGTGGGGCGTGCGGGACTTGAACCCGCGACCGACGGATTATGAGTCCGCTGCTCTAACCGGCTGAGCTAACGCCCCCAGCCGCTAAAAAGTTTACCCGTGCGACTGGGTTTCTAACGATGAGCCGGTCTAAAGCAGGTTTGGGATCTTCTGCTCTGCTGCCAAGTTTGCGCGTCTGAAAATCAACGTAACAACTGTAGATAGCAAAACGATAAACAATGAGTAGAGTGCCGGAACGAGGAGTATCTGGTCTAAACCAGGGCTGTCGATGTACACAGCAACAATTACGGCAATCGCCAGTGGCCCGTTGTTGATTCCGGCCTCAAGAGCAATAGTTCGCGCATTGGCTGGGTGAAGTCGAAGCAGTTTAGACATGTTGTAGGCAGCAAACATTCCAACCGCGCCCAGACCAATTGCGACGACATAGGTAGGCCACTGGGTGTCAAGGAGTAGCTGCCAGTTTCGAGGAACCCAAACAGCAATCAAGAAAGGAATGAACAAAAGACCAAATACGCTGCCGATTAGTTCAATCAACGAACCAATATTGGCACTCAACCTTCGAATCAGCATTCCAATTCCGACCGGAATGATCAGACCAACGATTACGGTTGCTAACTCGCCGGGAGGCACGCTCAGTGATTCGTCAAGACCTAGCAGGTTTGAGTAGGCCCAGAGCGCTAATGGAGTCATTATGAACGCCCAGAGCGTTGAGTTCACTGTCATTGTCACGCTCAGCGCAACGTTTCCCTTGGAGAAGTAAGTGAAAAGATTCGAGGTTGTGCCGGCGGGCACGCTTCCCATAATCAAAGCACCAAGGGCAATGAAGAGCACACCTTCTGGAGGCGAGAACGGAAGAAGCACGGCCACAATTAGCAGGTACGAGGTTAAAGGCATGATGCCGAACTGGGCAACCCAGCCGACGACAAGGCCCCATGGGCGACGAAGCGCAAGCGTGAAGTCCTTTAGCGTCAATCCGGCTCCGAGCCCGAACATGATAATCAGAATGAAAACGCGAAGAAGGGTTTGTTCAAACTCGTTTACAACCGTTGCTTGGTTGGCTGTCTCTGCAGCGCGGATCATGAGCGAATTCATGGCTAGCCCTTCTTCTTCGAGATTGTGGCGATTTCTTGATTGCGCAGTTCTCTGCGCAAAATCTTGCCGATTGGGCTCTTTGGCAATTCGGTTACGAACTCGACCGAGCTAGGAACCTTGTATGCCGCTAGCTGAAGTCGGCAATGCGCGATGATGTCGGCCTCGGTTGGCTGCTCTGATCCGCAGACAACGAACGCCTTGACCTTTTCGCCCTTTCCTTCGTCAGGCACGCCGATTACCCCAACCTCAAGTACACCGTTGAACGAGGCAATTTGCTCTTCAACTTCATTTGGGTACACGTTGAAGCCAGAAACCAGGATCATGTCTTTCTTGCGATCGACAATTGTGAAATATCCGTCGGAGTCTCTCGTTGCGATGTCGCCAGTCTTGAACCATGCACCACTCATAGTTGCCTTGGTTTCGTCTGGTCGCTGCCAGTAACCCAGCATGATCTGCGGGCCAGAAGCGTAAATCTCACCCGGCTCGCCAACGGGGGCTTCAGAGCCATCTTCTTTAACACACTTCACATCAGTTGAAGGAACAGGGATGCCGATTGTGCCATCCTTGCCCTGCCCACCAAGTGGGTTGAATGTAAGTACCGGAGAGGTTTCTGTTAGGCCATAGCCCTCAACAATTGGAGTTCCGGTAACTTTTCTCCAGCGTTCAGAAACTGATTCGTGTAGAGCCATGCCACCGGCGGCAGAAGCGCGCAAGTGCTTAGGTGGGCTGTCAACAAACCAACGTTCGTTTAGCAACGCGTTGAATAGTGTGTTGACCCCTGTCATCCAAGTGACTTTGTAGTTTTCGAACACGCGTCTCAGGTTGCTTGGCGGCCTTGGTGATGGAACCAATAGGTTTCGAGCACCCATGTGCCAGAAGCCAAGCAGGTTTATGGTGAACGCGAAGATGTGATAGAGAGGCAGTGCCGTTACAACTACCTCTTTACCCTGCCTCATATAGTCACCACACATCGTGATGAGCTGAAGAGTGTTAGTGACCAGGTTGCCGTGCGAAAGCATCGCGCCCTTAGAAACACCCGTGGTGCCACCGGTGTACTGAAGTGCGGCAATCGAACTCTCGTCGAGAGATGCCACGTAGCCCTTTAGCTTGTCGTCAGACAGCTGCTTCGCGCCCGCGACAAGCGCATCGCTAAATTTGGTGTGCTTGACCGTGATTTTTGGAAGCGTTCTGCTCCAATATTTCTGAGTTACTCTAATCACGCCTGCGACAGGAGCTGGAAAATACTCTGAAATTTTTACGGTTACCACGTGTTCGATGCTGGTCTTAGGTAGCACGTCTGGCAAGCGATCGGCGAACATGTCGATTACTACAAGTGCCTTAGCACCTGAGTCTGAGAATTGGTGACCCATCTCGGTTGCGGTGTAGAGGGGGTTGGTGTTGACCAAGACAAGCCCGGCCTTCAAAATGCCGAAAGCAACAATCGGATAGCTAAGGCAGTTTGGCATTTGAACGGCAACGCGGTCGCCGGCATTGAGCCCAATTACGTCGCGAAGGTAAACAGCGAAGCGGTCTGACAGCAAGTCAACTTGCGCGTAGCTGAGCGAGCCATTCATGCCATTCGGCATAACCTGCGTGAAAGCTTTGGTTTTACCGTTGGTTTTTGCGGCAGCTCGAATGAACTCTGGGAGGTTCTTGAAGGCAACCTTTGGAAGGTCGTGAGGAACATCACTGGGATAGTGGTCTAGCCACGGGCGCTTGGTCATCTTTGCTCTTTCGCCTAGGTCCGGCGGAGTTAGCCCCCGCTGGCTCGTTTGGGAAAGCCTACCCGTTTTCGAGCTAGTCTTCAGATCTCAAACGCTCTGCGACTTCTTTCACCGCAGATTTCGCTTTATTGGCCGCCTCGACAGCAGACTTCTTAACTTTGGCGTTGGCCTCTTTAGCCCGCTTCACGGCGTCTTCAGTGATTTCTTCGGCCTTTTCGACCAAGTTCTGTGAAGCTTCGCGAAGTGCCAGGGCCTGCTTTCTCATCAGAACAACCTGCGCCTTTAGTCGGGCGTTCAACCTTCCAATGGGCTCAAGATAGGCCGCGCGGTTGTCATCCGAGGTCTTGTCTGCATCTTTATCGCCTCGGTAAAGACCTTCAAAGATGGTCAGGGTTCGCTCGATGTCATGCGACTGTATTAGATAGAGCGAGTTCTCGCTCAGGCGCGCGAGCTCTTTTTTGTCAGCCGTAAGAACCTTGAGCAGACGATCAGCGAACATGTCGACATCATTGGGCTCGAATAGATAGCCGTTATCGCCATCGTGCACAAGGTGCGGAAGAGCCATGGCATCGGCCGCAACCACTGGGCGACCCGAGGCCATGGCCTCCATGGTTGCAATCGACTGGAGCTCGGCAATTGACGGCATTGCAAACAGGGTTGCCCGTTCGTAGGCCTTCGGAAGTTCCTCTTCGCTTATGTGACCGAGAAACTTCACCTGACTCGCAATGCCGAGTTCGCGTGCCTGGGCTTCGAGTGCCTCACGCTCTCCCCCATCACCGACAATCTCAACCTGCGTGTTTAAGCTCGCGGGAAGTTTTGCGACGGCACTAAGCAAGTTGTGAATGTGCTTCTCGTAATCGAGGCGCCCGAGAAACAGAATTCTCGGATTCTTGTTGCTCGTTGGAGTAGCGTTGGCAAATTTCGAGGCTTCGATGCCGCAAGAAATTGCAAGCACTCCGGTGACGCCAGCGGCGTTTTCAAGCAAATCTGCCGCCCGACGGGTTGGAGTTGTGATGAAATCAACCTTGCGAAGAACGCGTCCGGCATCGCGCCAGGCAAGTTTCATGGCGGTCTTCTCGAACCACTTTGGAATGATCACCGAGTACTTAATGAGGTTCTCGGGCATGATGTGGTTTGTTGCAATAAGGCGAATGTCTCGTTGCTTTGCGCTCTTGATGAGATATCTACCCATGATTAGGTGAGACTGAATGTGCACTGCGTCGGGGTTCACCAGGCGAAGAATCTCGTCGGTCTTCTTCTTTAGGGTGAATGGCCAAACGAACCTGAGGGTCTTGTGCTGCAAAACACGATAGCTCTTGATTCTGTGAACTGTCATTTTGGCACCGTCGTGAGTCTCAACAAAGGTGCCGTGCTCAGAACTGTAGGCCGGCGCAACAATGTGAACCTCGTGCCCGTGGCGAACCAGGCCGGCCGCTAGACGTTCTGCAAAGCGAGCCGCTCCATTAATGTCTGGCGGAAACGTGTCCGATGCAATGACGAGCTTGAGTGGTGAATTCGAAGTGTTAACTGCAGCCCCGCTTTAACGATGAGACCGATTTGGTCTAGGCAATTTTACCGAAACTAACGCTTTGGCGATGCCAACTCTGGGTGAACCCTGGAAAGCAGAACGACGCCGGCAACGGCAATGGCACCTGTTATGGCAAAGCCAACCGCCACCAGTGGTGTAGCGGCCTTAGCTTCACCGAGAATCGCAATCGCCACGCTGACCGCCACCAATGGGTCTATTACTGTGAGCCCGGCAATCACGAGATCTGGAGGGCCAGAAGCGTAGGCGTTTTGCACAAACCAGCCGCCCAGAAAGACAGCGGCTACCAGCGCAATGAGGCAAAGAATCGTTAACCAATCGAACTGCGACTGGTAAAGGCGCTGAATGACCACCTTGGCGAGAGTCGCCACGAAACCATAGAGCACTCCTGCACCAATTATGTAGGTGAGGGGTTTTGCTGATCTTCCAGAAGTGAAAAACAGTGCGGCAAAGACTGCCAGCAAGACAAGAAGAATTACTAGCACCGCGGTCACGTCAGTGTCTGTTAGCACGTTTGCGTCGGCGACCCCAGATGCAGTCGTTACGAAGGCGGCGATGCCGAAGGTGCAGAGCAAAATGGCAACCGTGGTTCCACGATTCAGTTTTGTTTTGGTTACCTTGGCGTTTAGCAAAGAGGTAATCACAAGGGCTAGAGCGCCAATAGGTTGAACAACGATGAGCGGCGCGAGCGTTAGTGCCCCGAGCTGAAGAATCATTCCGAGACCCATCAACCCAAGGCCTGAGATCCACTGCGGTCGAACGATAAGTTTTCTCAGCTGCCGCAAGCCGAGACCACCGCGACCATCTTTCGTTTTTGGTTTAGTCTTTCCGTTAGACACCGCGTTGTTTTGAAACTGTGCGCCAAACGCTAGGGCAACTGCTGCAAGAACAGCGAGAAGAATTGCCAGATAGCGCAACTCATCTGCCGGACCAATAAAATCTTGCATATCTCCCTAGACCTTCAGACTCAAGGCTACCTTCGAGATGCCGCGCCAGTCGCTAGGTGAATCCTGTAAATTTGGCTAATGGCCATTCGACCCATCTGCATAACAGGTAACCCAGTTCTTCACACCAGAGCCGCTGAGGTTACCCAGTTCGATGCCGAGCTAGAGCAACTAGTTGAAGACATGTTTGAAACCATGGATGCCGCTCCCGGCGTTGGCCTAGCAGCTCCGCAAATCGGCGTCGCCAAGCGGGTTTTCACCTACAACTACACAGAAGACGACGGAACACATAAGCGTGGTGTGGTTGTAAATCCCGTGCTCGAAATCGGCCCGGTTAGCGAAGATCTGCCAGACGAAGATGAAGAGAGTGAAGGATGCCTGAGTTTTCCGGGTTACCGGTTCGGGCTGAAGCGAGCCGAGACCGCGGTTCTGACCGGTGTCGACCTCGAGCAGAACCCGATCAGGCTTGAAGCCGAAGGCTGGTTCGCACGAATCTTTCAGCACGAATACGACCACCTAAATGGCATTCTCTATGTTGATCGACTTATCGACGAATACAAACCAGAGGTTGAGGCAATTGTCGAGGCCGAAGAATGGGGCCAAGACGGCATCACCTGGATGCCCGGCGTAGACGACCTAGAAGCCTAGAAACCAAAAACTTGCAAGAGTGCGGCTACCGCCGCGGCCACCACCACAACAACCAAAAATGGCGCGCGAAACTTGAGTAAAAGGGCGGCCACGAGAACTGCGACCAAACGCCCATCAAAGACGATTGCCGAAGACGAAGTGAAAGTCTGGGTCGCAAGCAAAGCCGATAGCAAAGCAACGGTTAGCAGGCTGGCAATTCGCGCAACTGTCGGCTTCTCTAGTGTTCTCTCTGGCACGAGATAGCCGAAAAATTTCCAAGAGTAGACCGCAAGCGATGCAAGCAAGATGGCGAGGGTGAGGGTCACCTAACATCACCCGCTGAAGATTTTGGCTTGAACCAGTTGAAGCCACCAACAAGCACAGCCGTTAGAGCGGCGACCAGAATCGGAAGACCGGGGCTGAGCACCGGAGACAGTAAAACCGCAACAACTGCCGCGGCAGCAGCCACGACAACGGGCTGCAAAGCCTTGAGCCGAGGCCAGAGCAGACCGAGAAAGGCAGCGGCAGCCGCAGCATCTAATCCAAATGCGCTCGGATCACCAATTGAAGATCCGAGCAGAGAACCAACCAATGTCAGAAGATTCCAGAACAAGAAGACAAAGATTCCGGTTAGCCAGAAACCCTTGCGAGTGTCTGCGAGGTTCGATTGCGCAGTCGCGACTCCGGTGGTTTCGTCGATGTTCAACTGAGCCGCCAAAGGCGTGCGCCAACCGAGAGCGCCTAACAGCGGTTTCATTTGCAGAGCATAGAAACCGTTGCGAATGCCGAGAAGCCAGGCAGAAGCGATTGCCGCCGGCAAAGACGCTAGACCTCCCGTTGCGACGACACCGATAAATGCAAACTGAGAACCACCGCTGAACATCAGCAGGCTGAGCAACTGCGCTTGCCAGATTTCTAGACCGGCGGCCACAGCAAGAGCGCCGAATGAGATTCCATAAAGGCCCGTGGCAATGCCAACGCCGAGAGACATCGTCTCAACTTGCGATCTAGCCAACTTTTCTCGAATCTCTGACAACCAAATACAACTGCTCAATAGTGGCACAACCGAATGTTCGCATCGTGCTTTCTAGCAACTCCCGAACTCTGGTCTTAGACAAGCCAAGTTGAGCCGCAACCTGGTCAAGCTCGATGGCCGAGGCAAGAGCATCGATGATTTCGCGCTGCTCAGCATCGAGACGAGAGAGATTCAAAAGATAGTCAACACTGGCCACGGG
>JACCED011009920.1_pt1 | contig 10320 bp, 9 predicted proteins | sample 7455021 | NCBI WGS metagenome assembly JACCED01 (sample SAMN15323456, study PRJNA562643) | freshwater metagenome | isolation source: river surface water | place: USA:Blue River Watershed | collected 2017-08-19 | reverse complement strand
TTATATATTTATTATAGAGCATATTTTTATGCTTAACCCATATTACCAACGTGAGTAGCATGGTATCCGTATTTTTGTGTTTGGATTGTTCGGTTAGGAATACAAAATTTTGGAAGTGTTTGAGGAGCACCCACTAAATTTACATTGCTTGACAAATACCAACCCACACGTGGAGCGATGCCGGCCTTCTTTGGGCCACCGCAAACGTTTTGTCTATTACATATTGAAGCCGCATTTCTTGCACTTTTTGACGAATTCATTAGCACCATCGTATATACTACAAAAATATTTTTATTTTATTAAATTAATAATTACTTTATTCTAAATATTTAAAAATAAATATTTCATCAATTTTGTTTCTAACATTTCCTAAAATACTTGCTTCACAATTTTTATAATCAATTATACCTTTCTATTCTTACGCAACCATTGCTTATAAATAATATACTTAATTATCCTGAAGCAGTTTGTCAAAAATACTTTAAAGCACCAAGTGGAGTGTGCTTTCTTTTTGTATATTATAATCAGATAATGTGCGACCATCTTCAAGCTGTTTACCAGCAAAAATTAGTCGTTGTTGTTCAGGTGGTACGCCTTCTTTTTCTTGAATTTTTTGCTTAACAATTTCAATGCTATCTGATGGGTCAACTTCTAAAGTAATAGTTTTGCCAGTTAAAGTTTTGACAAAGATCTGCATTTATATTAATGTAGTATAAAATTTTATATATAAAATAATTATAAAACAATATAAAGTTTTCCCTCTATAATATGTTATACTATAAGATGACAGATAAACAAATTTCACACGATGATGATATTTTAAAAACAGATGAAGGCCTAGTTTTTAACCCTTACAATCCTCTAAATACTGAGATTTCATTGAGCCAAGTTCAATCAATTCTCACTAAATATGGCGTTCCTCCGATTGTAAATAATATAGCACTTTATAAGCGTGCGTTCGTACATAGGTCTTATACAAAAAGACCTCACTTTGAAAATATTGCTCAAAATATTACTATTGTAGAAAGACCGCCAGATTGTATGCCTTTAAGCAGCAAACATAATGAAAGTCTAGAATTTTTAGGAGACGGTGTTTTAGAACTAATTACTAAATATTATTTATATCGAAGATTTCCTAAAGAAAATGAAGGATTTATGACTGAAAAGAAAATTGCTATTGTTAAAAATGAAGCCATTGGAAAGATTGCTCTAGAAATGGGATTACATAAATGGCTTATTCTCTCTAAACACGCCGAAGAAAAGAAGATTAGAACTAATTTAAAAAAATTAGGATGTTTATTTGAAGCCTTTTTAGGAGCTTTATTTTTAGATTTTAATAAGATTGTTGTTAAAGATGAAGAAGGCTGGTTTCAAAGCATGTTTGTCACTGGCCCTGGATTTCAAATGGCACAGAAATTTATTGAAAATATATTTGAAGCGCACATTGATTGGATTTCTCTTATTCAAAATGATGACAATTATAAAAATATATTACAAGTTAAAATTCAAAAAGAGTTTAAGGTTACACCTCATTACGTAGAAATAGAACATGACCCAGAATTAGGATATAAAATGGGAGTTTATTTGTGTTTAGGACAACAAATATTCAATCTAACGCACGCTGATTCTACTAACATTTCAAAGTTTAAAACTTTTCAAGCAGTTCAAGATTATATTTCTCAAAATGAAAAAATATTCCTATTTATGGGAGAAGGACAACATAAAATTAAACGAAAAGCAGAACAAATAGCTTGTAATGCGGCACTAACATTTATTAATTCAAATACTCAAAATACACTTTAGAAAAGATATACTTTTAGAAAAAGATATAATAAAAATAAATTCACTTATTATTTAATTTATTTTTATACTTTATTTTGCTCTACTTTTTTTTAAAAGTAGATATATATACATATATTATGAATCCTTTAGAACCGTTAATAAGTATTTTAAAAATAAAGCCGATAGTTAGCGAGCACTCACAAGTTAATGTTTTAATTAAAGGAGAATTTCTAGATGAAAGAGAGAATGATTTTGATACAGAAACATTAATGAAAAGACTCGCAGATGCGAAATTAAAAACAGTTATAATAAAACCAACAAGTGTTAGTAAAGAAGAGGTTATACAACCTGTTGTTGAAATTGAAAAACAACCAGAACCTGAAATGGTTATTAAAAAGATTAAAGGCAAAAAGGGTAAATTAATTATTGAAGAAGATGAAGGAGAACAAAAAGGACCAGAAATTGAAGTGATAATTCCTAAGAAAAAAGAGAGAAAAACGAAGCCAGTTGAAAAGGGGATTGCTGTGTTGGGTCCTGAAACTTTCGTTCAAATTGGAGATACGCCAATTAATGAAAGATTGCCTGTTAGAGAAAAACCTTTTAAGATTATTGCTAGCAGTTATTACATGAACAATAGAGAGAAGTTTGTAAATTTTATAAATGCCTTGTTTGCGCCATATAAAGAAGAATTAAAACGCAATGCTGAAAATATATCTTGTGATACAGTTGGTAATACTAGCGGTAATATTTCTCTCTTAATACACCAGGAAATTGTAAGAGATTACATGAATCTTTATACACCTTATAGAGGATTGCTATTATATCACGGTCTTGGTTCAGGTAAAACTTGTTCTTCAATTGCTATTGCTGAAGGTATGAAAGGACCTAAGAAAATTATTATCATGACACCAAAATCTTTAAGACGAAATTATATGGAAGAGCTTAAAAAATGCGGTGACCTTATGTATAAAAAAGACCAATTTTGGGAATTTATTTCTGCTCCACCAAATAGTGAAATGGCACGTATTTTATCGTCTATTTTGAATTTACCTATGGAGTATATTAAAAAGAAAAAAGGAGCATGGTTTGTAAATGTTACTAAACCATCAAATTATGCTGAACTAACACCAGTTCAAGCAGCATCGCTTGATGACCAACTCGACGTAATGATAGAATCCAAATATATGTTTATTAATTATAATGGGTTACGTTCAAAAAGATTAGAAGAATTAACATCTGGGTTCACGCGCAATTTATTTGACAATTCGGTTGTAATAATTGATGAAGCTCATAATTTAGTTAGTAGAATAGTTAATAAAATTAAAAAAGAACCACTAGTAAATGAAATTAAAAGAGGAGACCAAGAACGAGCAGCAAGAGACCTTTCTAAAAAACTTTCTGATGTATTAGAAAAAATACCAGTTATAAGCGAATTAAACAAAAAGAAAATTAGTGAGTTAATTGAAGAAATAAAAGAAGTATTATTAAATGTAAAAGGTAACCGCGAATTAAATGACGATGAAAGAAATAATCTCGATAAAAATTTAAACGTATTTTTAAAAGCAATTAAAAAAGAAGATGAACCAATAAACATTCAACAAATTGCTGATATTCAAGCACCAATTAATATAGTTATAAATAGATTACAAACAAATCCAGTTCTTGAATCAAGAGTTGGAGAGAAAGAGTTTTTGCCTAAACATTTGGCTTCAAAATTATATGAATATTTATTAAGTGCTAAAGATGCTAGAATTATATTGCTTACTGGTACTCCTGTAATTAACTATCCTAATGAATTTGCGATACTTTTTAATATTTTAAGAGGATACATTAAAACATGGGAATTCCCAATTAGCGATGCTACTACTCGAGCTTTTAATAGAGATGATTTAATTGAAATGTTAAAAGGAGAAAAATCGCTTGATTATATTGATTACGACCAAAATCTAAAATATTTAACAATTACTAGAAATCCATTTGGTTTCAAAAATAAAATTAAAAAAGAAGAAGGATATAAAGGAGTTACTAACGCAAAAGAAATTTCAAAAGGAGTTTTGGATATAGACACTAGTTCTTTCGAAAATGATACTGAGTTTGAAAAAAGAATTATTGGAATTTTGAAGAGAAATAATATTGATGTTTTAGTTGCCGGAATTAGAATTAATAATAAAAAAGCACTACCTGATACATTAGAATTGTTTGAAGGACATTATATTGATAATGTTACGAAACAAATTAAAAATTTACCTGCTTTAAATAGACGTATTTTGGGATTATCATCTTATTTTAGAAGCGCTCAAGAAAGTTTGCTCCCTAGGTTTACTAGAACTCCTGGTCGTGATTATCATATTGTTAGGATTCCTATGAGTGATTATCAGTTTAAAGTATATGAAGCAGCACGCGTCAAAGAGAGAAAAACTGAAAAACCTATGAAAGGACCTCAAACAGTAGGAGGACTTTTTAAAGAGTCTAATTCAACATATCGTATATTTTCACGTCTATATTGTAACTACGTTATGCCAGATAGACCTGTTCCTATTAAAGAGTCATCTAAACCGGAAGAAGAAAGAGCACTAAAAGGCAAATCAACAAAAGAAAAAGGTGACATTGAAGATATTTTAACGCAAGCACAAAAAATAGCAGATAAAGCTGATGTAGATGATGAAAATGAGGGTGAAGTTGAAGCTGACGAGATTTTGGAAAATTTAGGTGGCATAGCATATAAACAACGTCTTGACAATGCTATTAAAAATATTGAAGAACACTCCAATGATTTTTTAACTCCAGAAGCGCTTGAAAAATATAGCCCTAAATTCTTACACATGCTTGAAAATATTAGTGACCCACAAAATGTTGGATTACATTTAGTTTATAGTCAATTTAGAACTCTTGAGGGCATTGGCATTTTCAGTTTAGTTTTAGAAAAGAATGGTTTTGCTAGGTTTAAATTAACTAGAAACAGTGCTAATTCTTGGGATATTGATATTAGTGAAGCTGACCTTGGCAAACCTACTTATGCTTTATATACTGGCACTGAAAGTCATGAAGAGAGAGAAATAATTAGAAATATTTATAATGGTGATTGGAAATTTGTCCCTACAAATATTGCCGAACAGCTAAGAGCAAAATCTAATAATAACAATACTGGTGACATCATTAAAGTATTAATGATTACTTCTTCTGGGTCTGAAGGTATTAATTTGCGTAATACTCGTTTTGTTCATATTATGGAACCATATTGGCATCCTGTAAGAAGCGAACAAGTTATAGGACGCGCAAGACGTATTTGTAGTCATAAAAATTTGCCACCTGCTTTACAAACAGTTGAAGTATTTGTTTATTTAATGGTTTTTACTCCAGAACAATTAGAATCAGATAACGCAATTGAACTTAAAAGACATGATTTAAGTAAAATTGATAAATTGCCTGTTACTAGTGACCAATTATTATATGAAATTTCTGAAATTAAAGGCAATCTTACAAGACAATTAACAGAATCAATTAAAGAATCATCATTTGATTGTCAGCTTTATTCTAATGGAAAATGCGTTAATTTTGGTGAGCCTAGTAGCGATAAATTTTCATATTTACCTGATTATACTAAAGAACAAGATGATAATAGCTATAAGCTTAACCAGACACAAAAAATTACTTGGAAAGGCAAACCTATTACTATTGGTGGGGTTGATTATGTTTATAAAAGAATTAATGATAATTTATTAAATATTTATGATAAAGACAGTTATAAAGCTGCTATCAAAAATCCTAGCGTCGAACCTCTTCTAATAGGAACTCTTGAAATTGTTGAAGGTAAGCGAATTTTCAAGCCAGTATAAAAAATAAAAAATAAAAATATAAAATTGATTTATTTTCATAATAATTATTACAATTTATAATTATTATAAATGCCTGAATTCAACCAGAATTTTAATTTTAATAGCTTATACGTTTGTTTATTGCTTTTGTTATATAACATAGTAAGAGACAATTATAATTATATAATTATTATTTATAACAAGATATGTTTATTTAATTATTATTCTTTGCTTATATTTATAAATATTTTTGGTGTCTATCTTATTTTGAATAAGTTGTCATTTGAAATAAATATTAAATGGTCTATAAATTTTAAATAAATTAGTTTAATTTATTGCGATAATAAATTTATTATTAAATCCATTTTAGCGTTTAATGCCTCTAATTTATCTTCCAAAATATTTAATCTACTATTGATGTTATTATTGTTATTATTATTTGATAAATCATCTCTCTGTGGGGTTATTTTTTTTAATTTTTTAAAAATATTATCATCATCACTTTCTTCTTCAATAATTTGAAAATTAATATTTTCATTTTCTCCCCATGTAATATTTTTTTTTTGATTTAAATCAATAATATCTTTTTTTATAACATTATTCTCAATATTTTCATTATCTATCTTAATATATTTTAATTTATTTTGATTATTAGAATTAGAATTTATGATTGGTTTATTTATTGGAGTAGGTTTTTCACTTTTTAAAGATGTTTCTTGAGGTTTTAACCATGAATCAGCAGTTGATTTATTTAAATTTTTACTTACTTGTTCTATATCATAATTTCTTTGGTCTAAGACCTTTTTAATTTCTAATTCCATTTCACTTATAGGGACATCTAAATTATTATCGCTAAATTTTGGTGTAGGTGGAACAGGTAAAGACATCGCATTTGTAAATTCATTTTGTTTTTGTGACAACTCCTTTTCAAATTGTGAAATTCTCTCTGTTTGTAATTCAGATGATGTAATTAAATCTCTTGAAACCTTATTTTTATTTTGAAGTTGCTGTTGTCCTTGGTTTTGATTTTGGATTTTATTTAAATTAGTAATAATTCCATATGAGTAACTTAACATTGATGCTATAAATTTTTTATTCATAGACATTAAATTGTTTGAATTATTTTTTTCTGTTTCATAAAATCCTCTTAAATTTTGATTAAATGTATTTGCGATTTGATTAATTAATTCTTTGGGTTTATTTTTAAATAAGTCATCATCTATTAAAACTTCCCAAAGTAATCCAATATTCTGTTTATTTAAAAAATCATTTGTTGACATATAATTTATATATTATATGTCAATTATTTATATTTTAATTATTCTATTTATATTTTTATAATAATTATATTCAGTTTATCCAATATTCTTTATATAATGTTTCAAAATCACAAATGCCTTCTTGGTGTAATTTATATATAATAGCGGTTTGTGTTCTTCCATGTTTATCCGCAATATTATCAATTGTCATATTCAATAGCTCGTATTCTCTTTGTAATTGTAAACACTCATTTATACTCCATGGTTTTCCTCTTCTCAAAGACATACTTCTTTGAAAATTTTGTTTTGATTTGCGTTGTTCTTCAGTGAATGGTTTTCCAGACATATATTTATTTATTGATTTGTTTTTAATATCATTTTGCTCCACTTTTTATAAAAGCGGATTTTATAATTCTTCATTGAAATATATTTTTCTATAATTTTGAACTTGGTCATCTTTTATAATATGTGTTTTATAAAATTCTTTTGACGTTTTATCTTGTAACATGTGAATAATAAAAAATAAACTATATATTCCACATTCTGTATTTTTATATTGATGTTCTACTCCATTATTGCTTTCAAATTTAAAATTAATTTTTGGGTTTAACCTTTTACCTTGGTCTATTATTCTATTTACTAAAGTCATTATTTCTTGACATGGCTTTGTGCCTACGCTATCAAAGAAAAAAATTATTTTCTTTTTTACATCAATAAATAAGCTTATCCAATGTGAACCTGATTTATTATGCGGGTCTGTATTAAAAATTATGCCTATTTTTGTTTTTCCTTTTTTTATATGCGATGCTAAACTAAAATTACACAATTCATTCCATACACACTCGCCATATGATAATTTTTTATCAAAATCTATAGGAGATGGACCTAAAAATTCAAAACATTTATATGCTTTTTTATATTGGTTCATAACCTTATCTATATCTAGACTTGACAACCATTCATTAGGATTTTTTTTCCATTCTTCAGGCGATAAAGGAGCAAATGAATCTTTAATATCTTCACTTATTTCACCAAAATCTTTGCTTTGTTTTAACCAACAAGATTCTGTTTTACACACATTATTCAAATATAAAGTTAATTTAGAGTGAATTTCTTTTGTGTCATTTGTTTTTATTAATTTATCAGGATGCTTTTTGTTCCATTTATCTCTTAATTTATATAATGAATTATTTGAATAACAAGTAAAATTATTGTAATCTTTTTTTGTTTTTGGACTACATCTTAATTTTTTAAATTTAAATGTTTTATAATCATGTTTTTTAGTATGATTATTCATACTTTTTTTTATTTTATTTTTCAAGTTTTTCGATTTCAATAATCTGTTTTTTTGTGTCCTCGTCATAATTATTATTGATATTTTTCTTTTTATTTACGCCTTTAATTTTTAAATTAGGGTCTTTTAGATTTATTTGTTTTTGTTGAGGAATTATCAATTCTTCTGGTTGTTTCGTCATTTTTATTTTTATAAAATTGTCTAATTTATTTGTTGACATTTTTACTGAACGCACTAACAATTTTTCATTTTCTTCTTTTAAAAATTTCTCTGTTTCACTTGGTTCATTTTCTTCCTTAATTTCTTCCTTAACTTCTTCATTAATATTATTGTAATCTTGTTGGATTATATCATTCCTATCTAATAACTTAAAATAATTTATACACGATTTTACATAATTGTCGAAAGCAAATTTTATATCCGTCAATACATTTATTTCATCTTCTTCTTTGTATAATAAATCTTTTGATAAACTTAAAATTCGTTTTCTATAAAATTTTTTATCTTTTCTATTTATTTTTTTATCTTTTGTATTTGTTAAATGAATTTTATAATGTTTTTTATTAATTAAAAAATCTAAAGATGCTTGATTTAAAAATTCATTTGACTCCAACTCAGTTTTAGATTTTTCTTCTATTTCTAATATTGCTGGCGTTTCTTCTAACATTATAGTATTTTAAAGAAAATAATAATATAATATTACCTTAATATCTTATTTTTTGTCACCAATTTCTTTAACTTGTGTTCTTGTTGAATTATAAAATATACCAGAGCCTACTATTTTATTGTCTGGATTTGGATTAAAATCGCAAAAATGCTCTTTTTGGAATAATAAAGAATGTGCTTGCGATTGTTTTGCATTATTAGGAGTATATGAATATTTATACAAGTCACTGTTACTATTTGGTACATAAACAGATTGTTCGCATTTTTGTAAAGCAAAAATTTGGTTTCTCAATTCAGATTCTAAATTTACATTGGAAGCAAAACCAGACCATGGCGATGTTGTATTTCCTGGGTTAAATACTAATTGAGAATTATATGTTGGCATTTGTTCTAATTTTACATGCAACTCTTTTCTTGGGTCAACAATAGGGAAATGAGAATATTTTGTCATTACTGGACGAACATCCAAATATGGCTGAAGCATTTGTGATGGAATATTTCTATCATATATTCTAGTATTTGTTTGTTCGTGTATTTTTGAAACGCAAGTAACTTCTTGATTATTCATTATAATTAATATAGATATATAATATTTTATTTTATATAAAACACATATAAAGATTAATATAAATATAAATATAATATAAACATGTGTGGCATTTTTTCACTTCTTAATACTGGAGGTTTGTCTAATGAAATTATTACAAACCAATTTGAAAAAGGCAAAAATAGAGGTCCTGAGTCTTCTAAATTAGTTCCTTTTTTAAATTTTAATTTTTATCTTGGATTTCATAGATTAGCTATTAATGGATTAAATGAAAAATCTAATCAGCCTATATCAATAAATAACGTTTTCTTAATCTGTAATGGTGAAATTTATAATTATAAAAATTTATATAATTTAATGGAAATTGAACCAGAAACAGATTCTGACTGTGAAGTTATTGCCCATCTTTATTTAAAATACGGTATAGAACAAACATTACAAATGCTTGATGGTGTTTTCGCATTTGTTTTGTATGATTCTGTTAATGAAAAAATTTTTGTAGCAAGAGACCCTTACGGTGTTAGACCATTATATCAATTATCTAATTTAAATAATTATTGTCTAATTGGATTCGCATCTGAATTAAAATGTCTTAGTGAGTTCACCCTTATTGATAAGGCAACAAATAATTTTATACAAGAAAATACAACTAACGATAAAAATCAAATAATCCAATTTACACCTGGAACTTATAGCATTTTAAGTTATAAAAATCATATTTGGAGTACTATCAAACAAAACATTCCTTATTTTATTCCAACATTTTCATCTTCATTTCCAAGCAATAAATTTAATTGGTCTAGTTATTTTGAAAATATTGCTGATAATTTAATAAAATCAGTTGACAAAAGATGTTTAACAACAGAAAGACCTATTGCGTGTCTACTGTCTGGAGGGCTTGATAGCAGTCTTATTGCTGCTCTTGTTAATGAATTTTATAAATCTAAATGTACAGAC
>JACCED010909057.1_pt1 | contig 10320 bp, 10 predicted proteins | sample 7455021 | NCBI WGS metagenome assembly JACCED01 (sample SAMN15323456, study PRJNA562643) | freshwater metagenome | isolation source: river surface water | place: USA:Blue River Watershed | collected 2017-08-19 | reverse complement strand
GCCACCGCCCAGCTCGGGCAATCGTTCAAACCCTTCGGCGCGCAAGGCTTGGGCCAGCAATTTCGAGCCCAGCTGCTCGGACTCGCTCTGGGCCAGTGATTTCAGATGGTGTCGAATGCGGGAACGGGCGCGTCCTGTTCGGACGAAACCCAGCCAAGCCGGGTTGGGGGCCGAGACGGTCGAGGTGATGACCTCGACCACATCGCCGTTGCGCAGTTCGGTGCGCAGGGGCACTTGCTCCCCATTGATTTTGGCCGCCATGGCCCGATCGCCGATGTTGCTGTGAACCGCATAGGCGAAGTCCACGACGGTCGCGCCTCGGGGCAAAGCCAGGATGCGGCCTTTCGGCGTGAACACGTAAACCGCATCGGGAAAGAGGTCGACCTTGACATGGTCCCAGAATTCGACCGCGTCGCGGGTTTCGTCCTGGATGTCGAGCAACGATTGCAGCCACTGGGCCCCGAGTTCATTGGCTTGGTCGCTGCCAGGGGCCTGGGTCTTGTAGAGCCAGTGGGCGGCCACGCCCGATTCGGCCACCACGTGCATCGCCTCGGTGCGCATCTGAAACTCGATGTTGATGCCCGAGGGGCCCACCAGGGTGGTGTGCAAAGACTGGTAACCGTTGAGCTTGGCGATCGCGATGTGGTCCTTGAAGCGCCCAGGCACGGGTTTGTACAGGTGGTGCAACACGCCCAGCGCCGTGTAACAGTCGAGTTGATGCGGCAGGATCAGCCGCATGCCATAGATGTCGGTGACTTGGGCAAAGCTCAGGTGCTTTTGATCCATCTTGCGATAGATCGAGTACAAGGTTTTCTCACGGCCATGGATGCGAACCTTGAGCTTGGCTTTGGCAAACGCTTGCTCGACATCGCTGCGCACCTTGTCGAGCACGTCGCGTCGTCGGCTGCGCGAGCGCGTGACCGCCTTTTTGAGCACCTGGTAGCGCCAGGGCATCAGGTGTCGAAACGACAGATCTTGCAACTCCCGGTAGGTCTCGTTCAAACCCAAACGGTTGGCGATGGGTGCGTAAATCTCAAGGGTTTCGGACGAGATTCGCGACCATTTGGCGCGGGGCATGTCGCCCATGGTGCGCATGTTGTGGGTGCGATCGGCCAGTTTGATCAGGATCACGCGCACGTCGCGGGCCATGGCCAAGAGCATTTTTCGAAACGACTCGGCCTGGCCTTCCTCGCGTGTGTTGAATTGCAGCTTGTCGAGTTTGGTCAGGCCATCGACCAATTCGGCCACCTGGGTGCCAAACTGTTGCACCAGATCGGTTTTGGTGACACCGCAGTCTTCCATCGCATCGTGCAGCAAAGCGGCGCACAGGGCTTGGGCATCCAGGTGCCATTCGGCGCACTGGCCTGCCACGGCGATGGGGTGGGTGATGTAGGGCTCACCGCTGCTGCGTTTTTGGCCCAGGTGGGCGGCATCGGCAAAGCGATAGGCCTGACGCACTTGTTCAATGCCGTCAGGCCCCAGGTAGTCGAGCTTGGTGATCAAAGCGGCGAAACTGGCCGCTGCCGCATTGACCGCCTCGGGTGAGGCGGGTGCAAGAATGGGTTTGACAACGGCGCTCATGGCCGTACTTTATCAGCCCGGAACTTTGCGCAGCATCTCCAGGCCGATTTTCCCGTCGGCGATTTCGCGCAAGGCGGTCACGCCGGGCTTGTTCTTGGACTCGACCTTGGGGGTATGGCCTTGGCTGAGCATGCGGGCGCGGTAGGTGGCGCACAGCACCAACTGGAAGCGGTTGGGGATCTTTTCAAGACAATCTTCAACGGTGATGCGTGCCATGGGACGGCTCCAGGTGATTAGGTGAGGTGCAGGGCCTTGAACACTTCGGCCCGTGCGCGGCTTTGGGCCGCGTATTTGAGGCGTTGGGAATGAACCACGGCCTTGAGGTCAAACAACGCCCGCTCAAAAAGTTCGTTGATTATAACGAAATCAAAATGTTTGGCCTGAGCCATTTCTTCCGAAGCGTTTTTCAGCCGCAACTCGATGATCTCGGGGGCGTCCTCGCCACGACGCTCCAGACGCGAGCGCAACTCGTCCCAGCTCGGGGGCAAAATGAAGATCAGGACGGCGTTCGAGAACAACTGGCGGATTTGCAGCGCCCCCTGCCAGTCGATCTCCAGCACCACATCGCTGCCCTGTGCGATGCGCTCCTCGATCGCCCGCCGCGAGGTACCGTAGCGCTGCCCGTGCACATGGGCCCACTCGACAAAGGCCTGGGCTTGGACCATGGCATCGAACTCTTCGTTCGACACAAAGTAGTACTCCCGGCCGTGTTTTTCCTGACCCCGCGGGGAGCGGGTGGTGTGAGAAACCGAGGGTTGGACCCGGGAATCGAGCTCCATCAGGGCCTTGACCAGGCTCGATTTGCCGGCCCCGCTGGGGGCGGCGACCACAAACAAGTTGCCGGGGTATGCGTCCATGCTCATTCCAGGTTTTGCACCTGCTCCCTCATTTGTTCGATCAAAACTTTCATGTCCACCGAAATGCGGGTCATGTCGAGCAGGGCCGACTTCGAGCCCAGGGTATTGGCCTCGCGATGCAGCTCCTGGATCAGAAAGTCGAGCCGTTTGCCCACGCCCTCCGGAGGGGGGGATTGCAGCAAGCGCTCGACCTCATGCAGGTGCGATTGCAGCCGGGTGACTTCCTCGGCCACATCGATGCGAATGGCAAAAGCGGTCGCCTCGGCCAGTGCGCGGTCTTGCGCCGCCGTGCTGCTCACGCCGCCCTCCGCCATGCCCAATGCCTCGCGCCAGCGCTCCAAAAATTTTTGCCTTTGTTGCTCGACCAGTTGGGGGACCAGGGGCGCGGCCGTCAGCGCCAGCCGGGTCAACTCTTGGGTGCGTTCCAACAAGGCTTCGGCCAATTTCTGGCCCTCGCGCTGACGCGCCTCATTGAGTTGCTTGAGGACCTTTTGCGCCAGTTGGTTCAGGGCTTTTGGGGGCAGGTCAGGGGATTGACCTGGCCCATCGGCCAAGCGCAACACCTCGGCCACGCTCAGCGGCTGGGCCTGAGGCAACCAAGACAGCACCTGGTCCTGCATGCGATTCAAATGTTGCAACAAGGCCGGGCTGGGCTCGACCGGGCCGCTTGTGCCAGCGCGCTCAACGCTCAGGCGAACCTCGACCTTGCCACGTCGCACGTGCTGCGACACCAGTTCCCGCAAGGTGGTTTCCAGGCCGCGCCATTCGTCGGGCATGCGCACGCTCAAGTCCAGGAAACGGCTGTTGACCGAGCGGATGTCCAGCCCGATGCGCTGACGCCGTCCAGGGTCCTGTTCGTTGGGGGGCCACTCCAGTTGGGCGCTGGCGTAGCCGGTCATGCTGTGCAGGGGCATTTGCTTTTTCCAAAACCTGAATTATCCCCGACAATCCTCCCTTTGAGCCTTTGGACGACCCATGAACACCCCCATGCCCGCCTCGCGCGCCCAACGCGCCCCAGACCAATTGCGACCGGTGCGCATCACGCGTCGCTACACCCGCTACGCCGAGGGCTCGGTCTTGATCGAGTTTGGGCACACCCAGGTCTTGTGCAACGCCTCGGTCGAAGAAAAGGTGCCCGGACACAAAAAAGGCAGCGGCGAGGGGTGGGTCACCGCAGAGTACGGCATGCTGCCCCGCGCCACCCACACCCGGGGCGACCGCGAGGCCGCCCGAGGCAAGCAAAGTGGCCGCACCCAGGAAATCCAGCGCCTGATCGGACGTTCTTTGCGTGCGGTTTTTGACCTGAAGAAATTGGGTGAGCGCACCATTCACCTGGACTGCGACGTCATCCAAGCCGATGGGGGCACGCGCACCGCCAGCATCACCGGCGCTTATGTGGCGGCCTGCGACGCGGTTCGCTTTTTGCTCGAACAAGGCCGTCTGACCGAAAGCCCCATCACCCAGGCCGTGGCGGCGATTTCGGTGGGCATGTTGGGCGACGCGCCCTTGCTCGACTTGGAGTACACCGAGGACTCGGCCTGCGACACCGACATGAACGTGGTCATGACGTCTGGGGGACATTTTGTCGAAGTCCAGGGCACCGCCGAGGGCGTTCCCTTCACCCGGCCCCAAATGGACCGCTTGCTCGCGCTCGCAGAAAAGGGCATTCGCGAACTGATCGATCTGCAGGCGAGGGCGCTTGCATCATGATGCGCGACCTGGTGCTGGCCTCGAACAACGCAGGCAAGCTCAATGAGTTGCAAGCCATGATGGCCCCATTGGGCCTGCAGTTGGTGGCCCAGGGCCAGTTGGGCATTCCCGAGGCCGCCGAGCCGTTTCACACCTTCATCGAGAACGCCCTGGCCAAGGCCCGCCATGCCAGCACCCACAGTGGACTGCCCGCTTTGGCCGATGACGCCGGTCTGTGTGTGGATGCGTTTGGTGGCGAACCCGGGGTGCAGACGGCGTATTACGCCACCCGTTTCGGTTACCCCAAGGGGGATGACCACAACGTGACCGCGCTGCTCGAGCAAATGAGCGACATTGAGCAACGCCGAGCGGCGCTGGTCAGCACGCTGGTGGCCGTGCGCCACCCCAACGACCCCGAGCCCCTGATCGCCATCGGCCGTGCGGTGGGTGAGATCACCCGCGAACGGCGAGGCAAGAACGGCTTTGGTTTTGACCCGATCATGTACTTGCCTGAGTATGGACAAACTTTCGCCGAAATGCCCACCGAACTCAAAAACGCGCGCAGCCACCGGGGGCAGGCGGCACGGCAGATGGTGCAACTGATTCGCGAGCGATGGCTGAGCTGAACCTGGACCCTGTGCATTGGATGCGGCCGGGCACCCTGCAATTGAGCAACTTGCCCCCCTTGTCGGTGTACGTGCATCTGCCGTGGTGCCTGAAGAAGTGCCCATATTGCGACTTCAACTCGCACGAATGGCGTGGCGACGACTTGGCCACTGCCGAGCAACGCTACCTGGACGCGCTTTGCGCCGACCTGGATGCCAGCCTGCCCTTGATCTGGGGGCGCAGCGTGCAAAGCGTCTTCATCGGCGGGGGCACCCCGAGCTTGTTTTCACCCCAGGGCATCGAGCGTCTGCTGGCCGATTTGCGCGCCCGCTTGCGTCTGGTGGCGGACGCCGAAATCACCTTGGAAGCCAACCCGGGCACGTTTGAGAAAGACCGATTCAAGGCCTTTCGGCAGGCGGGGGTGACGCGCCTGTCCATTGGGGTGCAAAGTTTTGACGATCGGTTTTTAAAACCGCTGGGTCGCGTGCACGACGGCGCCCAGGCCCTGGCCGCTGTCGCCGAAGCCGCCCAATGTTTCGAGACCTTCAACATCGACCTCATGTACGCCTTGCCGGGGCAGAACCTGGACGATGTGGCCCAAGACCTGGAGCGGGCGCTTTCCTTCGCTCCGCCTCATCTGTCGGTGTATCACCTGACGGTCGAGCCCAACACCGCCTTTGCCAAATTTCCGCCCCAGGGCTTGCCCGACGAGGACACGGCCTACGAGATGCTGGACCTGATCACGGCACGCACCGCCCAGGCAGGGCTTGGGCGCTACGAGGTTTCGGCTTACGCCCGCGAGGGGCACCGCTGCGAACACAACCTCAACTACTGGCAGTTTGGCGATTACCTGGGCTTGGGGGCGGGTGCCCACGGCAAGCTCAGTTTCGCCCACCGAGTCATGCGCACGGTGCGCTGGCGCGACCCACAACGCTACATCGAGGGGGCCCTCGCAGGACAGGCCTTGGCCCAGGCGGAAGAGGTGCGCCGAGCCGACTTGCCCTTCGAGTTCATGCTCAACGCCCTGCGACTGCGCGACGGGTTCGATCTGAGCCAGTACACCGAGCGCACCGGCTTGCCGCTCAGTCGTGTGCAAGCCGCGCTCGACCTAGCCGAACAACGGGGCTTGGTTCGGCGCGACGGATCTCGACTGCGTCCAACCGAACGCGGATTTGACTTTCTGAGTGAATTGCAGGCTTTGTTTTTAGGGGAATCTTGATGCGTCAACAGCGCCTCACGCACTGCCCAGTCGGGCGTTAAGATGGAACCAAAGACAACAGGAGACGGCGATGAACCCATCTGAACAGCGCGTGCGGCGTGATTTGGCCGCTTGCTACCGACTGGTGGCCATGCAAGGGTGGGACGACCTGATCTTCACCCATATTTCGGCGCGCGTGCCGGATGAACCTGACCATTTTCTGATCAACCCCTATGGCCTGTTGTTTGAAGAGATCACCGCCTCGAGTCTGGTCAAGATCGACCGACAGGGGCAGGTGGTCGGATCCAGCCTGTACCCGGTCAACCCGGCTGGATTCACCATTCACTCCGCCATTCACGAGGTGCGCCACGATGCCGCTTGCGTCATGCACCTGCACACGCTCGATGGCACGGCGGTATCGACCTCGGCCCATGGCCTGTTGCCCCTGAACCAAACGGCGCAGCTGGTTTGCGATGGCTTGGCCTACCACGACTATGAGGGGGTGGCCCTGGATCATGCGGAACGCCCTCGGCTGCAGCAGGATCTGGGCCAGAAAGACATGATGCTGTTGCGCAACCACGGCACCTTGACCTTGGGTCGCACCTGCGCGGAGGCTTTTCTCAAAATGTATTTTCTGGAGCGCGCTTGCTCGATGCAGGTGCGCACCCTGGCGATCTCTCCCCTTGATCAGACCTGCCCTACTGCGCCCGATGTCTTGGCCAAGAACGCCGCATTGATGCAGGGGCCTGGCCCTGCCGACCTGGCCAACAAACTGGTCTGGCCGGCCCTGATTCGCAAACTGGAGCGTACTTGCCCTGAATTCGCGGATTAGCACTTGCTCACAGGTGATCGGTCAGACCACCACCGGCACTTCGGTTGCCGGCGGCGTGTTGCGGCTTCGACCGCAGCGCACCAGTCCGTCGATCATCACCATGCCGATGCCGGGGATGTCCCCCAACTGCACGCTCTCGAGCAGTGTTTTGCCGGCGGTGTGTTGCGCGCGATCCATGAAGACGAAATCGGCCGCGCGCCCCACCTCGATCAGGCCGCAGTTCAGGTTGCGGATGCGCGCCGTGTTGCCAGTGGCAAAGCAAAACACCAGCTCAGCCGGGATGTTGCCCAGGCTCGACAACAAAGCCACCATGCGCAAAATGCCCAGCGGCTGTACGCCCGAACCCGCTGGTCCGTCGGTGCCCAAGATGATGCGGTGCGGGCATTTGAGTTCCAGTGCGGCGCGGGCGGCGGCGATCGCGACGCGTTCGTTGCCGTTGTGGACGATCTCGATCGCACGCGACGATTTCTCGCACAACTCGCAAACGTGTGACTCGGGCAGTGCGGTATGCCCGCCATTGATGTGGCCGATCACGTCGGCATCGGCCTCCAGCACCACGTCCTTGTCGATCAGCCCCGAACCTGGGATCGATGGGCCCCCCGTGTGGATGGTGCTCTGAATGCCGTGCTTGCGTGCCCAGGCCACCATCTCTTTGGCCTCATAGCCAGCCTTGACCGAGCCCAGGCCCACTTCGCCCAACAGGCCCACACCGGCAGCGGCCAGCTCTCTGAAGTCGTCTTCGGTCATGCCTTTTTCAATCACCGGCGCACCGGCCAAGACCTTCACACCGCCTGGACGAAAGTTGGCAAAGGCGCGTTGCGCTGTGATGGCCAGCGCCTTGAGTCCGACGATGTCCTTGGGTCGACCGGGCAGGTGGACCTCGCCGGCCGAGATCATGGTGGTCACGCCGCCATTCATGGTGGAATCGATCCAGCCCAGCTGGTTCTGACGCGGGGTCCAATCGCCAAACACCGGGTGGACGTGGCTGTCGATCAACCCTGGCGCGACGCAGGTCTGGCGAGCGTCGATCACGGTTTTGGCGCCCTCGGTGTCGCAGTCTTTCTCGCGCCCAACGGCGGTGATCACGCCGTCGTGGACCACGAGCGTGTCGGCCTGCAGGATGGGGAGGTCGATGTCGCCCGAGAGCATCAGACCGATGTTGCGGATGACGACTTTGCCTGATTTCTCTTCAAGGGTGGCGGTGGCCATGCAGGTCTCCTTTGGCGGGTGTTTTTAAAACGGTGCGCAGCACCACGTCGGTGACGAAATCTTGCCATGAACGCGTGTGTTCGGGCGAGTCGACCCGCTCGCCCAGAAAGGCCGACAGCGTGTAGCGGTTGGACATCAGGAAGTAGCCGGTTGAGACGATCAGCAGGTAAACGTCGCGGGCGCGCAGGTCGCCCCTGAACAGGCCCTGCGCCTGGCCTCGGGACAGGATGTCGGCGATCACCGCGATCGCTGGAGAGGAATACTGCGCCGCCCGGGGCGACTGCTTGATGTGACGACCTTGGAGCAGGTTTTCGGTGTTGAGCAGGGTGATGAACTCGGGGTGTTCGCGGTAGTAGCCCAGCACGAAGGCGATCACCTGTCCCAGCGCGGTCACCGGGTCGTCGGTGTTCAGGCGCAACTGCGCTTCGGCCTCGTTCATGCGGCGGTAGATGCCCTCGATGACCTCAATGAACAGCCCTTCCTTGCTGCCAAAGTAGTAATAGATCATGCGGTCGACCGATTTGGCCGCACGCGAGATTTTGTCCACGCTGCCGCCCTGGTAGCCATGCTTGGCAAACACCTGCGTCGCCGCTTTCAGGATTTTTTCCCGCGTGGCCTGGGCCGACAGCGCACGCACCCCCAGGCGGGCGGTGGGGGTGGACTTGCGGGCCGTGGCCATGGTGGGGGTCGGTTTGTTATTGGTCGGCGAAGGCCCGCTCGATCACGAAGTCGCCTGGGGTGCTGGTGTTGCCTTCCTTGAACTGGCGTTCTTCGAGCATCTTCTTCAGGTCGCGCAACATCTGTGGGCTGCCGCAGATCATCACCCGGTCATCGGCCGCATTCAGTGCGGGCAGGCCCAGGTCCTGGCTCAGCCGGTTGGACGCGATCAGGTCGGTGATGCGGCCCTGGTTCTTATAGGCTTCGCGGGTCACCGTGGGGTAGTACAGGAACTGATCTCGCACCATCTCGCCCAGCAACTCGTGTTGGGGCAACTCTTGGGTGAGGTAATCGTGATAAGCCAGTTCCTTGACCTCGCGCACGCCGTGGACCAGGATGACTTTTTCAAACTTTTCATAGGTTTCGGGGTCACGCAGCACGCTCAAAAAAGGCGCCATGCCGGTGCCCGTGCTCAACATCCACAGGTTTTTTCCAGGCAAGAGGTAATCGATCAACAGGGTGCCGGTGGGCTTGCGACCGACGATGATCTCATCGCCGACCTGGATGTGTTGCAGGCGTGAGGTCAGCGGGCCGTCGGGAACCTTGATGCTCAAAAACTCGAGGTGCTCTTCGTAGTTGGGGCTGACGATGCTGTAAGCGCGCAACAGGGGCTTGCCATTGACCTGCAGGCCGATCATGGTGAAGTGACCGTTGGAAAACCGCAGCGCCTGGTCCCGGGTGGTGGTGAAGCTGAACAACCGGTCGGTCCAGTGGTGAACCGACAAAACTTTTTCCTGGTGAAAAGCGCTCATGGCATTAAAAGGTGTTTGGGGCTGGGGTGGGACAAATCACCGTAGCAACCCCCTTGTGGAAAGTGCTGGCTTGCAATATATTGTATTTCATGTAGTGTTTGCAACATGAAAATGAAGCGAACGCCACATGAATCGGAAACCAGCGGCCTGGGCTCAGTTTAGCCCTGGGCTCATGATTTTTGGTGATGACCATCTAACCGCAAGGCATCAGGCATGACAGAGCACACCCGAGGCGACGGTTTGCCCGGCCCCGAAGAGACCCGCCCCCATTGGGGCATCGAACGGGCCGCGCCGCGCAACGAGCAAATGGCCACCAACAAGGTCGAATGCAACGCCTGCCCGGTCTTGTGCCAGATCTCCGAGGGGCGTGCCGGGGCTTGTGACCGCTATGCCAACCAGGGTGGTTTGCTGGTGCGCCTGGATCCGGTGGTCTGGCTGCGCCGAGGCGCAAGCCCCGATCCCGAGGGCGACGCGGCCCAAATCCTGACAGCGCGCAGCGACGCGTCGGCCCAGGTCTTGACCCCAAGCCTGGCGGGTGAGCCCGACGACCCCGATTACTTCGTCACTGGGATTGGCGCTTCCACCACCTACCCCGACTACAAACCGGCCCCTTTCATCGTCGCCTCCAAAGTGCGGGGGGTGGACATGGTGACGGTGGTCACCGAAGGCATCTTCAGCTACTGCAGCCTGAAAGTCAAAATCGACACCGATCGTTTTCTGGGCCCCGAGCAAAGCCCGGTGCGTTACCGCGGCGAGGTGATCGGTCATGTGACCACCGCCGAATATGGGTCTCAAATGCTCAGCCTGGGTGGTGTGCACCACTTGACCGGCGGCAGCAAGAAAGAGGGCCGCATGACCCTGGAGGCCATGCAACTGCTG
>JACCED010823589.1_pt1 | contig 10321 bp, 7 predicted proteins | sample 7455021 | NCBI WGS metagenome assembly JACCED01 (sample SAMN15323456, study PRJNA562643) | freshwater metagenome | isolation source: river surface water | place: USA:Blue River Watershed | collected 2017-08-19 | reverse complement strand
CACTCAACCAGCGACTTTCGTTCGATTGAATCAGTTGATCTAAACGATTCATCAATGCCATGACATCTTCTTTAGTTTTTGCTTGATCAATATCCTCATCTAAATCACGCATGTCTATAAAGTTTTTATACATGAATTTTTTAGATGGATATGACCGAATTCCCATTACCCACTTAAACATTGGATATATCAATGCGATAAAAGCCAATATGACGACCCAAGCACTCTCGATAATGCTGCCAAGCCACAGGGGTAAATAGTCAAAAACGGCTGGCTGTCCCTGGGTGTAAAACCGCTTTGCAACCGGACTTAAGGGAAAACCTGAGTCTTGATACTTAGGAAAATCACCCGGCTTTGAAAAAAAGTCTTGGGAAAATTTTCCAAACTCACTTGCTGCGAGCATAAAAGCCCATTGCACTGCTGGATGTGTCGAAGCCTCGATCAATAGGTTCGTCGTCGATCCAAGAAGAATGATATCTTCACGTGGCAATACTTTTTCAAGGTTCAGCGCCCCCCTAGGTATCACAAGCTTATGCAAAAAAGGAAACTTTTTCACATATGCATCCGCTAAGTTCATACTCAAGACATGAATCTTCGGGTCTTGTAACAAATATTGAACCACTGGCGCATTAAAGCTATCGACAATGAAAACAGCATCAAGCTCGCCAGCTTTCAGTTTTTCCGCAGACTCCAGGTGGGGCAACTCCAATAAGCCTTTTGAATTGATCGCATCATGCTGATTGACGAGTAATGCACGACGAAACATTTTGTTGGAATTTGTTTCTGGTAATCCAATACCAATTTTACGTGTGGCAAAAAATTCGAAAGGATCATCAATATTTAATTTTTCACCCCGATAGAATATCCATATTGGTGCAAACTGCACGCTACCAAGCGAGACAAGATCAGGATATTCTTTTTCAATCGAGGAACCGGCCGTAATAAAGCTTGCGTTGACTACAGATTTCGGATCATCAAGGTTGCGTAGTCCCTGCGTTAATCCATCTGTCTTGATCAACTGCAAATTGATGCCATACTTTGCGAATATTTTCTGAAACTCTTCACCGATGACACCATAAGAGGATCCTGTTTGTCCGATAGCAAGATAGGCATTTTTGGGTGCAAACGGATTCACATAAAGAAAAACGGCGACAGCGATGATCAGAATAAATGGCAATAACACGGCAAAATATCGTGCGATCAACAGCCAGGCATTGAACTCCCTTCGCGCGTAACGATCAAAGTATCTTGAACAGTTTCTAATAAATGTATCGATATTATTTTGCATAATTTTTAGCTAATTTTTAACTTTTTAACGCTTGAATCTTACCTAAACGATCTTGCAGTGATCGGATCACATCCTCTGCAAGATAGACAAGCTCAATATAGTCCTTAGCATCATCAGAGCTACACCATATCGAGCTGATCCTTTTGTTGATCCCTTCAACTTGCACCAAAATCTCCCGTAGCTCAGCAGCATCAGTAGACTTTACTCCCTCTGTTTTAAGAAATCTCAGATAATCAAAGCTATCGTTTTTAATTTTGGTTGATGCATAAGATCGAAGACTGAACGTTTTGACCAAAATAGGATAAATCACAACAAAAAATGCGAGTACTTTGATCCACATCTCATCAATCAATGTTGCCAGCCAAAGCGGAAAACTTGAAAATATCTGAGGAACTCCTGTTCCGTAATATCTTTCGGCAACAGGACTCAGTGGCAAAGAGTCGTAATCCAGATCCTTTGGAAATTCGCCCGGTTTTGAAAAAAATAGCTGCTCTTGTCGATTATATTGTCTGGCTGCAAGCAAAAATGCCCACTGAATCGCCGGGTGAAGCCCTTTTTCCGTTAACAAAGTAATCGATGTACTGAGCAAGGTCACATCGTTTTGGGGGAGCAGTTTCTCGATATCGAATGCGCCTCGCGGGATGACCACTTTTTCCAAATTAGGATATTTTTTTATATATGCATCGGCAAGTTTGAAATCAAAAACGTGAATTCCAGGACTTTTAATCAAACTCTGCACAACATCAGTGTTGTAAGCATAAATAATGAACATTGCGTCAATATGACCCGCTAGTAACTCTTTTTCGGCATCGCTGTAGGGGAGCTCCTTGAGATCGAACTGCTCATCTATGTTGAAGTGAGGACTGCTGAACAATCGTCTGAACATGCTGTTGGTTGCCGTACCAGGCAAACCGATCGCGATTTTCTTATTTTTAAAAGTGACCGAAGGATCATCCGTGTTCAGCAAATCTCCTCGATAAAACAGCCAAAGCGGTGCACGGCTGACACTGCCCAATGACATGATGTCTGGATGCTCCGAGGCATCAATATGTCCCGCCATGTAAAAACTGGCATTGACAGGGGATTTTGTGTCCTCTAGTTTCGCGAACCCCTCTTGCCGACCTTCTCCAGAGAGGATAGTTAACTTCAGTCCATAATTGGAAAAAGTTTGCTGAAACGACTCAGACATTTTTTGAGTCGTTGATCCATTTTGTCCGGAGGCAATTGTTGTGTTGCCTGGGGGAAGAATTTGAAAATAGTAAAACAATGCCACACAGAAAATGACCGCTACGCAAAAAGCGGCCAGGTAATAATTCAATATCCACCGCCAGGTTCGATACTCGCGCCTGTAGCCAAAGCGAAGGTAATACGATATCGCTGTAATGAGACTTCTGTTATAGCGATTGGATTTCATCAATCGGCACGTTTCAAAATGATATCCGAACAGATCAACTTTCTATGATCACGACTTCACCTGTGTGAAGATTGTAAACACCACCCACAACTTTTAATTGTCCATTCTCAATTCTTTTTTTTAATATAGGCTCTGAAGTTCTCAATATTGAAAGGTTTTGAGTGACATTTCGAATGACGGCTTCACGCTGCCAATGTTCATGGTTATCATGCCTGGCGTTTTCAACAGCGGGAACTAATGAATCAATCAGGCCACCAATATGTCCATCGAAAACGGCATTCGATGCAACAGCCTTAATCGCAGCGTTGACCGCCCCGCATCCCGAATGGCCCAGAACCAAGATCACAGATGCACCTAACACTGCTGTACCGTATTCCAGACTTCCTAAAATTTCAGGCGTTACAAAATTACCCGCCACGCGAGTCACGAACAAATTTCCATGACTTTCATCAAAGGTATGCTCAGGACTGACTCGAGAATCAGCACAACCCAAAATACAAGCGTAGGGAAACTGATGATCCTTGATACCAGGATCTTGATACTTGAATGAATCAGGGGAATCAAAGCCCGCCATGAAGCGCTTGTTACCGGCTATTAAACGTGCCAGAGCTTCGTCAGGATGGATTGCCGTAGTAGTATTTAACTGGCTCATATATGCTTGAATTAAAACCGTATTAAAAAAAATTAAACTCACTGCACTGAACTTTATATCCACAGAGCTGATTGAACTCTTTAATTTTCAAATATGTCAGAATTTGTCGGATTTATGAATGAAGAATATGAAATTTTTCTTAAAACTGCTCTGTGGTCTGCTTCTTATTTGTGGGCTACAAACCAATGCCTCTAGTCAACCCTACACTCGGTATACAACTCCGCTAAATCCCAATTTTTATTCAAGCGTTTTCATTGATCCCAGCGGTCATCTGAGTTATCAAGAAATTCTCAGACCTGAATATCAGGAAAAATTCAAACCAGCCTCCAGTTGGGGGGATGAGTTGAACTTTGGTTTCAGTTCTTTCACATACTGGATCAAAATTTCACTATCCAGCAAACAACTTGTATCAACAAATTGGATTTTAGAAATCCCCTATTTCGGACTCGATCACATCGACTTTTACTCACCTCAAGGTGATGTCACGCGTACCGGCAATCTGATGTCTGTGGACTCAAGAAGCATCTTCTATCGATATTACGCATTTCCAATCGAACTGGACTCCAATACAAAAGACTTCTACCTGAAAATTGAATCCAAGCAAAATCTTACGGTTCCTTTGAAACTATGGGAACAATCTGCCTTTGATAAGCACATTCAAACAGATACATTGATTCAAGCTTTTTATTATGGCGGACTGGGCATCCTTGCGGCATTCAACTTTCTTATATTTCTTTATTTAAGGGATCGGTCCCACCTTTACTATTCTGCCTTCGCAATTCTCTTCGGTCTTGGGATATTTTCTGGCAACGGTTATGGACGTCTGTTTCTCTGGCCAGACTCACCTCAATGGGATCAAATCTCGCAGATTGTCATGCTGACACTCGGGACGGGTATGGCACTCATTTTTTCTACTAAATTTTTAAATACGAAAAGAGAACAACCCATTACCAATTGGATCTTTAATTTTTTGATCATCGTGTTCTTTGCATATGCTTTCGTTATTGTCGCGGCAGAGTATCTCAACATTTCGAAAAACTTAATTTTTGAAATCTTTCCCATCATCGTGATGCCTGTCATTGTGACAGTCTTGTATGCCGGTGCTCGAGCTTATCTCGCAGGTCAATACAGTGCGAAGTTTTTCTTAATTTCATGGGGTACTTTATGTGTTGGAGGCGTATTGGCAAGTCTGCGTCAACTAGATCTTATTCCTACAAACTGGTTTACCTCGTACGCACTGCAAATTTCATCCGCAATTGAAATGTTGTTATTGTCTTTTGCGCTTGCAAGCCGAATCCAACACGAGAGATTACTCAGAGAAAAAGCCCAACAAGAAGCATTGTTCTCGAAAGAAACACTTGTACAAACACTTCGTGCATCTGAGGAAAGACTTGAAAGACAAGTCTTTAATCGAACAAATGATTTGAGAACAATGCTGGAGAGTGAGAAAAAACTACGGGAACAATATATTCGCTTTGGATCACTGATCTCGCATGAGTTTAGAAGTCCCCTAGGCATTATTGAAAATCAAGCAGCTCTGCTTAGCCGTCAAACAGACAATGACAACTACAAAAAACGACTTTCGATCATTAGCTCAGCCACGCATAGACTCGCTCTCCTCTTTGACCGATGGCTGCAAGGCGACCGTCTGGAGAGCCATATTGATACAGATAGGCCTCAGCTCATACAAATCGACTCGTGGCTAAAGGATACCGTAGAGAAATGCAAAGGCTATCACCCAAATCATACTTTCAACTTCACTTCACCCACGCAAGTACCTGTGCTGGTATTAGATGAAAAGATGTTGGAAGTCGTCGTACTCAATCTCATTGATAATGCTTGTAAATACTCAGCGCCTCAGTCGACCGTTTTAATACGCATACTGATCGACAAAAACAAAGTAGGTATTTCAATCACAGATTCAGGGATCGGCATTGATCCTGTCAATCATGAAAAAATATTTGAAGAGTATGTACAGGTCCATACCGGAGCCAGCAAGCGTGGCTATGGGCTAGGATTATCTTTCGTCAAAAAAGTGATGGAGTTTTATGGCGGTCAGATTCAAGTGATTAGTGCTTTAGGCAAGGGATCTGAATTTATCGCCTGGTTTCCTGAAACGAGTATTGCACATCCAATCGATCAACCAAAGCAGCTCTGAACACAAAGCTATGAATCAGATGTCTTCATGACACCATTGAAAACCAATCCGACTCCATAAACCGTTTGAAGCGGAAATTTAACAACACCGGCATCTTCAATTTTTTTTCTTAAACGGCGAAGCATGACTTCCAAGCGACGATTATCGTAGACTGCAGGATTGAAACCTAATCCTTTGATGATTTCGTCTCTTGAAATTACTTGACCTGACTTATTGACAAAACAATTCATCAACGCAAACTCACTCCTGGTGAGTTCTATTTCAAGATTATTGGGTGTTTTCATTTCCCACTTGACCATATTCAATCGCCATGTTTGAGATTCGGACGATTGGGTAGCGCCTTGTCTTCGTTCGATGCGATGCAATATTGCAAGAAGCTCATCGCTTGGAAAGGGCTTGACCAAGTAGTAGTCAGCATCGACATTCATACCTAGAATTCGATCGTGTGGTTGTCCCTCGCAACTCAACACAATCGAATCCGCCTCAGACTGTTTGTGATATTTTCTCAAAATATCCAAACCATCGCCATCGGGTAAATTTCTATCCAGAATCAAAATATCATATTGATTCTGCTTGATCCATTCCCGATATTCCTTGATACTCCCGACACCGTTCGCATCAAAACATTCAAGCTTCAACAGCTCAACCAAGCCATCTCTAAAATCGGCTTCATCCTCGACGATCAATACTTTAGGCGGCATGATTTCATTCCTATTTGCTCTATTCTTGCAAAAGCCTATTCGTCAACTGCAATGGCTCAAGGGATACATGAATAAACCCATCAAAAGCACCATCGAGCTCTAACATCAAAAATACTGCAGAAGCCACAGACAATCCACATAAGGTAAAAATAGTAAAGGTGTGTCTGTTAATAGGCGACATCAAACCAAAACAACCAAACGTGATAGCCAACCAAAACCATAAAACAATCAGGAAGATATCGGGAATTGAAGTACCGATACTTGTCACGGCGAACCATCGAGACTGAAGCAGCTCATCCGTAATCCGTATCATTTGCGCGAATAAAACTCGGTGATACTCGTCTTGAGGGTGAAATGAACGGATTTCATCGACCAGACTTTCAATCTTTATAAACGTCGCGGATTGACTGATTTGCTCCTCTGTTCGATTTTTGTATCCTTTGGAAGCAAGACTTTCTTGCATGATAGATTTTAGAGAGGATCCGATCGCTTGAGCCTGATCAGTTTCGTATTTTTTAAGCAATCGATGTAGAGTCAAAATCTGTATAGCCGACTGCTTGATTGCACGTTCTGTATTGTCGAATGATTCTTTAGTTGAACTGGTCAACAGGCCTAATACAACTGCGATAAGCGTTGCCACAGTACTGACACTCAGAGTCATGGATCGGAGAGTATCGGCACCAAGCGGTCTACGCTTAAATTGCTTGGCACACAACATCCCTACTATAGCGGATCCCAGAGTCCCGAGAAAAAATATCAGCGTATAACTAAGGCTTGTCATCTTCAATGAGAGCTATTGAGAGCAAGATTTAAATTTAAAGGTTCATCTTTTATTTTTTATTGATCAGCGGCTGACTCACGCCCTGCACCCCTGCCACCGATAAAACAGTCAACAATCCAACCTGCGAGCCCTTGTAGCCGTCTGTAGGATCCATGCCTTCCTCAAGCGAGTGAAAGCCCTCGAACACACCTCCGGGCGGAAGGATCACGGTCGGAATTCCAAGAGAAATCGGTATTCCTGCATTGGTACTCGACCCGACAATCACCAGCTCCTTTTGTCCCATCGCTCGAAGAGATTCAAGTGCCGCCTGAATAACAGGCGAGGTGTTGGGAGTCATCCCTCCTGGTCGTTGACCTATCTTTTTTAAATTCACTGTGACTGAATTTTTACCAATGACTAAATTCTGGCCAATCGACTTGTTTTCTTCGTCGACCGCTTTCCCAATAATATCCAAAACTTTTTGCTCGAGATCCTGAAGTTCTTTTGTACCGTCACTGCGCATATCGATCTCCATGGTTGCATCCGGAGAAATCGTATTAACGGATGTTCCACCCTTGACGATACCCACATTGAAAGTGGTACGCGGCACACTCGGTACCTGCAGTTTCGCAATATTTGCAATCGCCCTTCCCATTGCGTGAATCGCACTAGGTACTAGGCCAAATGCTCCATAACTATGCCCGCCAGGCCCAGTAAAACTCACTTCGTAACGAATAGATCCAGTATTGAGAGACACAATAGCCCCCAGCGGGATGGGCTCCAAACCAATAAAAGCATCAACGTTATTATTCTCTTTGAGTAACGCCCTGACACCCCGCAAATCCCCATTCCCCTCTTCGCCCACACTTCCGACGAACATCAAATCACCGACAGTTTTGATGTTGTTTGCATTCAATGCACGGATCCAAGAAAGTAGTACGGCCAGTCCACGCGTATCGTCTGTCAAGCCGGGGCCATAGTACTTTCCATTTTTTTGAACGACCTTAAGATCTGTCTCAAGTGGGAAAACTGTATCGAGGTGCGCGTCGAGGACAATAAGAGGCCCGTTCCCACTCCCTTTGCGAATACCTATCGCGTTCCCTTCTTTATCAATATAAGCGTCTGAAATCCCTGCTGCTTTCATCAACTCTTGGAAAGCTTGAGCCTTTTTCTGTTCATTGAAAGGAGGTGCCGGAATTTCACTCAGCGTAATATTTTGTTTAAGCGTTAAATCCTCGTCTGCTTTTAATGATTCCATTGTTTTCTTGATTGTTTGATCAGCAAGAATATTTTGGATGCTTTGTTTGACAGACGCGCTGACGACAGGCCATGCTGCGACTGGCTTAGCCCACGAAGGCAGATTTTGATCGTCGGGATGGGCTGAAGTGATAAGAGGGATGAGAGAGAAACAACAGGACGCAAAGATTATCAACGCTCTTTTTTTTGTAAAACTGTCGTTCATCCCATCACCTATGAAAAATTAATCGGTCAAAAATGCCTAAGAAATGTATAAATTCTATAGATTAATGTAGTGTAGAAAACTGACCAATTCCGACATTCCTCTAACCATAATATGCACACATTGCGCATTGATTCATAATTCAAGACAGTAGAAGAGTATTTTTTAATCACACACCTGAATATGTGAACATATGAAATTAATTCATTCAAAATTAAGAATATCTTCCCTGTTGCTTGTCATCATCGGATTTTCGGTCAGTTTTTTTCACGGATCCAGCCAAGCACAACAACCCGTTTACGACGTTGTTTTCAAACAAGGCCGTGTCATCGATCCTGAAACAAAATTAGATGCCATTCGCGATGTCGGCATCAATGGAAAAAAAATTGCTGCAGTCTCGACTGAGCCACTGAAAGGAAAGCTAGAAATCGATGCCAAAGGCAAAGTCCTTGGTCCCGGATTTATCGATTTACATGTGCATGGCGTCAATGTCCCCACTTTCTGGATGCAGGCCTTTGATGGTGTCACAACGGCTCTCGAGCTGGAAGCCGGCGGATTTCCAATCAAAAAAGCTTACGCCAATGCAGCAAAGCTGAGACTACCTCTGAATTATGGATTTAGCGCCTCCTGGGTTGGTGCCAGACTCTCCGTCGCAGATGGAATCAAAAACCTGGACGGGACGCTGGAAACAGCCACTAAATATTTTGGATGGCCAAAATGGTCGAAACTATTGCCGTCCGATCAATCTGCGGAGGTCGTGAAAGTTGTCGAGCAAGAAATGCTTGACGGAGGGATTGGCATCGGTGTTGTGACGGGCTATGCACCTGAAACCAACAGAGAAGAGTATGTGGCGTTAGCCACTCTCGCGGCTAAATACGATGTTCCGACCTACACACACTTGCGTGCGAAAAACACCTTTGAACCTAGCGGCGCGGTGGAAGGTTTTGTGGAGCTACTGGGCGTTGCCGCAGGCACCGGGGCCAGAATGCATATCTGCCACATCAACAGCACCTCTTTGAAAAAAATTGTCGATGTCATTCCCTTGATTGAGAAAGCGCAAGGAAAAAAACTGCTCGTCACAACCGAAGCCTATCCTTTCGGAGCAGGTTCGACTGTGATTGGGACGCCGTTTTTAAGTCCTCAAAACTTACCTAAAATCGGTATTAAATCTTCCAATATCTATTACTTGAAAACAAAAGAATATGTTGCGAATGACGCGCGCTTGAATGAATTGCGCAAACAAGATCCAGGTGGAACGATTGTGGTGCACTATTTGGACGAGAAAAAACCTGAGGAGATGAAATACATCGATTCTGCGATTTTGTTCCAGGACACGATGATTGCCTCCGACGCCATGCCTTATGCCATCAACGGCCGTGAAATTAAAGATGAACAATGGCCTCTTTCGGAGGAGGCTTATTCTCATCCAAGAACCGCCGCAACCTTTTCAACCGTCCTTGCCCGCTATGTCCGAGAGCAACAATCGATGAGTCTCATCGATGCATTCAGACGTGGCAGTTTACTGCCTGCCAATCTCGTTGCAACCGCATCAAATCAGGCCAAATTCAAAGGCAGAATACAGCCGGGAATGGATGCCGACATCATCGTCTTTGATCTGAACAAAGTGGAACCCCGTGCGGATTATGAAAATCCACGGCAACCCTCTCAAGGCATGGATTATGTGATGGTCAATGGTCAGTTTGTGATTCGCGAAGGGAATTTACTCAAGGATTCTCGTCCTGGTGAAGCGCTGATGAGCACGCTGAATACAAAATCTAATTAAATTAAATTAAATTTTAAAGCTGGAGTATGTTTTGAAGTCGGACCGCACAACAACGATTGCCAAGCATTTAGTTAGACGTTTTAAGGAGTGCGGGGCTGATGAAGGT
>JACCED010293716.1_pt1 | contig 10321 bp, 10 predicted proteins | sample 7455021 | NCBI WGS metagenome assembly JACCED01 (sample SAMN15323456, study PRJNA562643) | freshwater metagenome | isolation source: river surface water | place: USA:Blue River Watershed | collected 2017-08-19 | reverse complement strand
GCGACTCCATCACCACCGATCACATCTCGCCCGCGGGCTCGATCTCCGAAAGCTCGCCCGCCGGCCAGTGGCTGCTGGCGCACGGGGTGGACAAGGCCCGCTTCAACAGCTATGGCGCGCGCCGGGGTCACCATGAGGTGATGGTACGTGGCACCTTCGCCAACGTCCGCATCCAGAACCTGATGCTGCCGCCGCGGGCCGATGGTGCGCGCGAGCAGGGTGGCGACACCCTGTACCGCGATGGCACGGGCGCCGCCCAGAAGATGTCGATCTTCGATGCCGCCCAGCGCTATCAGGCCGAAGGTCGGGCCACGGTGGTCTTTGCCGGTGAGGAATACGGCACCGGGTCATCGCGCGACTGGGCGGCCAAGGGCACACGGCTTCTGGGTATACGGGCCGTGATCGCCCGCAGCTTCGAGCGGATCCACCGCAGCAACCTGGTGGGCATGGGCGTGCTGCCCCTGCAGTTCAAGGGCCGTGACAGCTGGCAGTCGCTGGGGTTGGACGGCTCGGAGCAGGTGGATGTGCGGATCGACCCGCAGCTGCGACCGCAAAGCGATGCGATGTTGGTGATCGTGCGCGCCGACGGCCGCCGCCAAGAAATCCAGGTGCAGCTTCGGATCGACACCCCCATCGAAGCGGCCTACTACCGGCATGGCGGTATCCTGCCGTATGTGCTGAGGCAACTGTTGTCTCGCTGAACTCGTTTTTTTATGCAGGAACGTTCATGGCGCGCCGTCTGCTGATCGCAGGGGGCGGTATCGGCGGGCTGGCCGCCGCGCTGGCCGCCGCACGCGCTGGCTGGCAGGCCCAGGTGCTGGAGCAGGCACCCACCTTCTCCGAGGTGGGCGCAGGCGTGCAGCTGGGTCCCAATGCCACGCGCGTGCTGCGCGATCTGGGTCGATTGGACGCCGTGAGCCAAATGGCTTGCGCCCCGCAGCGCTTGGTGGCGCGGGATGCGCGGCGTGGCCACGCGCTGGGGACACTGCCCCTGGGGTCGGATTTCCAAGCGCGTTATGGCGCGCCCTATCTCACGGTGCACCGCGCCGACCTGCACGCGGCCTTGTTGCAAGGAGTCCAGGCGCTGCCGGTCAGTCTGCACCCGGATTGCGCACTGGTGGCTGTTCAAGACAGAGCCGAGGGGGTGCGGGTGCTAACAGCCGGCGGCGGCGCGCCCGAGGGCGAGGCCCTGGTGGGCGCCGATGGCCTGTGGAGTCTGGTGCGCGGGTCTGTGGTGGCCGATGGCGCGCCTCCTCCCTCGGACCATGTGGCCTATCGGGCCCTGATTCCCATGGACCGCCTGCCGACCGCCTGGCAGACGCAAGAGGTGACGGCCTGGCTCGGCCCCCACCTGCATGCCGTGACCTATCCGGTACGGGGCGGGGCTCTTCTCAATCTGGTGTGTGTGGTGCGCCAGCCTCTGGAGGGTCCGCGCAGCGGCTGGGACTTGCCGGGGACCGCGCAGCGTCTGCGTGCGGCGCTGGGCGATGTGTGCCCGCCGCTGCAGCAGGCCATTGAGGCCGCGCCGGGCTGGGGCCTGTGGGTGCTGCATGACCGCGCGCCCGTGGCCGCTGCGAACCAGATGGCGCGGGGTCGCATCGCCCTGCTGGGGGACGCGGCCCACCCGATGCGCCCTTATCTCGCCCAGGGCGCGTCAATGGCGCTGGAGGACGCGCAGGCGCTGGGACGCAGCCTGGCCGCTGTGACCGATGGCACCTTGGCGGTCGAGACCGCCTTGCAGGGGTATGCCCGCGCGCGCTGGCAGCGTGTGGCGCAGGTGCAGAAACGCTCGCTGCGCAACGCGACGATCTTCCATGCCACCGGCCCGCTGCGCTTCGCGCGCGATCGGGTGATGGGGGCGCTGGGGCCCCGGGTGATGGATCTGCCCTGGCTGTACGCGCATTGAGCGCACCGACCGGGCGGCGGTGCCCGGGTTAGAGGATCGTCCCCTCCAGCGGCGCCATCCCGTGCCGCATGCGCGCGATGCCGCAGGCGTCGCTGCCCGCTTCGAACTCGCGACACGGAGCCGGCCGCCACTCGTAGATCCCGCAGGCCACCTTCTCGCCGACTTTGCCGGTCAGGGCGGCGCAGCGTACCGGCACATGGTCGGTGCCCCGCATGCGGCAGGTGCTGCCATTGACTTCCACCGCCAGACCCGCCGGCACACGACCACCCCTGTCCTCGCGTTCGTCGACCGCGAAGTCGACGCGGAAGCTGGCGCAGCACGCGCCGCAGGTCAGGCAGGGATGCGAAGGATCGGACATCAGGCGGTCGCAGGCGTGCGGGGGTGTGGACAGGTGCGCAAGTGTAAGCAAGAGAAACCGCGAGCCGACGGCGATGCGCCGCCCCGAGCGCCTAGATCTGCGTGAGATCGATCACATCGCCACCCTGACTTTGTGCATTTAACAGCGCTGTGTGATGCGCCATCACCACGGCGTCGCTACGGCCGACAGATTCCAACTTTTAAACATTCGGTAACTCAATATCTTTGCCAGCGATTGACCCCTGCATGTCGGGTCCTGATCATCTACCTCACTGCAGAGGTTATTTGAAACTTTGCAGTGAGTGGTGTATCGAAATTCATTCACGCAAATGGAGAGGCAACATATGAAATCAGTTCACAACTTTGTGGCACGTCGTACGGTAGCCCGGTGGGCACGGCGTCAAAGCGGCGTCACGATGATCGAGTACGCCTTGATCGCCGCGTTGATTGCGGTCGTGATGGTGGCCGGTCTGACCACCTTGGGTGCCGAGATCAGCACCACCTTCGACAAGATCAAGGCGGCACTGACAGCCGCCAACGCCTGAAGGTTGGCCCACGCATTCCCACCTGCCCACGGTAAACAGGTTTGAAGCCTTCGGTCCTCATCGCATTGGCGCTGTCCGTCGGGGCCGTGGCTGTTTTCCTGTTGGCACGGTGGGTCGGCGTGGGGGGCACCGCACATCGCGGTCCGCCGGTGGTGGTGGCGATGGTGGCAGTCGAGGCGGGCGAGCCCTTGGTCAGCGTGCAGCTGCAGGTGATCGCCTGGCCCGGGCTGGCGCCGCCGCAGGGCGCGTTGACCCAAGTGGATGCTGCGGTCGGTCGCATCCCACGTCAGCCCCTGGTACCAGGTGAGCCGGTACTCGAGTCCCACTTGGTGCCGGTCGATGGTCGCGCCGGCCTGGCGTCGGCGCTGTCGCCCGGTAAGCGCGCGATCACGGTTCGAGTCAATGACGTGATTGGCGTGGCCGGCTTCGCGCTACCGGGCACCTATGTTGACGTCCTGGTCAGCGCGCGTGACGCGAAGAACGAGCCTTTCTCACGCATCGTTCTGGAGCGGGTGAAGGTGCTGGCTGTGGCCCAGGACACCGGGTCGGCGCCCGCCAAGCCCAAGGTGGTCAACGCCGTCACCCTGGAGCTCACGCCCGACGAGTCCGAGCGCCTGGACCTGGCGCGCAGCGTGGGCAGCCTATCGTTGGCGCTGCGCAACGAGTTGGACAAGACCTACCAAACCTCGGCGGGCACGCGTCTGGACACCTTGATGGGGGTGGCGCCTCTGCCCAGTGTGGCGCCGTCCCCGACGGCATCTACCGCCTCGCCCGTGCGCCGTGCGCGTGCAAGTGTCGTCAGCCCGCAGGCGCCCGTCGTGCAGGAGTTGCGCGGCGTCCAATCGGGCCTCGAGCCCGCGCCAGGGGGCGCACGATGAAAGCGATGACGCTTCTTCGGCTCCTGTGCGCCTGGAGCCTGGTGTGGTTTAGCCCCGCGCAGGCCAGCGGCGACGAGGCCACCCCACCGTTGCAGTTGGTGGCAGGCCATGTGCGCGTGCTGTCCCTGCCCAGTGCGGCCAGTCGTGTGGCGGTGGGCGATCCGAAGGTGGCGGATTACCGAATGATCTCGCCCACTGAGTTGTACCTGGTGGGAAAAACCACGGGGACCACCAACCTGGTGATCTGGCGCGCCAACGGCGAGTCCACCACGCTGCAGGTATCGGTCACCCCCGACCTCGCGCCGCTGGCGCGGTCACTGCGGGACAACCTGCCGCAGGAAAAATCAATTGACCTGCGCACAGCCTCCGGGCGGTTGGTCATCGCGGGTACGGTGTCCAACCCGCTGGCGGCGGCTGCGGCCCACAGCCTGGCCGATGCCTTCATGCGCCCGCTGACCGCACCCGCGACAGCGCCGTCGTTGGTGATCGACCTGCTTCGCGTTCGCGACAACCAGCAAGTGACGCTGGAGGTGCGGATCGCCGAGATTTCCCGTTCGGTCTTGGACAAGCTGGGGATGGGGGTTCAGGCGAGCGCAAACGGCGGACGCTGGACCGCGAGTTCGAGCTTTCTGGGCGGGGGTGGCGCCTCGGCCAGCCTGCTGTTTGGCGGCCTCAATGGCCTGAGTCTGGAAGCGGAGGCACGCAACGGCCTGGTCCGCATCTTGGCCGAGCCCACCATCGTCGCCATGAGCGGACAAGAGGGCAGTTTTCTGGTGGGGGGCAAGGTGTTCATCCCGATCATTCAGCCAGGGGCAACGACCGGCAGCACGATCACCTTGCAAGAGCGCGACTTCGGCGTCGGGCTGAAGTTTGTGCCCCAGGTGCTGGACGCAGGCCGTATCAGCCTGAAGGTGAGCACCGAGGTCTCGGAGATCTCCAAGGAGCCGGTGACTTTGCGCAGTGGCACCACCACCTCGGTGCTGCCCGCATTCACCAGTCGCCATGTGGCCACCTCGGTCTTGTTGGCGGATGGACAGAGCCTGGTGATCGGCGGACTCCTTAGAAACAGCACCACCACCAGCATCAATTCATTTCCTTTCCTGGGCGAATTGCCCGTCATCGGCGCGCTGTTTCGAAGCACCGAGTTCTTGGCGGATAGGACCGAGTTGGTGGTGGTGGTGCGTGCGTCGCTGGTCCAGCCTAGCGACGCACGGCCCGCCTTGCCGACCGACACCGTGGTGCCCCCGACACGCAGCGAGTTGTTCTGGGAGCGACGCCTGGAAGGCGCCCCGCCAAGGAGCACGCCATGAGAACGCGCGCGCCGAAGCGCGCCCGCCAGTGCGGCGCCTTCCTGATCGCCGCAGGGATCTTCATGCTGGTGTTGTTCGGCTTCGTCGGCTTGGCGATCGACCTGAGTCGGATGGCGCTGATTCGAACCGAGTTGCAAGGGGCCGCCGACGCCTGTGTGCTCGCCGGTGTGTCGCAGCTCAATGGTGCGTCTGACGGGCCGATGCGCGCGGAAGTGGCCGGACAGTTTCTGGGCGGCGAGAAAAACCGCCATAGTTTCCAGTCGGTGGCGGCGGGTGCGGCACATGTGCAGGTGACCTTCAGTCCCACCCTCAACGGGATCTATCGCGCCAGCAATGGCGGTGCGCTGGCCAGTTCGCGTTACGTGCGGTGCGCCGTCACCGCGCCGAATGTCCGAACGAGTTTCATGCGTGTCTGGAGCCCCGCCGGCACCGACCTGGTCGCCACGGCCACGGCCACCACCATGCCTTCGCAAAGCGTCTGCAGCATTCCCATGGGCATGTGCCAGGGCAACGGCAGCGACAGCCGAAATTTCGGTCACACCGTGGGGGATAAGGTCGTGCTGAAGGCGACTCAGTCCAGCGGGTATTTCACCTGGGTGAATGTGATGGGGACGCAAACCAGCGGCGGACTTCAGCCTTATGTGGACGCGCTTTTGGGGTATGGCGTGTGCGATGTGCCCACGGCGGCCAGCCGCTGCATCGGGATCCAGACGGGTGTGATCTCGTCGCTGGATGCCGCTTGGAATTCGCGCTTTGGCGTGTACAAGCAGGGCGGTACGGCCCTGGATCCAGCCACCGCCATTCCCGACCTCACGGGGTATGGCTATCGCCCGCCGCCCGCGGGCGGTTCCGCCGCGGATTACAAGTCGGTTCGGGTGCCTGCCCGTCAGCCCTTTCAGGGCACGATCCCCGCGTATCACACGCCGGCCCAGGTGCATGTGCAGTGGGGTGCGCCTTCGCGTCGCCTGGTGTCGATGCCCGTGGTCCAGTGCAGCAGCTCGAGCTGTGGCTCGGGCGCGAAGCCGATCATGGGATGGGCCTGTGCCCTGATGCTCAGTCCGAAGACGGCTTCTCAGGATGCCGAGATGGAGTACCGGGGCCGCGCCGACGATCCGGCCTCGGGGTGTGTCAGCGCGGGGGCACCCGGTGGCGGCGACGCCATCGGGCCGCTGGTGCCGGTGTTGGTCCAATGAGATCGCGCCTGCGGGGCTCCGCGCTGGTCGAACTGGCGTTTGTCTTGCCCGTGCTGCTGATGCTGACCCTGGCCACAGTCGAATTCGCCCAGGCCCTGGCAGCCTACAAGACGCTGGTGACTCAGGTGCGCTCCGCGGCGCGTTACCTCTCGACGCGCCCGCCCGGTGCGGGTCATGTCGAGGCCCGATGCCTGGTGACCCATGGCCTACCCAGTGCGACGCTGCCTTGCGCCGGCACCGTCCTCATGGCGGGCTTGGCCGCGCCGGCACTGACCGTGACCGTGCTCGATGCCAGCAACGCACCGGCCACCCACCAGGCCCAGCGCACGTCGGCCAGCCTGACGAACACCTATGCCACCACCCTCAATCTGGTCACCGTCACCGTCTCAGGCTATCGGCACCCGATGATTTTGTCGACCTGGGTCGTAGGCGTGACGGGCCTGGATTTCGGCGCGGTCAGTCTCACCCTGCAGCAGGCCAGTTGATGGACCGATGCCTGCGCAGCCCCCACAAAGGCGCCGCCATGATCGAGTTCGCGCTGGGGCTGATGGTGTTCTTGCTGGCGATGTTGGCCGTGATCGAGTTGGCCCGCTTCATGTTGGTTTTCAATATGGCCGCCGAGGCCACCCGGCTGGCGGCGCGCCTGGCCAGCACCTGCGACATGGGGTCCGCCCAGCAGGCCCAGATTCGCAATCAGGTGCGTGTGTTCGTGCAGTCGTCGGGGCAGATTCAGGTGGGGACCCGCAGCGACTGGTTGACGCTGACCTACTGGCCCACCCTGTGCACCGCGACCACCTGCCAGCAGGTGCAAGCCAGCTTGACCCATTTAGAGGCGGTCTTGCCGCTGCCGCTCGGGTCGCTGACCCTCCCGCTTCCTCCGTTTCGCAGCACCGCCCTGCGTGAGTCCATGCGCACGGTGGTGGACGGCGAGACCAATCCACGTTGTGAGTAGTTTGAATGGCCAAGATTGCGCATCCCAGTTTCCAACTACCGCCCGTATCGCCCCAGGGCGGGCGCTGCATCGGCGTCATGTCGGCCAAGGGCGGCGATGGCGCCAGCGCCCTCACGGCCAATCTGGCCGCGACCATCGCGCTGGCCGACCGGAACGCTCGCGTGCTCGTGATCGACTTGGCCCTGCCTTTTGGCGATGTGGATCTGTTCCTGCAGCGCGCGCCGCTGGTGCATGACGTGACGCTCCTGTGCGACGAGGTCGCGCGGCTCGATGCCGCCTTGCTCGAGGTGATGACCGAGCATCCCATGCCCAATTTGCATCTGGTGGGGTCTCCGCCGACCCTCGAGCGGTATCTGCACCTCAAGCCCGACGACGTGCTCCGTTTGGTGCAACTGGCCATGACTCAGTACGACTGGGTGATGCTGGATCTGGGACTGGATCCGATCGGCCTGAGCCTGCTCGATTGCCTGCATCACCTGATGGTGATCCTGACACCCAACGTGCCCTCCGTGCGGCGCGCCAATCAGATGGTGCGTCTGTGGCAGGCCCTGGAGCCGACCCGCACCCAGGTGTCGCTGGCCTTGAGCCTGCACAGCGCGCGATCGGAGATCCGCCGATGCGATGTGGAGGCCGCTTTGGGGCTGGACGTCACGCTGGTCTTGCCCCGCGCCAATGAGTTGATGGCAGCCTCTTTGCTCGAAGGGGTGCCCGCGGTGAAGTTGCAGCCTCGCAGCGCCTATGCGCGCGCGGTCAGTGCCTGGGCCGCACGCCTGACCGGTCAATCCCATCCCGATACCCGACGCACGCTATGGCAACGCTTCGTGAACAAATAAACGCCTGGACCCATGCCGAAGGCTCAGTCCCTGCAGGGGGCATAGGGTCTGTGGCGGTCGCAAAGCCGCGGCCGCCGGAGCACAAGCAGGGGGTCGGCGCTGAGCCCGTTCAAGCGGCAGGGCGCACCCCCCCGGAGTTCTCGCCCGGGTACTTCGCCACCAAGGTGCTTTTGCACCGGGCCATGCTCGAGAGGATGGACCTGGTGGCGGCCCAGAGCCTGCCCGAGGAGCAGGTGCGCACGCAGCTGGGGCAACTGGTGGACTTGCTCGTCGCCGAATTGCACCTGCCGGTCAATGAACAGGAGCACGCCCGGCTGGTGATCGATCTGCAGGATGAAGTTCTGGGCTTGGGGCCGCTAGAGCCCTTGTTGGCCGATCCGAACATCAGCGAGATCATGGTCAACGGATTCAACAAGGTATTTGTGGAGCGTCAGGGGCGCATCCAATTGCTTTCGACGCGCTTTAACGACAACGGTCATCTGATGAAGGTGATCGAAAAAATCGTCTCGCGCGTGGGTCGTCGCATCGACGAGTCCTCGCCCATGGTCGACGCCCGCCTGCCCGATGGCTCGCGTGTCAACGCCATCGTGCCGCCGCTGGCGATCGACGGCCCCACGCTCACGATTCGACGGTTTGCGGTGGTGCCCCTGCGCATGGCCGATCTGGTGGCCAAACAGGCGCTGACCCCGCCCATGGCCGAACTGTTGGCGGGGCTCGTGAAGGCCAAGGTGAACATCCTGATCTCGGGCGGCACGGGCTCGGGCAAAACCACCTTGCTCAATATCCTCTCGGGCTACATCCCCGAGGGCGAACGCATCATCACCATCGAGGACACGGCCGAACTGCAGTTGCAGCAAAGTCACGTCGTGCGCCTGGAGACCCGTACCGCCAACATCGAAGGGGCGGGCGAAGTCAGCATGCGCAGTCTGGTGAAGAACAGCCTGCGCATGCGCCCAGACCGCATCGTGCTGGGCGAGGTGCGAGGCAGCGAGGTGATTGACATGCTGCAGGCCATGAACACCGGCCACGATGGCTCGCTGACCACCGTGCATGCCAACTCGCCGCGCGATGCGCTCTCGCGCCTGGAAAATCTGGTGGGCCTGGGGGGTGTGACCCTGCCGGTCAAGGCGCTACGCCAGCAAATCAGCGCGGGCATCCATGTGGTGGTGCAGGCCAGTCGCATGAACGATGGCACCCGCAAGGTCGTGAGCCTGCATGAGATCACCGGCATGGAAGGCGAGATCATCACCTCGCAGGAGATCTTCTTTTTCGAGCGCCAGGGCATGAGCGCGCAGGGGCAGGTGCTCGGTCGCTTTCGCGCCAGCGGGGTGCGGCCCCGCCTGGCCGATCGACTCAGCGCCTTCGGCATCGAGTTGCCCCCCGATCTTTTCGACCCCGAGCCGGGTGACAGCGACGCCGAGCTGGCGCAGCCGCGGTGACCCAGGACCTGCTCTTTGCCTTCCTGGCCCTGGTGTTTCTCGGGGTGAGTGGCTTGGCCCTGTGGCTGGCGGACGTCTGGGGTCGGCGTTGGAGCTCACGCGGACGCGCCCTGCGACAGCGCCTTTCTGCCATCGCCGCGCACCATCACCGCGCGGGGCGTGCCCTGGACAAGGACGCCTCCGCGCAGTTGCCGGCTTGGGTGTCGATGGGGCTGATGCGCGTGCCCGGTATGGCCTGGGTCCACGGCGTGGTGCGTCGCTCCGGCACCGGGCGCTCCTTGCTCTGGGTGCTGGCGTGGAGTGCAGGTCTGGGGCTGGGTCTTGGGATGTTGGTTTTAGGGTTCACGCCCTTGCCGGGGTGGCTGGCGGCAGGCCTGGCCGGGGCCGGGGTGGCTGCGCCCGTGCTGTGGCTGCAGCGCCTGGCGAGCCGGCGCCGCGCCCGCTTTGAGGCGCAGTTACCCGAGGCCCTGGATTTCATGACGCGCGCCCTGCGCGCCGGCTTCGGCTTGACCGTGGCCCTGGGCATGGTCGGCGACGAGTTGCCCGCACCCATCGGGGTCGAGTTCAAACAGGGCTTTGACCAGATCTCGATCGGCATGAGTTTTGAGGACGCCATGGCCGACATGGCTGAACGCTTGCAAAGCAGCGACTTGAATTTTTTGGTGATTGCGCTCGTGATCCACCGCCAGACGGGGGGCAACCTGACCGAGTTGCTCACCTCGCTGGCGCGCACAGTGCGTGAGCGGATCAAGCTCAAAGGCAAGGTGCGTGTGCTGGCCTCCGAGGGGCGGCTGTCGGGCCTCCTGATTGGAGCCTTGCCTTTCCTGCTCGCAGCGATTTTGTCGATGGTGAATCCGGACTACATGTCCAGCCTGTGGCTCACGCCTGCCGGCCAGACCCTGGTCGGC
>JACCED010765764.1_pt1 | contig 10322 bp, 7 predicted proteins | sample 7455021 | NCBI WGS metagenome assembly JACCED01 (sample SAMN15323456, study PRJNA562643) | freshwater metagenome | isolation source: river surface water | place: USA:Blue River Watershed | collected 2017-08-19 | reverse complement strand
GCAGATCCTCGTGGACAACATGCCGGTGGTGATCGGCGGCGGTCTGGAGTCCATCTCCCTGGTGCAGAACGAGCACGCCAACAGCTATCGCACCCAGGACCCCACGGTGCTCGCCCACTCCCCCCACGCCTACATGCCGATGCTGCAAACGGCCGAGATCGTGGCGCAGCGCTACAGCATCAGCCGCGAGGCCCAGGACGCCTACAGCCTGCAGAGCCAGCAGCGCACCGCCGCCGCTCAGGCCGCCGGAAAGTTTGACGACGAGATCGTGCCGCTGGCCTCGCTGAAGGGCGTGATGAACAAGGAGACGAAGCAGATCAGCTTCGAGAACACGCTGCTGACGCGGGATGAAGGCAATCGCGCCGACACCACGCTGGCCGGCCTGCAGGCGCTCAAACCCGTCATCGAGGGCGGCTGCATCACGGCGGGCAATGCCAGTCAGCTGTCCGACGGCGCTGCCGCCTGCGTGCTGATGAGCAGCAAGCTGGCCGAACAGCGCGGCCTGAAACCGCTGGGTGCCTATCGCGGCATGGTGGTGGCGGGCTGCGACCCGGACGAGATGGGCATCGGCCCGGTGTTCGCCATTCCCAAACTGCTCAAGCGCTTCGACCTGCGGATGGACGACATCGGCCTGTGGGAATTGAACGAAGCTTTCGCCGTGCAGGTGCTCTACTGCCGCGAACGCCTGGGCATTCCGGATGAATTGCTGAACGTGAACGGCGGCGCCATTTCGATAGGCCACCCCTACGGCATGAGCGGGGCGCGCATGGTGGGCCATGCGCTCATCGAAGGGCGCCGCCGCGGCGCGAAGTACGTGGTCTGCACCATGTGTGTCGGCGGCGGCATGGGGGCGGCAGGGCTGTTCGAGGTGTATTGACGAAGCGGCCCAGGAGAAGGGTCAGAGCCGCTTTGTCGCTGCAATTTCCCCATGCAGTGCCACGGCCACGCGGCCAATCAAATCAAGCGGCAAGGGCTGGTCGAGCGGAAACGACAGATTGCCTTTCGGACCACGATACGGCGCCAGCTCGGCAATGAGTGCAGCATCACCGCGCAGCGGCGGGTAAATGCCGATGTGTTTCTTGAATGCCGCGAAAAAGAAGAACACTCGCCCATCACGATAGGCCGGCATCTGGTAGCTGATACAGCGCGTCGCGTCGGGCAGATGCGCTTCGACACGCGCCTGAATGGCCAGCAGCAAGGCGCGTGCAGCGGGGGTGGTCTGGGCAATATAGTCGTCGTGGGTGAGCAGAGGCATGAGGGATCCTTTGGCAGTCTGCGGGATGGTGACTCATCGGCAGGCGCACTGGCAAGCGCTGGCAAGTGCCGGGATCCGTGCTAGCATCCAGCCGCCAGACCAAGCGAAAACACTAAACAAAACAACTCACTGCCATGCCAGGAAGCCCGCATGACCCCAGAGGCCAAGGCCCGTCAACTCATCGATCAGAAGCTTGAACAGGCCGGCTGGATCATCCAGGACATGAAACAGCTCAACCTGTCCGCCGGCCCCGGTGTCGCGGTGCGCGAGTTCCCCACCGACACAGGCCCTGCAGACTATGTGCTGTTCGTGAATCGCATTGCCATCGGAGTCATCGAAGCCAAGCAGGATAACGCGGGCCAGAACCTGACCGTCGTGGAAGATCAGACCCAGCGCTATGCCTCCGCCGTCCTCAAGTGGCGCAAGGACAACACCCCGCTGCGCTTTCTGTTCGAAGCCACCGGCCAGATCATCCGCTTCACCGACAGCGCTGACCCTGCGCCGCGCTCACGCGAGATTTTCCAGTTCTTCAAACCCGACACGATGGCCCTTTGGCTGACCCAGCCGAACACGTTGCGCCGTCGCCTTGCAACGCAAATGCCTGCCCTGTCTGTGCGCAATCTGCGCGACTGCCAGGTCAGCGCTGTCACCGGACTGGAGAAGTCGCTGGCCCAGAACAAGCCCCGCGCTCTCGTGCACATGGCCACGGGTGCAGGGAAAACTTTCACAGCGATTACGTCGGTTTACCGCCTGCTCAAGTTCGGCGGCGCCAAACGCATCCTGTTTCTGGTGGACACCCGCAACCTCGGCAAGCAGGCCCATCAAGAATTCATGGCCTACACGCCGCCTGACGATGGCCGCAAGTTCACAGAGCTCTACAACGTGCAGCGCCTCAACTCGTCGAGCATCGACCCGCACGCGCAGGTGTGCATCAGCACCATCCAGCGCATGTACTCCATTCTGAGTGGCGAGCCCATCGACGAATCCGCCGAGGATGTGTCCTTGAATGAGGTGCAGCAAACCGCTCAGCAGACCAAGAACGTGCGTTATAACCCGGCGGTGCCCATCGAAACCTTCGACTTCATCATCATCGACGAGTGCCACCGCAGCATCTACAACCTGTGGAAACAGGTGCTCGACTATTTCGACGCCAGCCTGATCGGCCTCACCGCCACGCCCGACAAACGCACCTTCGGTTTCTTCAACGAGAACATCGTCGCTGAATACACCTACGAACAATCGGTGGCGGACGGCGTGAACGTGGGCTACGACGTGTACGAGATCGAGACCGAAATCACCCAGCATGGTGCCGAACTCAAGGCGAAGGAATGGGTGGATCATCGCGACCGACAGACGCGCAAGAAGCGCTGGAGCGCCACGGAAGAAGACACGCCCTATACAGGCAAGGAACTGGACCGCTCCGTCGTCAATGTCAGTCAGATTCGCAAAGTGATCGAAGCTATGAAGGACGCTGTGGAAACGACGATTTTCCCGACGCGAAAAGAAACACCCAAAACCCTCATCTTCGCCAAGACCGACAGCCACGCCGACGACATCATCCAGATCGTCCGCGAGGTCTACGGCCAGGGTAATGCTTTCTGCAAGAAGGTGACCTACCGCGCCGAGGAAGACACCGACAGCATCCTCTCCAGCTTTCGCAACGACTACCACCCGCGCATCGCTGTCACCGTGGACATGATCGCCACCGGCACGGATGTCAAACCCCTGGAAGTGTTGCTGTTCATGCGCGACGTGCGCAGCAAGGGCTATTACGAGCAGATGAAGGGCCGCGGCGTGCGCTCGCTGGATGGCGACAGTCTCAAGCGTGTCAGCAACAGTGCCGATGGCGCCAAGGACCGCTTCGTGCTGATCGACGCCGTGGGTGTGGAAAAATCCTTGAAAACCGAAAGCCGACCGCTGGAGAAGAAACCCGGCGTGGCACTGAAGGATTTGCTGCAGGGCGTGGCCATGGGCAGCCGCGACGAAGACACCGTGCTCACGCTGGCCAACCGCCTGGTACGCCTTGGCAAGCAGCTCGATGAGAAAGCCCAGACGCGCATCAGCAAGCTCAGCGGCGGCCTGACTGTGGCCGCTCTGGGCAAACAACTGATCACCGCGCTGGACCCGGACGCTATCGTGCAGGACGCGCTGGCCACCGCCAAAGCCAAGGGCATCACCCGCGACGAAGACAGCCTGTTGCCCGAAGAAATTGACGCCGCCCGCGCTGCGCGCGTGGCCATTGCCTGTGCCCCTTTCGACAAGCCCGAGCTGCGCGACGAAATCGAAAGTGCGCGACGCGAGCGCGAGCAGGTCATCGATCACATCAATCTGGATCAGGTGACATACTCCGGCTTTTCCGCGCAGGCAGAGGCGCAGGCAAAAGCCGTGGTGCAGTCATTCACCGACTATCTCGCGCAGCACAAGGACGAGATCGCCGCGCTGAGTTTTTTCTATCAGCAACCCTACCAGCGCCGCGCGCTGACCTTCGACATGATCGAGGACCTGCACGAGCATCTCAGCAAGCCGCCGTTGATGCTGACCACAGAACGACTGTGGAGCGCCTACGCACGCTTGCAGACGTCGCAGGTGAAAGGCAGCGACAGCAAACGCCGGCTCACCGACCTGATCGCGCTGGTGCGTTTTGCCCTGGGCATGGACAGCGAACTCAAACCCTTCGCTGACGACGTGGACAAACGCTTCCAGGCCTGGATCTTCCGTCACAACGCCCAGCGCGGCACGTCCTTCACCCCGGAGCAGACCGAATGGCTGCGCCTGATGAAGGACCATATCGCCAGCAGTTGCAGCATCAGCCGTGAGGATTTTGATTATGCGGATCTCGCCGCCAAGGGCGGGCTGCAAAAGGCGTGGGGCGTGTTCGGCGAGGAGCTGGATGAGTTGATGGTGGAGTTGAATGAGGGGTTGGTGGCGTGACAGGAATCACAAGAAGTTGGGAGATAGTTGGGTTGGAAGATGCTTGTGAAATCATCCGTGGAATTACTTTTCCGACAACAGCAAAGCAATTTCATCCGGGCGCCGGACTAATTGCTTGCCTGCGCACTGCCAACGTTCAAACAGTAGTCGACTGGAATGACCTATGGTTTGTGCCCCAACAGTATGTAAGCAGCGATAGGCAATTTGTCGCAATCGACGACATTCTAATTTCAACCGCAAATAGCTATGAACTTGTAGGAAAAGTTTCTCGCGTTACTTATACAAAATATGCCTCAACACTAGGAGCGTTTATTTCTCTGCTTCGTGCACGCGAAGGAGTTGATGCCGCGTTCCTGTACTATCAGATGTCTTCAGAGAAGGTACAGCGCTCTATTCGGGCGATGTCATCCACTACAACGAACATCTCAAATGTATCTGGAGAAAAACTGAAAACGCTACAATTAAACTTACCCCCCCGCGCCGAACAAACCCGCATCGTCGCCAAACTCGAAGAACTGCTCTCTGACCTCGATGCAGGAGTGGCCGAACTCAAGGCCGCGCAGAAGAAGCTGGTGCAGTACCGGCAGTCACTGTTGAAAGCCGCCGTGGAAGGCACGCTCACCGCCGAGTGGCGTGCACAACAGCAGCGCGCCAATGACGCACAGTCCCACACCCCCGGCACCGCCCACCCCAGCGCCCCAGCGGAGACCGGCGCACAATTGCTGGCCCGCATCCTCACCCAGCGCCGCGCTCGCTGGGAAGAAAAGCAACTGGCCCGTTTTGCGGAAAAAGGCCAGACCCCGCCCAAGGATTGGCGGAAGAAATACCCCGAGCCGGTAAAGCCGGATACCACCGATCTGCCCGCGTTGCCGGAGGGTTGGGTGTGGGCGAGTGTGGATCAGCTCACTGTCGAGCAAAAATACGGATCATCGTCAAAAACAAATGAGGACGCAGCCGGTATTCCAGTCTTGCGCATGGGAAACATCCAAGATGGAGAATTGGATTTCTCAAACTTGAAGTATTTGCCTCGCGATCACAGTGAGTTCCCAGGTCTTTATCTCCATGACGGGGATTTACTATTCAATCGCACCAATAGCCCAGAACTGGTTGGAAAGACCACCGTATATCGTTCGCAGATAGAGCCTTGCTCGTTTGCCTCATATTTGATTGGCGTTAGATTTTCCAGTGGCTACTTGCCCGAGATTGCATCGGCATTTATCAATTCGGTATATGGAAAGTACTGGATTAAGTCAGTAGTGGTTCAGCAGGTTGGTCAGGCCAATGTTAACGGCTCAAAATTGTCGGCACTTGCTGTACCAGTTCCCACTTTCTTGGAGCAGCGAGAAATTGTTTCGGAACTTGACTTCCATACCAGCGAAATAACTGATCAGTTGAAGCGCATCGATATCTCTCTCAAGCAATCCACTGCCCAGCGCCAAAACATCCTCCGCGCCGCTTTCGCTGGTCAGCTGGTCCCCCAAGACCCTAACGACGAACCCGCCAGCGTTCTGCTGGAGCGCATCCGCGCCGAACGTGCGGCACAATTACCCGTGAAGAAAACGCGCGGACGCAAGGCGAAGGAATCAGCATGAACTTTGCGACAGGCCGCCAGGCAGCAAGATCCGCGCTTGAAGTGCCAGCGCCACGCAACATACCTCCAGAGCTTGGGCGCATACCTCCAGAGTTGATCGACATACCTCCAGAGCTTTTGGTCATACCTCCAGAGTTGAACATCAAACCTCAAGAGCTTACCTCCAGAGTTGGGGAGGCAAACCTCCAGAGTCACCGCTCAAGCCTCCGGAGTTCGACACTTTTTCAACCCCGCAGTATGCGAAAAGCCGCGGTGTTCTCACCTAGGCTTGACGCCGAGCGGGCTAACCCAATTCGCTTGTCTGAGGTTTTAGTTCAGCAAGCTGCGAACAGCCAATTTCTTTGGCTGGCCGAATCTTTTTTGAGTTCGGTCACGCACGAGATCTCAAGAGGAAAACCTGCTCGGCCGGGAATTGACGATACAATTGCGGGAAAGACCTACAGCCAAGGGCGGCCAGCATCCAAAAGCACCCTTTTAGGGAGAACACTATGATTCGCACGATTCAAATTGGTGGGTTCAAGTCCATCGTTTCGCAAACACTTGAGCTGGGCCGAGTGAACTGCTTCATCGGTGCTAACGGTGTGGGCAAGAGCAACATATTGGAAGCGATTGGCGTCCTGAGTGCTGCGGCCAGTGGCTACGTAGATGACGAATCGCTATTACGCAGAGGCGTGCGACCCGGCATGCCCAGGCTTTACAAAGCCTCTTTTGACTCAGTCACGACTCCCCCTCACATTGGGCTGAGTGCGAAGAGCGATGATGACGCCAGCTATCGGGTGTCACTTCTGAACCCCCTGGACAACCCTGAGCCAGCATGGTCCTTCAAGACCGAGCGACTAGTGTCTGGAACAGACGAGATCGTTTCCGACGGAGTGCGAAACAAAATAAACCTTACGCCAAGATCAGGATTGGCTGCGCTAAAGCTCGTCGAAGTCGCTAGCGACAGTCCGGCGGCAATATTGATGAGTCGCCTGCAGAACTTTGCGATTTACTCTCCAAATACCCCAACCCTGCGTGCGATGGTCAGCGACCCACAGACACGCAACCCAGTGGGTTTGTCAGGCGGACGTCTAGCCGAAGGGTTTGCGGAGTTTCGCAAGGCCATGCTCGATCAGGACGAAGACTTGCGAGACAGCGTGTTTGAGTTGGTGGACTGGGTTTCCGATATCCAGACGACAGCCTCAGCCGGAGCCCTATTATCCCCTTCGGTCGCACGCACCAAAGAGGTGTTGAAGTTCACTGATCGATACATGCTCAAGAGCAGAAACACTCTCACTGCTTATGACGCCAGCGAAGGGGCTCTGTATGTCTTGTTCTGCGCGATTCTGTGTCTGTCGCCCCACGCGCCAAAGATGCTGGCGATCGACAACATCGATCAGGCATTAAACCCTAGACTGGTTGCTCGCCTGACTGCGCAGCTCTCCAATTGGCTCACCCAAAGTGACACTCAAAGGCAGCTGCTCTTCACCGCACACAATCCAGCCGTTCTGGACGGTCTGGACCTCAATGACCCCGAAATCAGGCTTTTCGCTGTTGAGCGAAATAGTGGCGGACACACCGTTGTTCGCCGCGTGCAACTAAGTCGCGAACTGTTGAGCTTGAACAAGGACTATCCGCTGTCGCGTTTGTGGCTGATGGGCAGTCTGGGGGCAATGCCAAATGTCTGATCCTCGCATTGCCCTGATCGCCGAGGGCACAACCGACTTGATCGTCATTGAAGCGGCCCTTAAAGCAATATTGCAGCGGGACTTTATTCTTAGCCAGCTACAACCTGAACCGACTCGCCCTTCGATGGGTCAGGGTTGGGGCGGGGTATTCAAGTGGTGTCAGGAATTTCGGAATCGCGGCTACATGAGTATCGAATCAGACCCAACGCTGCAGGGTTTTGATCTGGTGATTGTGCATCTGGATGCCGATGTGGCGGACAAAACCTATGCTGAATGTGGCCCAGCTGCAGAACAAGCAGGGCAACGTTTGCAGCCTATCCCCTCTTCCCGGCCCTGTCCCCCGGCCGCGGATACAGTCATTGAGTTAGAAACTTTACTGCTGAACTGGCTGGGTATCGCTGGTCTGGGGCCCAAGAGTGTGTTCTGCATTCCGTCTAAATCCACTGAGGCATGGCTGGCAGCGGCAGTTCTTCCCCAATCACACGCGCTGCTAACCGGAATTGAGTGCAACGTCGGGCTTGCAGCCAATCTGTCACAGTTGCCGCTCAATCAAAGAGTGAGAAAGTCAGGTCGCAATTACCGTGAATTGGCTCCAAAGGTGACGTCAGAATGGCAACAAACCAAACACCATTGCAGACAGGCGAGATTGTTCGAGCAACGGACGGTTGTCGTTATACAAACGTTCCCTTCATGAGCCCCTCCTGCATCAAGTTTATTATCACCCCCTCATGATAATAAACTCCCGAAACCCCTTAACCCCATGTAATAACTGACAATTTCCAAAACTTTATTATCTCGGAGCCCCTTTGAACACCTCTTCCCTCGTCCAGAAAGTCTGGAACTTCTGTCATACCCTGCGCGACGACGGCGTGGGCTATGGCGACTATCTGGAGCAACTCACCTATCTGCTGTTCCTGAAGTTGGCCCATGAATATGCGCAGGCACCCTATAACCGCGACACCCACATTCCCAAGGGCTACGGCTGGGCCAGCCTGACTTCCAAAGTGGGCGAACCCCTGGAGGCGCACTATCTGGCCACCCTGCACCGGCTGGGTCAGGAGCCAGGCATGCTGGGCGCCATCTTCTTCAAGGCACAGAACAAGATTCAGGACCCGGCCAAGCTCTCGCGGCTGGTGCAGATGATCGATGCGGAAAACTGGATCAGCCTGGACATCGACACCAAGGGCGACCTCTACGAAGGCCTGCTGCAGAAGAACGCGGAAGACACCAAGAGTGGCGCGGGCCAGTACTTCACGCCGCGCGCGCTCATCGAGGCGATGGTGGCCTGTGTGCGGCCCGAGCCAATGAAGACCATTGCCGACCCGGCCTGCGGCACCGGCGGGTTCTTTCTCGGCGCCTACAATTGGCTGAATCGCCCCGGCGCGAATCTGGACAAACGGCAAAAGGAATTCCTGCGCGACAAGACTTTCCACGGCAATGAGATCGTGCCCAACACGCGCCGCATGTGCCTGATGAACCTGTTCCTGCACAATATCGGCGAACTGGACGGTGAACCTGCCGTGGAGCGCTCGGATGCCCTGATCAGCGAACCTCGACAGAAAGTGGACTACGTGCTGGCCAATCCGCCCTTCGGCAAGAAGAGCAGCATGACCATCACGAATGAGGACGGTGAAGAAGACCGCGACGCGCTGACCTACGAGCGCCAGGATTTCTGGGAAACCACCTCGAACAAGCAGCTCAATTTTCTGCAGCACATCGTCAGCATGCTGAAGGTGGATGGCAAAGCGGCGGTGGTCTTGCCCGACAACGTGCTGTTCGAAGGCGGCGCGGGCGAAAAGATTCGCCGCAAACTGCTGGAAACCTGCGATGTGCACACCATCCTGCGCCTGCCCACCGGCATCTTTTACGCGCAGGGCGTGAAGGCCAACGTGGTGTTCTTCGATGTCAGACCGAAGGACGGGCAGATCCACACCAAGGGCGTCTGGTTCTACGACCTGCGCACCAACAAGCACTTCACGCTGAAAACCCGCACGTTGAAGCTGGACGATCTGCAGGAATTCATCACCTGCTATCACCCGGAGAACCGCCATGAGCGGGTAGCCTCAGAGCGCTTCAGATACTTCAGTTACGACGAGTTGATGGCCCGCGACAAGGCCAGCCTGGATTTGTTCTGGTTGAAGGACGACAGCCTGGACAACCTCGATGATCTCCCGCCACCCGAGGTGCTGCAGCAGGAAATCATCGAGCACCTGGAGGCGGCGCTGGCGGCGTTCCGGGATGTGGCGGCTGGGCTCAACCACTCACCCGCATCACACTCGTGAAGCCATTGGTGCCGACGTACTCCCAGGTGGCGTCGGCACTGCTGTGGCGGTGGTCCACGGCGCGGTACTGCACATACTCGTGATAGGCCGGATTGGGCAGGCCGTTCACTTCGATGCGCTCGCCGGAAAGTCCGGGCAGCAGCGCCATCTCCACCGAGGACTCGGGCACCGAGAAACGCAGCGTGCCGTCTCCCCGCTCCACCGTAAAGGGCACGCGGTGCTTGCTGCGCGCCAGGCGGTTGAAGCCGGCGAAGATCACCGGGAACATCCTGTCGAAGGTCGCCTGTTGCGCGGGCGTCATGGCCTCGTCGATGTGAATGCGCGTCCAGTTGCCCATCAGGAAGGTCACCAGGAAACGGATGCCGGTCAGATCGGCCCCCTCGAAGTGGCCGGAGCGGATCTCGATCAGGCGATTGCCGTCGCAGCGCAGTTCCGTGGGCAGGCCGAAATTGCAGGGGCAGGGAATCTCGCAGCTGCAGCACTCGGCCAGGTCGGCGATCATGCTGAAGCGCTCGCTGGCTGCGAGGCTCAGGGGGGTCACGCTGCTCAGGGCCATGCCGGTGAGCAGGCCGCCGGTGAAGGCTCGTCGTTTCATG
>JACCED011119428.1_pt1 | contig 10325 bp, 8 predicted proteins | sample 7455021 | NCBI WGS metagenome assembly JACCED01 (sample SAMN15323456, study PRJNA562643) | freshwater metagenome | isolation source: river surface water | place: USA:Blue River Watershed | collected 2017-08-19 | reverse complement strand
TGACTCCCCGCTCGCCATCCGCAACCACTCCGCCACTAACGTCTGCAAAACCACAAAGTGGGACAACGGATTCCCCGGCAAAACAAAAGCACCCGTTCGCCCGCGCCGCGCATAAATCACCGGCTTTCCCGGCTTCATCGCCACCCCTCGAAACACCAGTTCGAAACCGTTTCGCTCCAACGCTTTCCACCCAAAATCAAACACCCCAGCACCAGCGCCGCCCGACACCAACACCAAATCAACCCCTCGCCCCACCGCCCCTGCGACCAAATCCGTCAACGCGTTCTCATCGTCCATCACCCGCACCTGCTCAAACCCCCCCCCAACCCAACGCTCCAACGCCCCCCGCACCAACAACGCATTCGTATCCCTCACCGCACCAAAACGCATCGCATCCCCAACCCCGACCAACTCGTCCCCCGTCGTCACATGAAAAACCGAAACCTCGCGCGTCACAAACACCTCCCCAACCCCCGACAAACCCGCCACCGCCAAATCCCCCGGTCCAAATCGCGTCCCGACAGTCATCAAAACCTCACCGGCACGAACGTTCTCACCCTGATGTCGGATAAAACTCACCCCACGTTGCCCCCGCTCCCGCTCCCGAACGCTCCCATCCTCCCCAAAAACCGCGTCCTCCTGCGGCAAGACCCGCTCCGCTCCCCGTGGAACCCCTCCCCCCGTAAAAACCCGAACCGCCTCCCCCGCGCCAATCACCAACCCCACCTCCTCACCCGCCCGCGCCGTTCTCAAAACTCGCCAAACGCCCGCCGCAACCTCCGGACCCAATGCGTAACCATCCATCGCCGAAACATCCATCACCGGTGAATCCGCCTCACTCCGCAACGCCTCCCGCAAAACCCGCCCCAATGCCCGCTCCAGCGCACCTCGCTCCACCCCGAAACCGTCCGTCACCCCGCGCACCAATGCCAACGCCTCATCCAACGAATGCATGCCCCACCGCGAGCACAATCCAAGCCCCGACACGCCGCTTTTCAAACCTGCACTTCCTTCTACACTGCCCGCGGAATGAAAATCATCGCAGTGGCAAACCAAAAGGGAGGCGTCGGAAAAACGACCACCTCCGTCAACCTCGCCGCGGCCATCGCCGCCAGAGGCCACAGCGTCCTCCTCGTCGACCTCGACCCGCAAGCAAACGCGACCAGCGCCCTCGGCCACGACTCCGTCGAAGGCCTCAGCGTCTACGAACCCCTCCTCGGAAACGGACACCTCAAGGACTGCATCATCCCCACCCGCCGAGAAAACCTCTGGCTCATCCCCGGCGACATCAACCTCGCCGGCGCAGAAGTCGAAGTCGCCCGCGAAGGCGAACACCTCACCCGACTCCGCGTCGCCTTCGAACCCCTGCGAAAAGCCGCCCCCTTCGACTACGTGTTTTTCGATTGCCCCCCTTCCCTCGGCATCCTCATGACCAACGCGCTCGCCGCTGCCGACGAACTCCTCGTTCCCATCCAATGCGAGTACTTCGCCCTCGAGGGACTCTCAAAAATCGATGGCATCGTCACTCAAATCGCTGAATGCGAGGCCAATCCCGGACTCCGCATCGCCGGCATTCTGCTGACCATGTTCATGCGGAATAACCTCGCACAATCCGTCATCACTGAGGTCCAAACGCATTTCAAGGACGTCGTCTACCGAACCATCATCCCCAGAACCGTCCGACTCGGCGAAGCCCCTAGCCACGGAAAAACCATCATGGAGTATGAACCCTCCGGCCTCGGCGCAACCGCCTACAAGCAACTCGCTGATGAGTTTCTCCGCCGCGAACGTCGAAAAGCCCGAGCCTCCGCTTCGTAACCCGTATTTCTGAAATCCCGGAAGCAGGTTGCGCTAGCTCCCTCCCCATCCGTCGCGGCATCAATGACGCACGCCCTCCGCGCCGAGCAAAAACGCCACCGGAAACGCCCTCCGAAAATCTCCCTGACCGAGATCAACCTCCCTCACGACATCACAGAATATCCTCTCGCCCTATGCAGATCGTTCGCATCTATGTGTCTGACGGACACAACTTCTTCGGGCATCACGGGAAACCGCCCGGCGAACACACCGTCCGCAACGTGGCCTCCATCGAATGTGTCGCAGGCAGCGGCATTCGCGGGGATCGCTTTTTTGACTACAAACCGGACTACAAAGGACAAATCACCTTCTTTGATGAATCAGTCTGGATCGAACTGTGCAACGCATTCCGAATCCATCACCTCGAACCCAGCGTTCTCCGCAGAAATGTCATCCTCCGCGACGTCGACCTCAATTCATTGATTGGCAAGGAGTTCGAAATCCAAGGCGTACGCTTCCTCGGAACTGGCGAATGCTCTCCCTGCTACTGGATGGAATCCGCCTGCCACCCCGGAACCGAAGCCTTCCTCAAAAACCGAGGCGGCCTTCGCGCGAAAATTCTCACCTCAGGAATCCTCAGCACCTCTTCAAACGAGCCCGAAAAAAACGGCGCACGCAACCACGACTAGACACACGCCTCGGAGGCGCGCACAGCAACCACCCTCAACTGCGCCTCAACCCGCCCGTTATACTCATTCCGCTGTAACTCAAAGGCAACGTCCGCAGGACCCGACGGCAACGGCACCCCAGCACCGTCAAACCAAATCGCGCTGCACCGCCGAGACCCCTGCGCCAAATCCAAACGGATATGCCGCTCACCCCGCGGCACCGTTCGCTCAATCCGAACTCCCTCCAACGAAAAGAGCGGAGCCTCGTTACCCATTCCAAACGGTCCCAACCGACCAATGTCCTCACACAGCGCCAACCCCAGTTGCCCCATCTCCAAACACTGCTCAATCGCAATCTCTTCCAAGCACGCTCCACCCTGCGCCCGCCGACGCACCGCCTGCTCAAACAACTCCCGAAAATCCTCGAACCGCTCACGACGAACCCCAATACCCGCCGCCGCATCGTGCCCCCCAAAAGTCACAAGCGCCTCAGAACATTCGCGCAATAACTCCACCAGCGGAAATCCCGGCACACTCCGCCCGCTCCCCTTTCCGTATCCCGTCGCATCAAACGAGACCACAAACGACGGACGACGATACGTCTTCACCAAATGAGAGGCCGCAATCCCTACCACCCCCGGATGCCATGACTCCGAACCCGCAACCACCGAACGTACACCCGCCGCATCCAACGCCCCCAAGCTGAACATCCCCTCCAACTCCTCCTTCACCACAATCCCAAACGACTGACGTTGACTGTTCTGATCATCCAGCATCCGCATCAACTCCTCCACACGCACCGGATCGTCCGATAACAAAATCTCTAACGCATGCCGCGCATCCCCAATTCGCCCCGCCGCATTCAAGCGAGGCGCAATCCGAAAACTAACATCCCGCGCAACCAACCCCTCCCCGCCACCAGCCAACTTTGCGAACGCTCGAACCCCCGGCCACGCCGACACCCCAGCCGCCTTTAACCCGTGATACACAAACGTTCGGTTCTCGCCACGCAAAGGCACTAAATCGGCGACCGTCCCAAATGCCGTTAAATCAAGCAACTGGCGAATCTGAAAATCCTCCAAGCGCCGTTCTTTCATCAGCGCATGCACCAACTTAAACGCCAATCCCGCCGTGCACAGATAGTGAAAATCCGCCCCTCGCTTCGGATTCACCACCGCCACACATTCCGGCAACACGTCCGGACACTCGTGATGGTCCAAAACAATCACATCAATCCCACGCTCCCGCAGCAGACGAATCGGCTCCACCGACGTCGTGCCACAATCCACCGTGATAATGAGATCCGGCGAATAAAGCTCCAAGCAACGCGCAACACCCGAACCGCTTAACCCATACCCCTCCTCCACTCGCAGCGGTACAAAACACTCCACCCGAGCTCCATAGCGTACCAGCGCCCGCTGCAACTGCGCCACCGAAGTCACACCGTCCACGTCGTAGTCGCCAAACAAGACCACCTTCTCCCCACGATCCACCGCTTCAAAAATCCGCCGCACCGCCGCAGCCATGTCCGGCAACAAATACGGATCCGACAAATCCGCCAAACGCGGCTGTAGAAACCGCCCCGCCGTTCCCAGTGTCGCCAATCCGCGCCGCAAAAGAATGCCCGCGGCAACCTCGCTCAACCCCGTAGCCTCGCTCACCGCACGCAACTCGGCCGGATCAACCTCAACCCCGTATGTCCAACATTGCTTCGTCATCCGTGCGCCTCCCGTTCCTCAATCCCCACTCACCCCGCGCGAACCTTGGCCACCGCGCCCACCACCATCGAAATCCCACGCTCCACTTCCGACCGCGTGTTAAATCGAGAAAACGAAAACCGTAAACTGGAACGAGCCCGATCATCACTCATCCCCATCGCCTTCAACACATGCGACGGATGAATCGAACCCGATGTGCACGCCGAACCCGCCGAACAACACAACCCATTCTGGTCCAATAGTAAAAGCAACGTCTCCGCATCCACTCCCGTGAACGATAAACTCGTCGTGTTCGGCAACCGAGAATCACGGTCCCCGTTCACAACCACTCCCGAAATAGAGCGCATCAACCCATCCTCAAACGCATCTCGCAACGCACGAACCTCCACCTGCTCCTCCTCCAACCGTCGCACCGCAACCTCACACGCCTTACCCAACCCCACAACGTAGGCCACATTCTCCGTCCCCGCACGACGCCCTCCCCCCTGTCCACCTCCCGTTAAATACGACGTAAACCGGCACCGACGATTCACATACAACGCACCAATCCCTTTCGGACAATGCAGCTTGTGTCCCGACAACGAAAGGAACTGTAGCCCCAACGCACCCAAGTTCACCGGCACCTTCCCAACCACCTGCACCGCATCCGTATGCAGAAAAACCCCTTTATCCCGTGCAATCGTCGCAATTTCCTCTACCGGGAAAATCACACCCGTCTCGTTGTTCGCCCACATCACCGACACCAACGCCGTGTCCTCTCGAATCGCATCCCGCAACTCCGCCAAATCCAACCGCCCTTCCCCATCAACCCCCAACCATGTGATCTCGTACCCCCGCTTCGCCAATAACTCACACGTCTTCAACGTCGCACTGTGCTCCACCCGCGTCGTCACCAAGTGCTGCCGATCCCGATCCACCGATAACGCCGAATGAATCGCCGCATTCGAAGATTCCGTCCCGCAACTCGTAAAAACCACTTCCCCCGCATCACACCCAAGCGCCTCTGCAACCTGCCCCCTCGCCGTGTCCATCGCACGCGCCGCCTCCTTGCCTATCCGGTACACACTCGAAGGGTTGCCGTAGTGCCCGCGCAAATACGGCATCATCGCGTCCAACACCTCCGGGTCCACCGGCGTCGTCGCATTGTTGTCGAAATAAAGCAGGTCTCCGTTCGGGTTCATGGGCAAAGCAGACCATACTAACCCCGCCTCCACCCAGAGACTCAACCCTTACTTACCCTCCCCCCAGCTTTCTCTAAAACCATCCCACCCGAACCCCAACCGCCCCCCGAACACAAAACGCCACTCCCAACTGCGGACCACTTCTAGCTAAAGAATCAGCGTACCCTGTACAACTCACCTCAGATCTCGATCAACATGAACCACCCCAACCAACTCCCCAGAAGAGACTTCCTCAAAACCGCGGCCGCAGGATCAGCCCTCGCCGCCCTCCCTGTCGAACGGTTCGCCCACGCCGCAGAAAAAAACGGCCCCCTCAAACTCGCCATGGTGGGCTGCGGCGGACGCGCCACCGGCGCCGCCAACCAAGCACTCAAAACCAGTCCCGACGTCAAACTCGTCGCCGTCGCAGAACTCTTTGAAGAGAAAGTCCAGAAAGCCCTCCAAAACCTTTCCGTCCAACACGGCACCCGCGTCGACGTCCCCAAAGAACGCATCTTCCTCGGTTTTGAAGGCTACAAACAGGCCATCGCCGCCTGCGATGTCGTAATCCTCGCGACCCCCTGCACCTTCCGCCCCACGATGTTCGAAGAGGCCGTCAAACAGGGAAAACACATCTTCATGGAAAAACCCGTGGCGCTCGATGCCATCGGCGTCCGCCGCGTTCTCGCCGCAGCAGCAGAAGCCAAGAAAAAGAATCTGAAAGTCGGCGTCGGCCTCCAGCGCCGCCACAAACTAGGCTACCTCGAAACCGTTAAACGCATCCACGACGGCGCCATCGGCGAAATCCACTACGCCCGCACTTTTTGGAACATGGGGACCGCACGCGCCATGCTGCCGCGCCGCCCCGAATGGAACGAACTCGAGTACCAACTCAACAACCAGTTCTACTTCGCTTGGCAGTGCGGCGACATCCATGTCGATATGGGCCTCCACAACATCGATGTCATCAACTGGATCAAAAACGCCTACCCCATCAACGCCATGGGAGTCGCCGGCGCCGAAGTCCGGAAAGGAAAAGAAGCCGGCTGCATCTACGATCACTTCGCCATCGAATACGAATACGCCGACGGTTCCCGCATGTTCGTTCAAAATCGCCAAATCCCCGGCTGTTTCAACTACGTCGCCGAATGCGCCCATGGCTCCCTCGGCTCCGTCGAAATGATCAACGACCGTAACAAGTTCACAATCACCGGCAAAAACGCGTGGGCCTACGAACCCGAAAAACCCACCGTTGACCCCTACCAAAAGGAACACGACGACCTCTTCCACGCGATCCGCAACGACCTCCCCTACAACGAGGCCGAGCGCGGCGCTCTCAGCACCATGACCGCCATCATGGGACGCATGGCAGGCTACTCCGGTCTCAAAATCGAATGGGCCGACGCCATCAACTCCGACCTCGCCATGGCCCCCGAAATCAAATCCCTCAACGACCCCGCCCCCGTCATGCCCGACGCAGACGGCGCATACCCGCTCCCCATCCCAGGCAAACATAAAGTCATGTAAGTCCGAAGCGAGGCTGCGCCCCTACCATCGACAGCTCGCCCGTAAAACGTGTGGCAGGTGACCCGCCTGCCACACTCACCACACGCGGAGATGAGCCGCCAAAATCATCTCCACCGCCGAATCCCGCATGGGAGGTATAGGTCCAGTAGGACCCATGTGACCCATTCCCCCAGCAGCCAATTCAAGGCTGATCCGGTTTCGAACCAGAAGGCTTCTTCTTCGTCGGAGTCGCACTCGGGGCCGCAGGGGCCGGTGAAACCTTCGGAGCCGTCGTTGTCGTGGTCATGGACGGCCGCGAAACCGAAGCGCCCGAAACCTCTTTCTTGGGAGCAAACACCCCCGTCGTCGTCGTCGGGCGAACCAAACCTCCACCCACCGTGGAAGGGCGGGGACTCGCCCCTCCCCAATAACTCGGCTTCGGCGCCGTACTCTGACTCGGCATAACACCGCGAGAGGCCATGCTTCCACTCGACGAACTCCCCTTTGAAAATAGCCCCGATGGCTCAGGCGTAGACTTGGTTTCGCGCTTCAACCCGTCCTTCGACGCAGTTCCTCGCGACGACGTCGTTAATGGGGCCGACGAACTCCCAAAGTAACCGCTGGTCGAAGAACGCTCTCCCCACGCAGAACCCCCACCCTGCGAGGGTGGGCCCGTTCGCGAAACCGTCTCACCGCGACCGGAAGACCCCATGTTCACCTGATTAATATTCGTCTGCTGTACATTCGTTTGCTGAACATAAGTCTTATTCACAACGACTTTGTTCGTGACGGACAAAACTGGCGCGGAGCTAATCGGGCGACTCCTCGCATAGACAATCGAGGCGGACGTTCGGCACGGATACACTGGGTGCGACCGATTGTAGTAGCCCCCATACGGCAGACGATCCACATACGTTGGCCCGTATCCATCATCGTACATGTACCTACCGCTCACATAGTAGTAATTTATATTTCCGTACGAATAAAGTGGCTGATCGTAATAGGCAGCCTCAGCCACCGGCACGTAACTGCCCGTTGACGGGTTATATTGATAATCAGGAACAGAAGATCCCAGACCTCCTTCAGGCACGACACATCCCGAGAAAGAGCTCAAGGCTAACGCAATAGCGAACCATGTTTTTTTCATACCTTTCAGACCGTTTAATTTAAACCTCACACTCACCGCGAACTGATCCCTAACTCCATTTCCCCAATAGTGCACTCATAAAACCTCACCTCTGCTTTTCAAGGAACAGCACCCCACCTCGCCCCTCCAGTTTAAAACGACCGCCTTTCGTGGGAGTCAGCTTTCTCTCCTCCTCCCCCTTGCCAAGATCCAAAACCAACACCCCATCCCTCACCGCCCAATCGCCTGAAGCTCCCGAATCCCCTTTTCCCGCTGAACCAATCCGCTTCCGCGTCACCCGCCCCCCCTCCTCAAAAACAAGACTCATCATCCCCTTCCCGTCGGAAGCCAGCCAACGCCCAACCATCAACTGACTCAAATCTGATCCGGCATCTCGAGGCTCGTCCCACTTGGACGAAACGACACGAGAGGCCGTACCCTTGTCGCCTTCCGAGTGCTCCGATGGCACACCCCCTACCGATTCACTGAAAATCTTCAACGACTTTCCTTCCATCAACATCCCCAGTTTCACCTGAAGAGCATCCGACTCCTCACTCACCCCAACCCCACGCGCCAGAGAAAACACCACGTCCAACTTGCCTCCCTCCTCCTTGACCGAGAACCCCGTCGCTTCACTCGCACCTAGCCGAGCTATCCGCCCCAAACCCGCATCCAACCTGCCAACGCGGCTGCCTTTGGCCCGCAAGAAACGAGAGGAATAAACCGCACGCAGCCGCTTTTCATCGCTGCCCCTCACCGCCTCCAACCATTCCACAACAGCCCGCTCAACCAGCAGTCGACGCGACGAAACCAACCGCCCCTCACCGGTACCCCGACACTCCTTGTCCGCATGACGAACCGCTTCCAACGGACCCTCCTCCGCCGGAAAAGCCCCAACCACTTGGGCGTCACACCCCTCCAACCTCACCACGACGTAAGTCTCAACCGGCTTTCCCCCTTCCGCTCGCGGCCGAAATGCTCGAAAAATCAACGCATACGGCTCAAACACGCCCCCCACCTTCTCTCCCCGCCACTCCAACGGCTTGTTCGCCAGCCAGCTCTCCTCCCCATACCCAAACGCAACTCCCGTTGGAAACAGAGAAACGCTCCGTGCTCCAAACCGAAGATCCAAACGCGAGAGTCCCTCCCGATTCACCAAAAATACCTCATACCCCCCGTGCCCCTGAAACCTCAACTGCCCTCGTTCTACACCCGGCTTCGCCTTGAACCCGTCCAGTGTCAAAAATTGAGAGGACGGCTCAGCCCCCCACCCCCCAAATCCCACGAAGGCGAAAACTCCCGACCCAAACAAAAGTCTCCACGGTGAAGTCATATCCAGAGCTTCCTAACGTTTAGAAAAAACAGTTAGGAAAGCAACTCCGGCATGAACACGCGCGCCCCCTCCCCAAACCCAGCCAACTCAGGCCAACCTTGACCCTCTCCCACTACATCCGCTCAGGCACCTCAATCCCCAACAGACCCAACCCAGTCTTCAATACCCGCGCCACCAACGCGCACAATCGCAACCGAGACTCGCGAGTCGCCCCCTCCGACTTCATCACCGGACACCCCTCGTAAAATCCGTGGAACGCAATCGCCAACTCGTACAAATAGTTCGCCAACTGATTCGGACGGTGGTCCTCCAACACGGCCGGCACCACCTCCGCAAACTGCAATAACTTTCTCGCCAACGCCAACTCCCCCACCTCGCCCAACGTCATCGCCCCCACCTCGCCCACCGCCAAACCCGCCTCCTCCGCACGCCGGAAAATCGACCGAATTCGCACGTACGCATTCTGCAGGTAAGGCGCCGTGTTTCCCTGAAAACTCAACATGCGATCCCACGAAAACACATAATCCCCCTGCCGATTCGGAAGCAAATCCGCGTACTTCACCGCTCCAATCCCAACAATCCGCGCCACCTCCCGACGCTCCGACTCCGGCATCTCTGGACTCTTCTCCGTCACCTGAACAAACGCTCGCTCCTCCGCCTCGTCCAACAACTCCGTCAGCTTCACCGTCTCGCCCGAACGCGTTTTAAACGGCTTCCCATCTTCCCCCAAAATCGAACCAAACCAAACGTGACTCAATCGCGTCGCACCCAGCTCCGCCGCCTTCCATCGCCGGTAAATCGCGAAAAACTGACGGAAATGCAACTGCTGCCGACCATCCGTCACATAAATAATCTCATCCGGAGCCCACTTCCCCAACCGATACTCCAAGGTCGCGAGATCCGTCGTCGTGTAGTTCGCCGCTCCATCACTCTTGCGAACCAATGCCGGATTAGCCCTCCACCCTTCCTTATCCTTGATGAGAAAAGGGTCCGTCTCCGGAGCCATCACCCCATCCG
>JACCED010629780.1_pt1 | contig 10325 bp, 8 predicted proteins | sample 7455021 | NCBI WGS metagenome assembly JACCED01 (sample SAMN15323456, study PRJNA562643) | freshwater metagenome | isolation source: river surface water | place: USA:Blue River Watershed | collected 2017-08-19 | reverse complement strand
TTTGATTATTATATCTGGGTAAATTATTATTTACGTTGTTGACATTGCTTGTATTATTGCTTATATTATTAGGATTAAAAGACATATTACTTCTAGGATTATTTCTGTTAGACTGTTTTTTTTCTTCAAACATTCTAATACAATCACTTAAACTTTTTTTATTTAATTTTTCAAGGAATTCTCTAGTAGAAAGATTTTGTGGTTTTCTACTACCATATTTATCATAAATAGCATACATATAATTAGAAATAATTTTTTTACATTTCATAATAACTTCTTTATTAATTTGTGATTCATCTAATTCAAGGTATAAGATTAATTTTTTAGTTAAATTTATAATATTTTCTTGACATAAAAATATTTGTTCCATTTATAATTATATATTAATATATAATTATCTAATTTTTAAACATATTAAACACAAAATATTATATTTATATATTATAAATGAATAACAAATTTAATTCAGAACAACAGCAGTTTATTAGAAATTATAATAGTTATGAACCAAATAGTACTTTTTATAGAAATGAAACAAATAGTGCTAGAAATGAATCACTAAATGATATGAGACAATTTAATTATCAACAAAATTTTACAGAAAATGTGCCAATTAATAAAAAACCTGATTTTACTTATAAAAATAATACCTTAGATGAAAATATTGGTAATCCTGTAAATAAAGATACAATTACAGAATACAGATTAAATATTGATTCTATAGATAGAGATATTGAATTATATCCAGATCCTTTCCAATATAAAGTTACTTTTGGACCTATTGTAAATAGTGGTATTAATACACTATCCTTAAAAGAAGAATTAAAAGGAGAACTTAAAAGAAATTCTAAAACCAAAATAAGTAATAATCCCAATATTAGATCTAAAATAGATGACAATGTAGAAGATGATATATTATTGTTTGGAACTTCTCCAAATTTTATTATAAACTATGAAAATAGACAAAAAAAAATATTTAATCCTTATATTTCAAGAGATTTTATTAATATAAAATTTATAAGACTTGATAATATAGTTTTACCTAGATTTAGTTCAGTTATTATAAACTGTGATTGGAGATATTGTGATAATTCTTGTAATGAAGAATGCCCTCCTTCTTGTGGTATGAATATTAAAGATGATCTTGATAGACATTTTCAATATAAATTATCATGTTATAGATATATTCCAAATGTTAATGATACTAGTTTATTATTCACTGATAGATTTGTTATGGTAAATATTCCAGAATTATCTAATAGACAAAATTTAGCAACTAATCCAATTAATGATAATTCTTTTACCGTTTTCCCTGATAGAGTTACAGGAATCCTTTATTATAGAGGTAATCCATATTATGCTGTTAAAATTTATCAAGATACTGCTCTTGGTAATATTACTACTCTTACTTTTTCTTTTTTTGATAGTTGGGGTAATCAAATAAAATTAAATACTAACTGCATAAATTATGAATATTTACTTATTAAAAATACTACTCTAATAAATCCTTCAAATATTTTATATGCTGATATGATTGATACTCTTCCTAAACTTAAATATTTTTTTAATAAATTTACTGAATATATTAAATGTATTGTAACTATTAATTATAATATTAATAATAAAATTGTATTTTATTGTAATTCAAACGATTTTATTATAACTCCAGATTCAAGTTCTAGCTCTAGTTCAAGCTCTAGTTCAAGTTCTAGCTCTAGTTCAAGTTCATCTGATGATTGTAATCCACCCAATACAAATATAAGATACAATGAATCATATTTTGTATTTAAAAACATATTTAAGGAGCTTAATGAGTTTGTTACATTAAAAGGTTTTGTAAATAGAAGAAAATTAACAAGAAAAGGTGATATTGTTACAGTATCTATTGATGAGTATATTAACAATATATATTGGTATGATTTTGATAACAATGCTAATTCAAAATATAATTTAGAATTATTATTTGATAGATATAAATATAGTATTTTTAATATACTTGACAAACTAAAGAATGAGGTTATGAATTTACCACTTAATAAAATTTTTCAAAATCATTTAATGTTTGTTATGGGTGTTTATGAAACTAAATTAAATACTCTTATTAATTTCAGACCGCAATAAATTATAATAAAAAATTGATTTTAATTTATAATATTATTATCATATAATATTATTAACATATATAAAAAGGATGGTAAAAAAATGGTTTACTGTAGATGGTAATATTGGTTCTGGAAAATCAACATTTTGTAAATTATTTGCTGAAAAATATAATAATATAGATATTTGTTTAGAACCTGTTAATGATTGGATTAACCTTAAAGATGATTCAACAAATCAAAATATTTTACAAAATTTTTATGATGATCCACAAAGATGGTCTTATACTTTTCAAAATTATGCTGCTATAACCCGAGTCAATAATTTAACAAAACCAACAAATAAAGATATTAAAATTACAGAGAGATCAATTTATACTGATAGAAATGTTTTTGCTAAATCATTATATGAAACGGGTCAAATGTCCTCTCTTGAATGGAAAATGTACAATGAATGGTATATTTGGCTAGAAAATATCCTAATTGAAAAAATGGGTAAACCATCTGGATTTATCTATCTTCGTTGTGATCCTGAAGTAAGTTTTAAAAGATTAAAGATTAGATCTAGAAATGAAGAATCATCCGTTTCTCTTGAATATTTAAAAATGTTACACAAAGCTCATGATGATTGGTTATATGATAAAAAATTAACTTCATGTGTTATTGATGTTAATGAAGATTTTGAAAATAATGAGTCTGCCAGAAATTATATTTTTAATCAAATTGATACATTTATAAATAAAGATCATCAATTTACTTACGAATACTAAAACTATATTTTTCTATATACATATAAAAATATCTATAAATTTTTATAAAAATTGAAATATTATTTATTTAAAATATCCATCAGGATGCCTCCTTATACTCGTAGGACACGGCAGTCTACTCCGCCAGCACACAGTGCTGTTGTGAAAACAATAGCAAAATCAGCTCCAGTTGAGGATGCTACCGTACAAGTTCCAGTTGTGGAAACTACCGTACAAGCTACTCCTGTTGTGGATGCTACCGTACAAGCTACTCCTGTTGTGGATGCTACCGCACAAGTTCCTCCAGTTGTGGAAGCTACCATACAAGCTCCTCCATCTCATCTAGAGGCAGATGTTCGTTCCCTGGATATATGGGACAAATTTAGGAGCCTCATAAGTGCATCACTGTTTGTGATGCACGAGAAAGCTTCCAAGGAAGCCATGCTGCTGATTGCCACTACTAACAAGTGCCAAATTGACGCTAACAACCGAATCGTTATCGGTGATTTAGTCATCGTTCGTGATGGCGCCAAAATCACAGCTCATCAACGCAATGAGCCAAGTTTTGTACTGTCTTTGGAGGATTTTACGCAGCCCGTGCTATGGGTACAGATGCTTCAGCGCAGTTTTGCTGCCAGAATACGCCCCACCCCGTTGCCGTCTAATTCTCCTGCCCTGCAGACGCCTTCCAATGCCACCAACCCGATGCAGCTGGTTATGGCATTGTTAGCCAGATTACCAATCTTTACGAGATTGGTAATCTCATCCCAACAATCTGGTGAGATTTCCTTAAACATCATTGGCAGGACTTTTAATGCCATCGTCATAATTGTTGGGGAACAGGTATATGAAGTACGGCGTTATGCACAATTTAGTGTGCCTTGGCGTGATGCACCACAAGCAAATCCTGCTCTTGGTGCGCAAATCATGATGATTACCGCTGATGCCACCAAGATCCATGCAGAAATCGTTCCTACACCTTCAAAAGGCTATATCGGAGCTCACTATTGCGAGGGTGGAGATTTTGTATGCCTCTCTCGTACCGATGCTATGGTGAAATATCGGTTGGTTAAGCCCCGCCTGATATTGTTTGACCACATCAACCCCTCCCTTGTGGTAATAAAAAAACCACACTTATCTTTTCACGGTGTTATTGAATCCATTGAAAAGAAAAGCAGAACCTCTCTGTTTCTGAGTGGCAAAGAGTACTCGTGGGATCAGGTTGAGAACCTTGATACGGTGTTCTCTGATTTTGCGAACCATGGAAAGCTCTAAGAAAGCTCTAGGAAAGCTCTAGGAAAGCTCTAAGAAAGCTCTAAGAAAGCTCTAAGAAAGCTCTAAGAAAGCTCTAAGAAAGAGCTACTTATTTTTATATACTTAAAAGATTATAAAAATTGAATTTATAAATATTTTAATGAACTATTCCTTAAGATAAAACAAACTCTAGGGCCCTCTTTTTTGACTATGTCCACGCAATCAAACTGGTTGAAACTAAAGGAGTTGTTTGGGAACCTACCCACCTTTGTCTACTTATGCGTTGTGAAGGAAGGTGAACTCTTCAAAGTTGAGATTATGACACCTGATTTGAAAGCAAATGCCACAATCAATGAAGGAAACTTGGTTGATTGTGGCATACCTCTAAGGACAGATGGTTTGGTCAACTGTGCTCTTATGGCACAGTTTATCATGCTGATTCAGCCTGAACCAACGCAAACCTTCTACGTGCGTATATTGCCAACAATGAAAGGTTTTGTTGGTCTTCATGAATACGAAGGAGGACGAAAAGTCATCTCTTTTTCCAACAAAGAAGGACTTGCTGTGAAGTTTATCGTGAAAGATGTGAGTCTGGTTGACTTGGAGCAGTTCCTTATGAAACCAACAAGTGAACTAGTAGTGATCCATACTACTGGCACACCTTTTTCTGGTGTGATTGGAAATCTTGTGTTGTCAACTGCACAATCGGCATACATAAGATTTAACCAAGAGATCTTGTGCACACCGACTGGTCAATGGACTTTTCTACAGAATATCCTACCAATGTTCTAGGATAGAAGAGGTATGGAAATTATTTTTATAAAGTTGCGCACAAGGCCAACGTTTTTTATTATACAAAGTATAATAAAAAAGTTGAGCACAAGGCCAACGTTTTTTATTATACAAAGTATAATAAAAAAGTTGAATATTTAAATTATCTACTCTCTAATTCATTTCAAACTCATTTTTGTAGAATGGATGATAGTTTGGAAGATAGTTTAGAAGTTTTGGCTGCTTTTCTTGCTCAGCGGATCATAGATAGGATCTATGTGAAGAACCAACAATGCAAATGCAAACAATGTTGTCCGAAACCTCCGTCTCAACCGTTCGTTCCTGATTGTGTTGATTTGGTTGACGAAGTGTTGAGAAGTGCAGGGGTGAAAAGACCAGTGCGTATGCATATGGAAGTTTGGAGCACGACGGTAACAATTTTTGATGGACCGTACGCAGGTCGTTTTGGTATTATTTATCAAGGACTACCTAGCCCATGCTCTTGTTGTGTGTTGGTTAAAACAATAGCAGGAGTTGTGACGGTAAGCAGAATGCACTGCAATATTCATACCTATCCATAAATTAAAAATGGATTCTATTAAATTTTACCACATCTGAACAGGATTTTTTCTATACATATTACCATCAACAATATTAAATGCTTCATGAAATTCTGGTATATTTTTCAGAGTGCAGTTTATTCTAAGCACATTAGGAGAATGTGGATCAGTTAATAATCTTTTATCTGTTTCTTCATCTGTTATATTACATCTCCAAACTATTGCCCAAGAGATAAAAAATCTCTGCATTGGTGTAAATTTTGATTTTTCTGATGATGTATTTTCTCCTAATTTATTTTTAAGGGCATGAAAGGCAATTTTAACACCACCATGATCTGCTAAATTTTCACCTAGTGTTAATTCTCCATTAACATTTTTACCATTAATTTTACAACTACCATATTCATTAACATAATAATCTGCTTTTTCCATAAATTTTTTTCTATCTTCTTCAGTCCACCAATTATTTAATTGTCCTTCATGATCGAATTGAGAACCCTTATCATCATATGAATGTGTCATTTCATGTCCTATAACAGTTCCAATTGCCCCATAATTAAAGGCATCATCACCATCTGGATTGAAAAAAGGAGGTTGTAAAATTCCAGCAGGAAAAACAATTTCATTTCTAAGAGGATGAAAATAAGCATTTACATCGTGAGGATTCATTTCCCATTTATGAGGATCTATTGGTTTAAATAACTGAGAAATATCATATTCATGATTAAAAAGATTACAATCCATTATAACCTTGAGCAAACTTTTAGTATCCGCACTATTTGTTCCTAAAAATAGAGAAGAAAAATCTCTCCATTTATCTGGATAACCAATTTTAGCCTTAAACGCTTTTTGTTTTTTAAATGCTTTTTTTTTAGTTTCTTTACTCATCCATGTAATATTCTTTAATCTTTCTGCTAACTCTTTATTAAGTGATTCAACCATGTTTAACATTTTTTCTTTAGAAGCACTATTAAAATATAATTCACAATATTTTCTACCTAATAATTCTCCCATAGTCATATCAACCATGGATATTGCTCTTTCCCATCTTGGTTTATTCTCCTTTTGTCCTGATAAGAATTTTCCATAAAAATTAAATTTTAGATTAACAAGTTTATCGTTTAAATAATATGCTGAATTAGATAATGATTTAAATAATAAATATAATTTTAATAAATTAATATCAGTATCGGTCCATAATTTGCCTAAATTTTCAAAAAAATCTAAATTATCAACAACTATATATGGAATATCAATCAAAATACCTAATTGTCTAAAATACGAATCCCAATCTAGATTAGTTAAAGCATTAATTTTTTCTAAATCTATTTTATTATAATTTTTTTCAGGATCTCTTTTTTCTACACTTGTGTATGTATGGGTTGCTAATTCAAGTTCAATTTCAAATATAAGATCAGCTATTTTATCTATATGCATATCATAATTAAGAGGATGTAAACATAATAACATATCAGCAATATATTTTTTATACATTTTCCTTATTTCTTCTTTATCCTCTAAAAAATAATAATCTCTATCTGGAAGACCTAATCCACCGGTTGATAAATGTAATGCAACAAAAGTGCTATTTTTAGCATCTTCTTGTGAGTATGAAGAAAATAATTCTGCATTTCCATATTTACTCAAAATTGCCATTATTTCCCATAATTCATTTTTATCATTAGCTTCTAAAATTAATTTTTTTATTGATAGAAAAGGTTTTAAACCTTCTCTTTTTAATCTTTCTTCATCTAGTGCCAAATTATAAAGTATTCCTAAATTTTTATATATTCCTTCACATTTAGAACTTGTTATATCTTTTAATTTTTTAAGATTTTCTTCATGTAATATTTCAAATGTGCCCCATTTTGTATACTTATCCGGAATAGGATTCTTTTTTTTCCAATTTCCATTAACATAACCAGCAAAATCATTAGAGGGATCTATAGATAAATCAAAGTCTTCAGTATTAATTGCCATTTTTATATTCTATTAATATATTATGTTTATATTTTATTCTCTAAATTTATTCTCTTACCTTTCTATTTATTTTTTTGTAACCATAAAAAATTGATATTTAAAATTTATAATATTAATTATATTAATGAACAAGATAGAAGATAAAAATAATGATGAAAATAAAAAAAAGAATAATAATAAAAAAAAATTAAAAAATATAGTTATAAATGAAATAATTATAGAACCAACTGATAAAAATCTTAAAGGAAAAAAAGATAAACAAAATTACAAAAAAATAAAAGAAAAAGACATTTTATTAGAATTATATAATGATGATTGTTTAAAAAAGTTAGAAGAATTTGAAGATAATAGCATTGATTGTGTAATTACTGATCCACCATATTTTATAGATAAATTAGATAATAATTGGTCTTCAAAAGAAATCAAGGAGGATACAAAAAATAGTCATATAAAGCATTTACCAAAAGGAATGAAATTTGACAAAGAACAAGTCAAGAATTTGTATGATTTTTATCTTAAAGTTTCTGAATTATTATTTAAGAAGATGAAACCCGGTGGATATTTTCTTTCATTCTCTTCACCAAGATTATATCATTCAATTGCGATGGCATGTGAAATAGCAGGTTTTGAAATTAGAGACATGATTAATTGGGTTTATACACAATCAATGCCGAAAGGGATGAGCATATCACATGTTATTCAAAAATTAGATAAAACAGAAAAAGAAAAAGAAGAATTGATTAAACAATATGAGGATTATAAAACACCCATGATTCGTTCCTGTTTTGAACCTATTTGTGTAGCAATGAAGCCTATTAAAACAACATTTATACAGAATGAATTAAATTTCAAAACAGGTTTAATTAATTTTTCAAATAAAGTTGGTGAAAAAAATGATAAAACACCTGCTAATATTATTACAACAGAAAAGATTAATTTGTCCTATGATAGTAATTTCTTAATTTCTAAACCAAATAAAAAAGAAAAAGGCGATTATAATACTCATATAACAGTTAAACCTATACAAATGATAGAACATCTTATAAAAATATTTAGTAAAGAAAAATCATTAGTATTAGATCCATTTATGGGTAGTGGAACTACAGGCATATCTTGTAAAACATTAAAAAGAAATTTCATTGGTATTGAATTAAATAAAGAATATTTTGATATTTCATTTAAGAGGATAGAAAACCATCAGGATTAAAAGCTATAACAAATCCTCTTTTATTGAAAATCGCTTTGTTTTTGTATTGTTGATTACATATTGAACATTGTGGAATTGTATTATCCAATGTTAGTGGTTTTGTTGGATCCATGTGTCCTTGTTGTAAAACAGTTATTTTATTACCATTCCAACGAAGAGGTTCATTATTTACACTACCACAATTAACACACTTATTATCATATTCCTCAAGTAAATTTTTCCAATTATCATTATCAAGCTTTTCACTTCTTTTTTCAGAAGTATATCCATTAAAACAATCTACAAGATTACATAACATAAAATTACTTTTTTTAATTTTTATATCATTATATATATCACCTCCTTTGAGAATATTATATCCTTTCTGCATTCCCAAATGTCTTATTTGTAGAGAATCACCACCTGAAAGTATTATACCTTTTGAAACAACATATTTTTTTATATCATCAATATCACATTCTTTTTTGATATTTTGATATAAATATTCAAGTGCATAATAAAAAGAACTTTTAATCGTAATTTTTTTAACATTAAGTTTTTTCAAATATTTAACATAATAAAATGAAATATATCTATATGAATGATATTTCCTTCTAATAATATGCCCTCTAATAATTTTTTGGATAGTAATTACTTTACTTTTGGATAATAAAAGTTGGTTGTTAAATGATACGATCAAGCTATCTATATCAGTCATAATTTATATTTATTTATATATATTGATTTAATATACAAATATCAATTTTTATAAAAAAAATTGATAAATAAATAATTATACTAAACTAATAATGGACTGCAGGAAAGAAGAAGAATATATATATGGTGAGTTTACAAATGATGAAAATTTAGAAACCGAAAATAAGACATGTTCTTTAAATTCATCAGACTTAAAATTTACGTTAGAAACTGCTGAAAATTATTGTAGAACAAGTTCATTTCAAGACTTTAATGTGCTAGTAGAGAAAAATCTAAAGAAAAAATTAAAACATTATTGTCCTAAATATTGGGCTGGATTTATAAACGGGAGTGTATCAATTGGAAAATTAACATTAGGTGTTGATGATTGGGGCATAATTAGAGGAATACCGTATATTGGAGAACTACCATACGAAGATTTAAAAGATAAAATTAAAAAATATTTAAATTTATATTTAGAAAATGAAAAAAAAATTAAAATAAATTATGAAGAATATGTAGAAATTAAATTTGTAAAGTTAAAATATAATGAACTAGAAGTAGAAAAATATTACCAACAACAACATCCAGAATTCTTAAGATATTTAGAAAAGAAGAAAGAATATGATGAAAAAATTAGAGTAATTCGTGAAGAATTTGAAAACTGGAAAGTTAGATATTCATTTATTCAACAAAAATTAGTAAATTTGTTAAACAATTCTGAATCAAGAATTTTAATTTTAGATTTTATGAGAACTTTTGTTCCTGAAGAATATTATGAAAATTTAGAAGAAGATAGAAAATTAGTTATTAAACTTTTAGAATCAGATCATAAATTTCAACCCCTTACTGGTGATGAATCACGAGAATTTTTTGTTGATAGAAAAAATCCCTATTGTTGGGCGTATGAATGGAAAGAATACAAATGTAAAGAATTAATGTTATACAGACCAAGTCCAAGTAGAATATTATTTCCAGAATTAAATACTCCCTTTAATCTAATAAATTCAGTCGTAAATATGATTCCCTA
>JACCED010029702.1_pt1 | contig 10328 bp, 8 predicted proteins | sample 7455021 | NCBI WGS metagenome assembly JACCED01 (sample SAMN15323456, study PRJNA562643) | freshwater metagenome | isolation source: river surface water | place: USA:Blue River Watershed | collected 2017-08-19 | reverse complement strand
ATTTTAAGTCCGCTGTGTCTACCAATTTCACCACTCGGGCGCCGCCCGCGGCATCAAACAGCTGCGGCGCCGTTTATTGTAAATCATGCAAACCCAAGGCATCCAGTAAAACTGACTGTGCGCTGAGTGGGGCAAGCATCACTGTGCTTCTGGGTGAAGAAAAAAGGCGACCTGGGGTCGCCTTGGAACTACTGCCTAAGCCGCCCGGCCTGGGGCGCTGGCGATCAAAACCGATACCGAATGCCCACGAGGAATGATCGGGGTGCGCCGGGTGCCACGAAGCGGCTGACGGTCGAGCCGCTGGCCACTTGCCCTTGCGCCGTGAACATGCTCTCAGCCATCAATCCATAGGTCTCGAAGCGGCGGTCGAAGACATTGTGGATACGAGCAAAATAATCGAGCCCTTTTTGTGCCTCGTAGTTGGCGTGGAGGTTCAGCAGGAAGTAACCCTTGACTTTGGCGTTCAAAGACTGCGTGCCATCCTCGTTGCCAACCAAACCGTCTTCGTTATTCTGAGTGACGAGGCTTGAGGTCGCGATCCCCGTGCCGCCGACGACCAGTTTGGGCTGCACACGCCAGTCGGCCATCAGCTTGATTGTGTGCTCTGGCAAGCCAGCAATACGAGCGCCTTTTTTGATGTCGATTTCGCGCTCCCCGCCCCACAACTCGCCGTCAGCCTGGTAGGTCGCATTCAGGTAGCTGTAGCTGAAACGCAGCGCCACTTGGTGAATCGACGTATACCCTGTCAGGTCAATACCCTGTCTGCGGGTCTTGGAGAAGTTATCAAAATAGCCCAGACCCGTTTGATCTGCCGCCATAAAGATAATGTCGTTTTTATTTTCAGTGCGGTACAAAGAGGCCGTCACGCCCGACTGATCGCTCAGCTTCCACCGAATTCCACCCTCGACGGTGCGACCAATCACCTGTTTCAGAAAAGGATCTGCCTGCATGCCAATCGGCAGGCGACAAGGCTCGGCAGGATCGGCACATCCCAGCTCGATCGGGGTAGGCACACGGTTGCTCTGGCTGAGATTGCCGAACACATCGAGCTGCTCATCGATTTTTTTGCTCAGGCCGATGGAGGGGTTGAGGCTGTTATAAGTAAAGCTCTCACGGGGTCGTGCTGTGCCGACACCTGCCTCGAAATTGGTGATCGTGTTGCTCACCCGTGAATGATTGAAGCGCGCACCCGTTGTCAGGTAGGTGCCCGGAGCAATGGTCCATGTGTCGGTGGCGAAGATGCCAAACGTATCTGACCGCCCCTTGACCTTCACATCGTCGACCGCTGCCTCGCAATCAAAAGGCGATCTCGATGCGCTGATGTTCCCATCGCAATCCCCTTGTGAGGCGCCGTATTTCATCTGACTGCCATCGTAGCTGGCACCCGTCGTCAACTGGTGAGTGTCGATAATCCTGGTCACGTTGACGCTGGTTCCGTAGCCTGTCTGGCGAGTCGCGGTGTAATTCATGACCGCATCTACCGCACCGTTTTCGAATCCTGCATCGCCATTGACGGAGTCACGATTGCTTGAGCGAACGTAGGCATTCGTCGCCAGTTGCGTGTCTCCGTCAAGAAGTCGCTGAAGGTTGAAGTTCAGCATGGTGAGCTGGTTCTTCGTGCGGTCCGGGTGGGTATAAACCCAGCGGCGATTGGTCTGGTACATACCCGCCACGGTCCCGCCATCGTCGTAGCCGTGGCTCGGCAGCAAGCCATTACCCAGCAGATTGCTCTGTCCGTGCAGCAGTGACACATCCCAGTTCACGTCAGCCTGCGTCTTACCCACTTTCGCGAAAACATTACCTAATTGACCGGAAGAATAATCTCTCCAACCGTCCTCATGAAACGCCGTCGCGGCGATGAAACGGTGTGAGCCATCCTGGGACTTTTCGCCGTAAGTCACGTCAGCGCGTTTACGCATGAAACTGCCCAGAGAAAGCTTCACGTCAGTACCCGGCGCCGTCAGTCCCGATTTAGTCGTGAAGGCGAGCGCGCCACCGAGTGTGTTCAGGCCATACACAGGGTTCGATCCGGGAATGAGAGAAATATTCGAGATGGCCGCTTCAGGAATCATGTCCCAATTGACCACGTCACCAAAGGGCTCGTTGACCCGAACACCGTCGAGGTATACCGACAAGCCCTGCGATGTCCCCAACAGGCCGGACAAGCGGAAGCCTCGGTAAGTAATGTCTGCCTGGAACGGGCTGCCCTGGAATTCATTGATATTGACGCCGGTGAGATTCCTCGACATGTACTCAGGAATATTTATCGACTGGCTGTTGTGAATATCTTCTCCGCCGTAGCTTTGCACGTCATACGGCAGCTTGTTCTTCTCGATACCCAAACCTGGCAGGGGCGAGGTGCCCACGACTTCAACTGCCTGCAGTTTTTTATCATTGGTCTCCTGCGCCTGAATGAGCGGCTGCGCAAAGAGGGCCGCCACGGCGACCGCTAGGGTTGTCGCCTTCAACTGGGGATATGCATTCTTCATCGGTTGCTCGTTATGGTTATGGTTATGGTTATGTTTATGGTTATGGTGAAGTTTGGGGTTGGCGGCGTATGTTAGTTAACTGAGCTCACAGTGAAAATAGGAGAAATTCCCAACGCACCCTATTTATGAATAAGAAGTTATCCAATTGAGAATATTTGGTTCTCATCACGGCCATCATCAATACTTTGGAGAGATTCATCAGCATCGTCAGGCGCCGGCAATTACAATCGGTGCCGGTAAATCAGTGAGCACAGTTCTCCCCCAGAGCAATGACAGAGCACCCCTTGCACATCATGCTGGTCGATGACCATGCGGTCGTCCGCGCTGGTTACAAGCGCTTCATTGAGCTCGACCCACAGCTTCATGTCATCGCCGAGGCCGCCACCGGTGAAGCGGCTTATACGCTATTGGAAACGACAAGGATCGATGTCGTGATCATGGACCTGTCGATGCCAGGTCAAGGTGGGTTCGAGACGCTGCGACGAATGATGAACCGCTTTCCACAGCAAAAAGTGCTGATCTTCTCTATGCACGAGAACGCATCAATCGCCAAACAGGCGCTTCAGCTGGGCGCTTGCGGCTATCTGACCAAGAGCATGCCACCGGATCTCATCGTGAGTGCAATCCATGATGCAATGGCAGGCGCGACACCCGTGGCAGACAGCATCGCCGATGCACTGCAAGACCTCAATGACAACAAGCTGCCTCATCTTGAGCTGCTGCCTCGCGAGTTCGAGATTTTCATTCGGCTGGCCAACGGCGACAGCATCGAACAAATCAGCGACAAGCTTCACCTGAGTCCCAAGACGGCCGCCAACTATCAAGCCAACATACGCAAGAAGCTGAACGTGAACTCCACGCTGGAGCTTTATCAGTATGCGCGAGAGCATGGGCTGCTCGACACCTCCTGACGACTGGAGGGATGCGACACCCGCTCCTGTGTCATTCAAAAAATCAGCTGGAAATCTTTGTCAGTAAGCGATGTTGCTATACTGCATGGATGCCACCAGAGCAACACGCAGCAAGCGTTCACGCTCGTTTAACACCCGGTTGAGACAATTAAAAGATGCCCCAGACACGACGCTTCAAATCGGCTCCGCTGCACTCCCTGATATCCGCTGCGCTTGCTGCTGCGGGCACGGCGGTTTGGGCGGATGACATCCGCACCCTGCCCGGCGTGGAGGTCGTTGGCTCCCGCTACAGCCTGCTGGGTGCAGCAGATACCGCGAATGAGGGCGCTGCCGGGCAGGCGCAAATCGATAAGCGCGTCGTTGCCCGCACGGGCGAAGTACTTGAAGTCGTCCCAGGGCTGATCGTCAGCCAGCACAGCGGCGAAGGAAAAGCCAATCAGTACTTCCTGCGCGGCTTCAATCTGGATCACGGACTCGATTTCAAGATATCGCTGGATGGCATGCCGATCAATCAGCGCAGCCACGCGCACGGTCAGGGCTGGGCTGATCTGAACCCGCTGATTCCCGAGCTGATTTCATCGATTCATTACCGCAAAGGTCCCTACTACGCTGCCGAGGGTGACTTTGCCAACGCAGGCTCAGCGAATATCTACTACACGGATACGGTAGACAAAGGCATCGCCAGCGTCGGACTGGGTCAGAACGGCTTTTATCGCACGCTGCTGGCGAACGCACCTAAATTTCATGACGGTAAGCTGCTCTATGGCCTCGAGCTGTCGCATTACGACGGCCCCTGGGACAATCCAGACAACTATCGCAAGTACAACGGAATGCTTCGCTATACCGAAGGAAGCAGTGCGCGCGGCTTCAGCCTCACGGCGATGGCGTACTCGGGCAAATGGAATTCGACCGATCAAATTCCGTGGAATGAATATCAGGCCGGGAAGATAGGTCGCTGGGCTTCAATGGACACCTCCAGTGGAGCGAACGCAAGTCGCTACAGCTTGTCCGCTGAGTGGCGCCGCGCTGATGCGAGCGGCACGCTGACCACGCAAGCCTACATTATCAATAACTATCTCGATCTGTACTCGAATTTCGAGTACGCGCCCGACAGCCAGTTCAATCAGCGCGACAGCCGCGTGACCACTGGCTTGAATGTCGCGCGCGCCTGGTATGTCAGTGGCATCGGCAAGGAAGCGACGAATACACTGGGCATTCAGGTACAGAACGATAATATCCAGAACGGACTCAACAGCACGACCGCGCGGGTGCGGAACGCCAGCTGTCGGCTACCCGGATCAGACGGCGACCCTCAGATCCAGTGTCGGCGCGATCACATTACCCAGAGCAGTGTTGGCCTGTATGCCGAGAACCATGTGCATTGGAATGACTGGTTCCGCACCGTGGCAGGTCTGCGTGGCGACTACTTTCGGTTCGCAAACAAGGGCTTGTACAGCTCGGCGAGCAGCAACAATACGGATACTGTGAACGATTTCATCGCCACGCCAAAACTGAACATGGTCTTTGGCCCCTGGCACAAGACAGAGTACTACTACAGCATCGGCAACGGCTTTCACTCAAACGATGCACGCGGCGTCACTATCGGCACCGGTAACCGGGCCCATGGCTTGGTACGAACCTTCGGGCAAGAGGTCGGTGTGCGCACCGAGATCATCGATGGCCTGCAAACCACGTTCGCCGTGTTCCAGCTGGATAATGCTTCCGAGATCGTCTATGTCGGCGACGAAGGAAGAACTGAAGACTCTGGCCGTCGAAGCCGTCGCACCGGCTTTGAATTCAATAACTACTTCAAGGCGAACAAGTGGCTGACCATCGATGCTGACTTTGCGTATGCACGCGCACGCTTCCGTGATGGCGGCGGTGGCAAATACATTGAGGGTGCGGTCGAGGGCGTGGCCTCGGTCGCCGCGATCATCGATCATGGCGGACCCTACAGCGGATCGCTACAGCTACGCCACTTTGGTCCACGTCCACTGACCGAGGACAACTCCGTACGCTCCGATGCAACGACAACACTGAACGGCAAGCTAGGTTATCGGCTCGACAAAGACACCAAGATTGAGCTGATTGGCTTCAACCTGCTCGACAGCAAACATTCAGCGATTGATTACTACAGCGACTCGTACACCTTCGGTGGCAACAGCGGACTGAACGGGCGCGTGTTCCACCCGATTGAATCGCGTAGTTTCCGGGTCGTGCTGATTACCCGCTACTGACGTCATGGCCTTCGGGCAGAGATCAGTAGCCCGACCATCACGTTGGGAAGATCTCCTATTGATCTGAACGACCTGCATGCCTCAAGATTCTGTCTGGACGTATTTCAGTGTCCTCCATCACGGTGTATTTTTCAGGCTCTGCTATCGGAGCACACTCCGGCGACCATGACATGGTCGCCGTTTTTTTGGGTCCCGCCAACATCACGATGACATCAGGCTGATCTGTCCACGCCAGAGCCCACCGCTTTTGCAATGACAAACTTGCCCCCGACTGATCCCGGTGAAGCCAAGCTGATCGCCGCCCGTCGTTGGTCATCAGCTTGTCATATATTTCCATATAATTGGAAATATGAACAATCAGAACGCTATCACCGCTTTTCTCGCGCTCGGGCAGGAATCTCGCCTGAATATCTTCCGGCTGATCGTGCAGCGAGGCGATACGGGCCTCACGCCCTCTGAGCTCATTGAGCAGTTGGGCATACCGAATGCCACGTTGAGCTTCCATCTAAAAGAGCTCACTCGCGCCGGTCTGCTGCTGGTCGAGCGACAAAGCAGACACCTGATCTACCGCCCGAACACCGCTCTGGTGCAAAAACTGAGCGGCTTCCTTCTTGAAAACTGCTGCGGAGGAAAGCCCTGCGGCCCGACCACGACGCAGCTCAATCGAAAGATGAAAACCTCATGAAAACCTACAATATTCTTTTTTTGTGCACGCACAATTCAGCACGCTCCATCCTAGGCGAGGCACTGGCATCGAAGGATCCCAGCGGCAAATTCATCGGTTACTCGGCAGGCTCGACCCCTGGTGGCAAGGTGAATCCCTTTGCAGCGGAACTGGCGTTTGAAATGAACTACCCTGCCGACAAACTGCGCTCGAAAAGCTGGGATGAATTCGCGGGGCCAGAGGCTCCTGCGATGGATTTCATCATCACGGTGTGCGACAACGCAGCGGGGGAAGTCTGTCCTGTGTGGCCAGGCAAGCCAGTGACGGCCCATTGGGGATTCCCGGATCCGTCGCAGGTACCGGGCGATGATGACGCGAAGCGCAGAGCATTCAGGGAAGTGATGGTCGGACTCAAGCGCCGTATAGAACTGCTGGCTGCGCTACCGCTGGACAGACTGGATGCGCTCAGCCAGCAAGCTGAATTGCGCAAGCTGTCGGGTATTGCGTCATGAATTTTTTCGAGCGTTATCTGACACTCTGGGTATTCTTGTGCATTGTGATCGGCATCGCACTCGGGCAGTTTTTTCCGGCCCCGTTTCAACTGATCGGTGGAATGGAAATCGCGCAAGTGAACCTACCGGTCGGGCTGCTGATCTGGGTGATGATTATTCCCATGCTGGTGAAGATCGATTTCAGCGCGCTGCATGAAGTCCGCCGGCATGGTCGTGGCATCGGTGTGACGCTGTTCGTCAATTGGCTGGTTAAGCCGTTTTCGATGGCATTGCTGGGTTGGGTGTTCATCCGTCACTGGTTCGCTCCGATGCTTCCTGCGGAACAGTTGGACAGCTATATCGCCGGCCTGATTCTACTGGCGGCAGCACCCTGCACGGCGATGGTCTTTGTCTGGAGCCGGCTGACCAACGGCGATCCGCTGTTCACGTTGTCGCAGGTGGCGCTGAATGACGCGATCATGGTGTTCGCCTTTGCACCCATCGTTGGGCTCCTGCTCGGCATCTCATCGATTGTCGTTCCCTGGGACACACTGGTAACCTCGGTCGTGCTGTATATCGTAATACCTGTACTTCTCGCTCAACTATGGCGTAAGCGCCTGCTGATGCAAGGTCAGGAGGTATTCGAGAGTACGATGCAGCGACTGGGATCATGGTCTGTCATCGCGCTACTGTCGACACTGGTACTGCTGTTCGCTTTTCAGGGCGAGGCCATCATTCGGCAGCCGCTCGTGATCGCGCTGCTGGCAGTGCCTATCCTGATTCAGGTGCTGTTCAACTCTGCGCTAGCCTACTGGCTGAACCGCCGGCTCGGTGAATCTCATCAGGTAGCGTGCCCGTCCGCACTGATCGGGGCATCGAATTTTTTTGAACTGGCCGTGGCAGCTGCGATCAGCCTGTTCGGCTTTCATTCGGGCGCAGCGCTGGCGACCGTGGTCGGTGTGCTGATCGAGGTACCTGTCATGCTGCTGGTCGTTCGCGTTGTCAATCAAACCAAGGACTGGTACGAGCAGCCGTTATCTTCCCAGTCGGAACACCTCTGAACGCATGATGGATCTTCCCAATATCGATGTAAATTGCTTTCGTCCGGTAGACGAAGCAGAACTGTTCTCCGGTAAACGCTCCACCCATCCACCACGCATCCTGCTGCTGTATGGCTCACTCCGGCAGCGCTCGTTCAGCCGTCTGCTGGCCGAAGAGGCGGCACGACTACTGCAAGCGCTGGGAGCGGAGACAAAGTTTTTTAATCCGAGCGGTTTACCATTGCCTGATGATGCGCCGGATACGCATCCCAAAGTCGCCGAGTTGCGCGAACTGTCCGCTTGGGCTGAGGGCATGGTCTGGTCGTCGCCCGAACGGCACGGCGCGATGACTGGCATCATGAAGGCACAGATCGACTGGCTACCGCTGTCGCTGGGCGCGATCCGTCCGACCCAAGGCAAGACACTGGCAGTGATGCAGGTCTGCGGCGGCTCGCAATCCTTCAATGCGGTAAACCAGATGCGCGTGCTGGGGCGCTGGATGCGCATGCTGACCATTCCAAACCAGTCGTCGGTAGCAAAGGCGTATGAAGAATTCGATGAAGCAGGCCGCATGAAACCGTCGGCTTACTATGATCGGGTCGTCGATGTGATGGAAGAACTGGTGAAATTCACGTTGCTCACGCGCGATATCTCACCGTATCTGGTGGATCGCTACAGCGAGCGAAAAGAAGCGGCAGAGAAGCTGTCTGCACGCGTGTCGCAGAGCCGGCTCTGAAAGAGCCGAGCCGACCCGATCGGCTACCCACCCTCTAGGGTGAGATGGACTGATTCCGTCGCCCCAAAAACATCCCCCCCAAGCTGGCGAAGTATTTTTATGATGGCAACACCCCGTCAATCAACTAAGGGGGGCCGATGATGACGAGGGCGTTGTTATGTCCATGAGCCATGGCGGCAACCATGGCCCGCATCGAGTGATTTCTTCCCTGCTTGACACGCTTGACACGCTTGGCCCGCCTTGCCGTCATGCTGAGCAGTCTTTTCTCTGAAAAGCACAAAGCCCGCCCCGAAGGGCAGGCTTTGACGAGATAACTGGAGGCGGGGGTCGGAATCGAACCGGCGTAGACGGCTTTGCAGGCCGCTGCATAACCACTTTGCTACCCCGCCGGGGGTGCGTATTGTAACCGCGAAGTTCGCAGTCTGCTCGGGGCGCTGCGCGACTTGCTATCGTCTTTGAACGCAGATCATCCCGAATGAAAAAGGGAAGCTGATTCAGCTTCCCTTTCGTATTCTGGAGCGGGAGAAGAGTCTCGAACTCTCGACCTCAACCTTGGCAAGGTTGCGCTCTACCAACTGAGCTACTCCCGCAAAAACAAGAACGCGATTATAGAGCACTGACAGGATTTGTCAAGAGCCCCTCGGAGCACAGCCTAGTCGGATCCACGCTTTTCCGAGATCAGCGGCCAGGCCTTCCGCAGGTAATAGAACATCGACCACAGCGTAAGCACGGCAGCGATATCGAGCAACAGCTGGCCAATGTAAAGCGTATCGATCAGGCCAAACAGCGGATATGCATACAACAGCATTGGTATCGCCACCATTTGTGCCGCAGTCTTCACCTTACCCAAGGAACTGACAGCAACGGATTTTGATGCACCAATCTGCGCCATCCATTCGCGCAGCGCGGTGATCGCGATCTCCCGTCCGATGATAATGAAAGTGACCACGGCATTTGTGCGACCCAACTGCAGCAACAACAGCAAGGCGCCCGCCACGATCAGCTTGTCCGCCACCGGGTCAAGGAAAGCCCCGAAGGATGTCGTCTCATTCCATTTGCGCGCAAGGTAACCATCGAACCAGTCGGTCACGGCGGCGAGAATGAAAATGGCCGTTGCCGCGACGCCTTGCTGATAGACCGTCATCCAGTCCGGCGGCAAAAAGAAGACGCCGACCATCAGCGGTATTACCGCCACGCGCAGCCAAGTCAGCAGGATGGGAATATTAAAGGGCATGCTGTGGTTATAGGTTGTTCCGGCTTCCCTGCCGAAGTGTCGCCACTGTAGCGTGATTCGACCGACTGGAAAAGTGGTGTGGCCAGCCCGCAGCGTGCAACTAGTGCAACTGGCGATAAATATCCTCGGCCAGCGCCCAGGAAATACCCTCAACGGACGCCAGCTCTTCGACACTGGCATCGGCCACGCCGCGCAGCCCCCCAAAGCGCGCCAAAAGCCTCTGGCGACGCTTGGCGCCTATGCCCTCGATCTCCTCCAGCCGGGATGCCTGGCGAGCCTTGGCGCGCTTGGCGCGCATGCCGGTAATGGCAAAGCGGTGCGCCTCGTCGCGGATCTGCGCGACCAGCATCAGCGCCGCGGACTCCTTGCCCAGCTCCAGCGGCGCGCGACCGTCAGCAAAGATCAGTGTTTCAAGCCCGACCTTGCGCCCCTCGCCCTTGGCCACCCCCACGATCAGGCTGATATCGAGCCCGACTTCGGACAGCACCTGCCGGGCGATCTCCACCTGCCCTTTGCCGCCATCGAT
>JACCED011559974.1_pt1 | contig 10329 bp, 9 predicted proteins | sample 7455021 | NCBI WGS metagenome assembly JACCED01 (sample SAMN15323456, study PRJNA562643) | freshwater metagenome | isolation source: river surface water | place: USA:Blue River Watershed | collected 2017-08-19 | reverse complement strand
GGGCGCTTTCATGGGGCGCCATGAAAAGGACTAACTCCGTCATGGTGCGGCTCGACGATGAACAGTCCGCGCAACTGGACCGGTTGGCGGCCGTGGTCGGCGTCGCCGCCTCGACGCTCGCGCACAACGCGGTGATGGCGATGCTCCGCTGCTACAAGGAGACGGGCTCGCTGACCCTGCCGCTCCGGATGTCGTCTTCTGATCTGCCGCTGCCCGAGGGTGATCCCGTCCTGAACGAACCCGAGATGGAGGCTCCCGTGACGGCTGCGAAATCCGCTTCGAGCCGGCCTGCCAAGTCGCGTCGCACGTCGAAATGAAGCGGATCCGCGGCGCGGACCTCAACCGCTGACTTCAGCAAGCGTGCGCGCGACGGCCGAGAAGACTTTGTCAACGCTGAGCCGCCGGACGCAGTAGCTGCGGTAGGAGTCGGCCGGCACGCACGGACCCGGCGCTTCGGCGCCAAGGCAGGCGCAGGGCAACGTAGTTTGCAGCACGGTGTGCCCGGCGCCCAGTGGGCGCCAAAGAGCGGCGTTCTGGGAACCGAAAAGCGCGACAACGCGCGTACCGACCGCGGCCGCGACGTGCATGGGGCCGCTGTCGTGGCAGAGGAAAACGTCACATTGCGCGGCCAGTGCCGCCAGCGCGCCCGGTGACGTGAGCGGCTTCAGCGTGACGAGGTGGCTGCGCGCGGCGCGGCGAATGGCGTCGGCGGCGGGCTCCTCGCCGGGGCCGCACACAAGGAAGACCTGCGCGTCGAGCTCGTCCTGCACGCGGTCGCAGACGGCCGCGAAACGCTCCGCGGGCCAGCGGCGGTACTCGCTGCGCGTGCCGGGGTGGAGCAGGATGCGGCGGGGACGGGAGGCGTTGTCTGAAGCCGCCCCGCCCGTCAGGCGAGCCGCGGCGGCGAGGTCGGCTTCGCGGGGCTGGATCCGCACCTCGCGCGTGACGATGGGGACGCCGATGGCGGCAGGGAGGGCGAGGTAGGTCTCGGTGACGTGGTGGGAATCGTAGAACGCGTTCGTGACCTTGGCGGCGTGGCTGTAGAGCCGGGGCCAGCGGTGGACGATGAGCTCGCGGTCGTAGGTCGCGCGCACGGGCGCGCCGGTGAGCCGGGTGACGAGCGCGGTGCGCTCCGTGTTGTCAAGGTCGAGGACGTGGGTGTATCGCGCGGCCCTGAGCTGCCGGATGAATGCCGGCCAGCCGGCGGCGCGGGCCGGGAATGCGAGCGCCGCGCGGGCGTCGGGGTGCAACGCGGCCACGCCGGCGTAGGGCGCTTCCGTGAGCAGGTCGATCGCGGCGCGGGGCCAATGCAGGCGCAGGTTGCGCAGCACGCTGCCGAGCAGGACGACGTCGCCGAGGTAGCGGCGCCGGATGATGAGGATGCGCGGGGTCTCAGTCATCGCGCGCTTCGGTCGGGCAGTCTTCCCGTTCGCCTTGCTTCGCCACCGCCGTGCCCGCGTCAGGCGGCGCCGCCGGCCTGGCGGTCGTGCAGCGAGCGGTAGAGCGGGTTGCCGGCGTGAAGCTCGGCGTGGGTGCCGACGCCCGCGAGGCGCCCGCCGTCGAAGACGAGGATGCGGGTGGCGTCGCGGATGGTGGAGAACCGGTGGGCTATGATGAGGACGGTCTTGCCGGCCATGAGCTTGCGGAGCGCGGCCTGGATGGCCGCCTCGCTCTCACCGTCGAGCGCGCTGGTGGCCTCGTCGAGGATCAGGATGGGGGCGTCGCGCAGGAACGCGCGGGCGAGGGCGATGCGCTGGCGCTGTCCGCCGGAGAGAGCGGCGCCGCGCTCACCGACGCGGGTGTCGTAGCCTTGAGGCAGCGCGTTGATGAAGTCGTGTGCGAAGGCATCCCGGGCGGCGCGCTCGACCTCTTCGCGCGAGGCGCCCTCGCGGCCGAGGAGGATGTTGGCCAGCACGGAGTCGTTGAAGAGCACCGGGTCCTGCGGGACGACGGCGATGTTCCGCCGCAGGTCGGTGAGGCGCATGGCGCGGACGTCGATGCCGTCGATGAGCACGGTGCCCGTGTCGACGTCGTGGAAACGCGGGACGAGGTTGGCGAAGCTGGACTTGCCGGCGCCGCTGGGGCCGACGAGGGCGCAGACGGTGCCGGCAGGGATCTCCACCGAGACGTCCTCGAGCACGGGGTTGCCGGGCTGGTAGGCGAAGCCGACACCGCGGAAGGAGACGGCGCCGCGGAGACGGCCGATGGCGACGGGATCGGCGGGATCGGCGACGGTGACGGGCTCGTTGAGCACGACCTCGAGACGGTCGAGCGCGGCAGTGCCGCGGCGGAGCTCGTTGCTGAGCGCGCCGAGCTTCTTGACCGGTTCGTAGCTGCCGTAGAGGGCGGTGATGAGCGCGATGAAGGTCTCAAGGCCGAGGCCGCCGCGGTAGGCGTAGACGAGGGTGACGGCGATGCCGGCGGCGGAGATGACCTCGATGGCGGGGGTGAGCGCCTGCGAGTACTTCACGATCTTCATCTGCGACGTGATCAGCGCGCGGCAGGCGTCGGCGAAGCGGTTGGTCTCGCGGCGCTCGAGCCCGAACGCGCGGACCTCGCGGGCGGCGGAGAGGTTTTCGGAAAAGAGGCTGCTCACGCCGCCGAGTTGACCCTGGACCTGGGCGGCGCGGCGGATGACCTTCCGACCCACGTAACGCACCGGGAAGACGGTGAGCGGCACGGCGGCGAGGCAGACCAGCGCGAGGATCACGCCTTCGGAGGTGAACGCGAGGTAGGCGACGGCGGCGAGGGCGCTGATGAGCGTGGCGGGCTGCTTGATGCCGTCGTTGGCCAGCAGCGTGAGCGTGAACTGGAGTTGCTGGGTGTCGGCGAGCCCGCGCGACATCAGGTCGCCCGTCTGGCGTCCATGCACGAAGGAGAGCGGCAGCGCCTGCAGCTTACGGAAGTAATCGAGGCGGAGGGACTCGAGGATACGCACGCCGGCGTACTGGGTGAGGTAGCCGTTCAGGTAACCGCTGAGGGCGCGGACCGCGAAGATGAAGGGGATGTAGGCCGCCACGAGCACCACCTGCAGGAACGGAACGGTTCCGGCGTCCTCGGCGAAGATGCGCGGGAATACATGCTTCACCAGCAACGGCAGGCCCGCGCCGGTGGCCGCGCCGTAGACCACGCCGCAGGCGATCGCGCCGACGATCGGCCCGCGCACGGCGCGCAGGTGGCGGAAGTAGGGGCGGAAGCGGCGCATCTCGTCGGTTGGGCGGGCGCCGCGGGCGGCGCCGGTCGGATCGTCAGTCCTTGGACGAGCGCACGTCGAGCGCGTCGCGCAGGCCGTCGCCGACGAAGTTGAGGGAGAGCAGCGTGGCCGAGAACAACGCGGCGGGGAAGACGAGCAGCCAGGGGAACTCCTCCATCTTCTCGGCGCCGTCCTTGATCAGCACGCCCCACGAGCTCATCGGCGGCTGCACACCGAGGCCGAGGAAGCTGAGGAAAGCCTCCAGCAGCATCACGGCCGGGATGGTGAGGGTGGTGTAGACGATGACGGGCCCGAGGATGTTGGGCAGGATGTGGCGGAAGATGATCCGCCGGCGACCGTAGCCGAGCGAGCGCGCGGCCTCGATGAATTCCATGCGCTTCACGGCCATGACCTGGCTGCGGACGATCCGCGCCATTGTCAGCCACTCGACCGCGCCGATGGCGACGAACAGCAGGATGATGTTCCGGCCGAAGAACACCATGAGCAGGATGACGAAGATGGGGAAGGGCAGGGAATACATGATGTCGACCCCGCGCATCATGAAGGCGTCGCGCTTGCCGCCAACGAAACCGGCGACGGCACCGTAGACCACGCCGATGGTGAGGGCGACGAAGGTGGCGGCGAGGCCGACCCCGAGGGAAACGCGGCCCCCGCTGAGCGTGCGCACGAGCAGGTCGCGGCCGAGGGTGTCGGTCCCGAGCCAATGGCTCGCGCTGGGCGGCGAAGCGCCGAGATCCAGCCGCTGTTCCTCGTAGCCGTACGCCGAGAAAAGCGGACCCAGCAGGCAGGCTGCGGCGACGACGGTGAGGAAGGCGAGGCCGGCGACCGCGAGGCGGTTCTTGCGCAGCCGCAGCCACGCGTCGTGCCAGAGGGACGAGCCGGCTTCGGGGGCATCGGCGGCGGCGAGAGGGGCGGCGCGGGTGTTCATCGGCTCAGCTCTCGAGGCGGACCTTGGGATTGAGCCACGCCTGGACGACGTCGACGACCAGATTGAGCGCCATGATCAGCACCGCGTAGAGGATCACGGTGCCGAGCACCAAGGTGTAGTCGCGGTTGAACGCGCTGTTCACGAATTCGCGGCCGATGCCGGGGATTTGGAAGATCGTCTCGATCACGAACGAACCGGTGAGGATGCCAGCGACGGCGGGCCCGAGGTACGAGACGACCGGCAGGAGTCCGCCGCGGAGCGCGTGGCGGGTGATGACGCGCCACTCGGATGCGCCCTTGGCGCGGGCGGTGCGGATGAAGTCCTGCCCGAGGATCTCCAGCATGCCGCCGCGGGTGAGACGGGAGATGGGGGCGGCGTAGGCGAAGCCCAGCACGAGGGTCGGCAGGACGCGGTCGCTGGCGCCGTACCAGCCCGAGGCGTTGAACCAGCCCAGCTGGATGGCGAACGCGAGCACGAGAAGCGGGCCCACGACGAACGTGGGCACGGAGATGCCCAGCAGGCCGAAGCCCGACGCCGCGTAGTCGATCCAGGTGTTGCGGAATACGGCGGCCAGCGTTCCGAGGGAGATGCCCAGGATCAGGGCAAACAGGATGGCGAGCGCACCGAGCTCGGCAGACACGGGAAGCTTGTCGGCGATGATCTCGTTGACCGTGCGGTTCGGGTACTTGAAGGACGGGCCCAGGTCGCCGCGGGCGAGGCTGCCGAGGTAGTCCGCGTACTGGCGCCAGAGGGGTTTATCCAGGCCGTAGTGGGCCTCGAGGTTGCGTAGGATCTCGGGCGTCACCGCCTTCTCCGCCGTGAACGGGCCGCCGGGCACGAACCGGATCATGAAGAATGTCGCCGTGACGACCGCGAAGAGGGCCAGCAGGGACTGCAGAAGGCGCGACGTGATGAAGCGCAGCATGGTTGGGCGGGAAAGGAAGTAGCCGCCGCGCGGGCGAAGGGAAGGACGGAAACCGCGGTCGCTTCGGCCTCGACCGACCGCGTGAGGCTCCTTTGCCTCCCGCGCGATGAACCTCCTCGCGGTCGAGATCGGCGGCACCAAGCTCCAACTGGCCCTCGGCGACGGGACGGGCGCCATCCGCGTCCGGCGCAAGCTCGAGGTCGCGCGCGGCGCCGGTGCCGCGGGAATCCGGGAGCAGATCGCGCGGACTGTGCCCGAGCTGCTGCGCGACGGTCCGGTCGCGGCGGCCGGCGTGGGCTTCGGCGGACCGGTCGACTGGCGCACAGGGCGGATCTGCCTGTCACACCAGATCGAGGGCTGGTCGGAATTCGATCTCGCGGGTTGGCTCGGCGGCATCGTGGGCGCGCCGGTCTTTGTCGACAACGATGGCAATGTCGCGGCGCTCGGCGAGGCGAGGCGAGGCGCGGGGGCGGGACGGCGCACGGTATTTTACGTCACCCTTGGCAGCGGGGTGGGAGGCGGCCTGATCGTGGACGGCGCGATCTACCACGGCGCGGCGCCCGGCGAGGCGGAGATCGGTCACGTGCGCCTCGATCGAAGCGGTGTGATCGTGGAGGACCGCTGCGCGGGCTGGGCGGTGGACCGGCGCGTGCGCGCGGAGGTTGCCGCGACGCCGGGCGGGTCGCTGGCGCGGCGGGTGGCGGCGGATCCCGGTGGCGAGGCGAGGCACTTGCCGGCGGCGCTCGCGGACGGTGATCCTTTGGCGGTGCGGATCTTGGCCGACACGGCGGGCAACCTGGCGTTCGGATTGTCCCACGCGATGCACTTGTTTCATCCCGACGTCATCGTGCTCGGCGGAGGTCTCTCCGGCCTTGGCGAGCCGCTGCGTGCGGCGGTTGCTGACGGCCTGAAGGGCTTCCTGATGGAGGCACTCGTGCCCACGATCGACGTGCGGTTGACGGCCCTTGGGGCTGACGTGGTGCCGGTCGGGGCGCTGCTCCTCGCGGCCGATCGCTTGTCGGGCGCGGCGCAAACTAGGCGTTGAGAATTCCTCGGCGTCTCCGCAGCTTCCGCCCGCATGTCCAACCTCAACCGCTGGGTCTCCGATTACGTCCAGGCGCAGAAAGCCGCCCTTGATTCCATCCCACCCGAAGCCGTCGCCGCCATGGTCGGTACGCTCCGGACCGCGTGGCGCGAGGACCGGCAGATTTTCATCTTCGGCAACGGCGGCAGCGCGTCCAACGCCTCCCACTTCGCCACCGACCTCGGCAAGGGTTCGTCGGACAAGCTCGGCCGTCGTTTTCGAGTTCTCTCGCTTAACGATAACGTGAGCTGGATGACGGCGATCGGGAACGACTACTCCTACGAGGACGTCTTCGTGCGCCAATTGGAGAACTACGCCCGGCCCGGCGACGTCGCGATGTCCATCAGCGTGAGCGGCAACTCGCCCAATTGCGTGAAGGCGCTGGAGTGGGCCAAGGCGCACGGCCTGCGTACGCTCGGCGTCGTGGGGGCCAAGCGCGGCCGGATGGCCGACATCCTGGAGCAGGTGATCGTGGTGAACGACACGCATTACGGCCGGGTGGAGGACGCGCAGATGGGCGTGCTGCACATGCTGTGTTACGCGTTCATGGAACTGCCGGAAGTGGCCCGCTGAGACGCCCGATGAGTGCCGCCCCGACCTCCTTTTCCGGCAGCGTGGAGTTTGTGCCGGGCTTCGCCGCCCGTCCGGGCATCAGCCACGCGCTCTTCGACTTCGACGGCACGCTCTCGCTGATCCGCGAGGGCTGGCCCGACGTGATGGTGCCGATGTTCGTCGAGATGCTGCCCGCTCTCCCGGGCGAGAGCGAGGATGCGCGCCGCCGCCTCTGCCTCGACGACATCATGCGCCTGAACGGCAAGCAGACCATCTACCAGATGATCCAGCTCGCCGAGCGCATCACCGAGCGCGGGGGCACGCCGCGCGAGCCCCTCTGGTACAAGCACGAGTACCTGCGCCGGCTCGACGAGCGCATCCGGCACCGCGTGGAGTCGATCCGCTCCGGCCGGCGCAGCCGTGAGGACTTCATCGTCCACGGCGCGCGTAGGTTGCTCGAACTGCTGCGGGAGCGCGGCGTCGCCCTTTACCTGGCGAGCGGCACGGACGAGGTCTTCGTGAAGCAGGAGGCGGCCGCCCTTGGTTTGGATGAATTCTTCGGGCCGCACATCCACGGGGCGGTCGACGACTACAAGCGCTTCTCGAAGAAGATGATCATCGACCGGATCCTGGCGGAGAACCGCATCCCGGGCGAACGGCTGCTCTCCTTCGGTGACGGTTACGTCGAGATCCAGAACACCTGCGAGGCGGGCGGGCTCGCCGTGGCCGTCGCCAGCGACGAGGCGCACAACGGCTCGGGTCGCGTCGACGCTTGGAAACGCGAGCGCCTGCTTGGCGTCGGCGCTCACGTCGTCGTTCCGGATTACCGCGACGCGGCGCCGCTGCTGCGCGCCATCTTCGGCTCATGAGGGTGACGCCGCTCGACCTGCGCCGGGTGAAGGTCTTCCCGCTGGCCGACCGCGCCAGTCTCACCGGAGCCGACGAAATCCTGGTCAGTCCCGATGCGCCCCCCGCGCCTTTGCCGGCGCATTTGGAAGAACGCGTGGCCGACTGCGCGGCGCGGGTGCAGGCCGCGCGGGAACGTGGGGCTGGCGTGATGCTGTTCTACGGTGCGCACCTGTTGCGCAACGGAGCGGCCTTGCTCCTCGAGCGCCTGATGGCGGGTGGCTGGATCACGAACCTCGCAACGAACGGAGCCGGCACGATCCACGATTGGGAATATGCCTGGCTGGGGCGGTCGACGGAGAGCGTCGAGCGCGGCGTCGCTGCCGGAAATTTCGGCACGTGGGACGAGACCGGCCGCAACCTGCACCTCGCCCTCATGGCAGGAGCGCTGCGGGGTGAGGGCTACGGCGTGTCGCTCGGTCGCTTCATCATGGAGGACGGCACGCTTCTGCCGGCTCCGGCGGAGCTCGAGGCCGCGTTGCGGGCCGAGCCCTCCCATCCGTTGGCGCCCGCACGGGCCGACCTCTTGCAGGCGATGAGGGTCCATCGCCTCGGCGGCGGGGCGGTCTCCTGCGTGCATCGCTGGAAGCATGCGTCGATCATCGGCCAGGCATTTCGTCTTGGTGTGCCGGTTTCGGTGCATCCTGGGATCGGCTACGACATCATTTCCAACCACCCGATGTTCAACGGGGCCGTCATCGGCCGCGCGGCCGAACTCGACTTCGCGTTGGTGGGCGGGGCCGTGGAGACGCTCGACGGCGGCGTCGTTCTGTCCGTGGGCTCCGCGATCATGGCCCCGCAGGTGTTCGAAAAAAGCCTCAGCTGCGTGAATAACCTCCGTCTGCAGTCGGGCCGGTCCGTCGTGCGTGGGCACTCGATCGACGTCGTCGACCTGCAGGATGGCGGCGGCTGGGATTGGACCCGCGGCGAGCCGCCGAAGGATAACCCGGCGTACTACCTGCGGTTCTGCAAGAGCTTCTCCCGGATGGGTGCCAGCATGCACTATCTGCAGTGCGACAACCTCGCCTTCATCCACCACCTGCACGCCCGCCTCGTCCGCCCGTGAATCCGCAACGTTGCCGTGAGATCACCGCCCGCTACGGGGCCCTTCGCGTGGCCCTGCTGGGGGACTTCTGCCTCGACCGCTACCTTGAGATTGATCCCACGCGGGCCGAGACATCGATCGAAACCGGGCTGCCGGTCCACAACGTCGTGAATGTCCGCGCGCAGCCCGGTGGCGCGGGGACGATCTTGAACAACCTTTCCGCGCTCGGCGTGGGCGGCATCCGTGCGATCGGTTTCCATGGTGCCGACGGCGAGGGCTCGGAGCTCGCGCGGGCGATGGCGACGCGGCGTGGGGCCGACGTTTCCCGCCTCATCGAGACGCCGCTGCGGCGCACGTTCACCTACTGCAAGCCGCTCATCCTCGAACCCGGTCGGCCGCCGCGGGAGCTCAGCCGGCTCGACACCAAGAACTGGACGTCCACGCCGGTCGAGGTTGAGGACCGTCTCGTGTCAGCGCTTCAGTCCGCCGTCACGGGCTGCGATGCGCTGGTCGTGCTGGATCAGGCGGACCGGATCGACACGGGGGTCGTCACGCGCCGGGTGCTTCAGGCGGTTCGCGAGATCGCCGCTTCACGGCCCGGCCTTCCGGTCATCGCCGACAGCCGCCGCGGGCTGGGCGGCTTTCCCCCAGTGATCTTCAAGATGAACGCCACGGAGTTGGCGGCGCTGACGGGATCGGCCGCCGCCTTGGACCTCGAAGCCGTGCGCAGGGCGGCGGCGGAGCTGGCCCAACGAAACGGTCGGGCCGTGTTCGTGACGCTTTCGGAGCGCGGCATGGTCGGAGCGTTGCCCGGCGGTGCGGTGGAATGGGTGCCTAGTTTGCCCATCCGCGGACCGATCGACGTGGTCGGGGCGGGCGACGCGGTGACGGCGAACCTCTCGTGCGCCCTGGCCGCCGGGGCCTCTCTGCGCGAGGCACTGGAACTGGCCAACGCCGCGGCCTCGGTCGTACTGCATCAGGTTGGGACCACCGGCGCCGCGACTGCGGCGGATCTCGAGGTGATGTTCGGGGCCTGAGCGCAGCTCCGGCGTCCGGGTTCCCGGGGTGTGATTTTTCCGGCGGGTGCGCCGCGTGATCGAGGTGGCTGCGGCTGCTGCCGTGGGTGGAGTCAGAATCGGATCGCGCGTGGTGTGGCTGCGGCTGAAGCCGCGGACACGAGGGAAGGTCTTTCGGGAATGTGGGTGGGTAAGGGAAAGGCCTTCGGCCGGAAAGGACGGGCGTGAAATGTCCGCGCCTGCAGGCGCAGCCACATCGGAGGTGAATTCCACGGAAGATCCGTGCGGCGGGTGGGGTCGGAACTACGGCGCGCGTGGTGTGGTTGCGGCTGAAGCCGCGGACACGAGGTAAGGTCTTTCGGGAATGCAGGTGGGTAGGGAAAGGCCTTCGGCCGGAAAGGACGGGCGTGAAATGTCCGCGCCTGCAGGCGCAGCCACATCGGAGGTGAGTTCCACGGAAGATCCGTGCGGCGGGTGGGGTCGGAAAGACGGCGCGCGTGGTGTGGCTGCGGCTGAAGCCGCGGACACGAGGGAAGGTCTTTTGGGAATGTGGGTCGGTAAGGGAAAGGCCTTCGGCCGGAAAGGACGGGCGTGAAAGGTCCGCGCCTGCAGGCGCAGCCACATCGGAGGTGAATTCCACGGAAGATCCGTGCGGCGGG
>JACCED012266402.1_pt1 | contig 10330 bp, 8 predicted proteins | sample 7455021 | NCBI WGS metagenome assembly JACCED01 (sample SAMN15323456, study PRJNA562643) | freshwater metagenome | isolation source: river surface water | place: USA:Blue River Watershed | collected 2017-08-19 | reverse complement strand
AAGATCTGAAGTTTTAAACTTAACATGTTTAATTAAAGATATTTTTCATACGCATAATTTCACTCCTATTCCTAAAAATTATATTAAAATTCATAAAAAAATTAATATTGATGATTTATTAGCTTCTAAACCCCAAAATATTAAAGATCCTGAAATGGTTAATGGTATCGATTTAACAAAAGAAGAACATTTATTTGATGAAGATCTTGATGAACTAACTAAACCTCCTGATGAATTAACTATAACTAAACCTCCTGATGAATTAACTATAACTAAACCTCCTGATGAATTAACTATAACTAAACCTCCTGATGAACTAACTAAACTAATTGAACTAACTAAACAAATAAAAAAATTACATACTCCTGAAAATATTGTACAAATAAATATTGGTTTATTAAAACAAATTGGTGCATTAAAACAACCTGGTTTCTCTTTTATGCCATTTTTACTTGATGATTATAAAATACCTTTTGTAGAATATGAAAGAGGTTCTATATTTGTTTATTTAAAAAGTTCAATTAAAAGCAGTCTTGATGATATATATTTAAAGAGATTAGAAGAAAAAAATAATGGATGTATAATACCATTTAATCATAAACATTATCATCAAGTTGATAAAGAATTACCCATTTTTATTGGTAATGAATACGCGTTAATATCATTATTACATTATATTAGACCAATTATCTTAAATTCAATCTTAATTACTAAACCTCAAATTTTATCTTTAATTTCTGAAATTTCAACACCTTCTTTTAATTCAAGATTATATTCATCTTATTTATCTAATTCATTAAATTATAGATTTTCACAAATTGACTCTTCAAAATTTTCACCTAATTCAATTAAACATATTTATAATCAAACTAATGGTTCTTGGTCTAAACTTGAAAATATTAGACCTGAACAATTTGAAGAACATTTTGGTTTATCTGTTGAAAATATTTCAGATATCCTAATATATTTAAATCAAGTTTACAAATCATTTCAAGAAAATTATCACCATGATAGTGATAAAGTTATTAATATCCAAAAAATTATTAACTTTTTTAATATTCAAATTAAAATTGGTACTGATAATCTTTTATACATTGAAAATTTAATTATTCATCCTAATTCACAACTTAAATTTAATAATGATTCTCAGTCTAATATTGTAAATATTTTACTTTATATTAATAATATTGTAGAATCATTATCAAATTTGGGATTATGTATGGGTTTTACTTCTATCAAATCATTATATTCAATTAATATTAATTATTATAGACAATATGATATGTTTAAAATAAATGAAGTAATGGATACTAATTTGTTCTTAGATATAAAAAAAAGAGATAATAAATCTGGTCATTTTATTACATATTCAATTAAACAATTATTATCAGATCATATATTTAATTCTGATGTTTTATCTAATGATGAATTATTAGGATCTAAAGAATATAAACTTTATGATGATTTTAATATTATTATTAATCCACGTAAACTAATGCCAAAAGTTCTTATTATTGGTATTGATATTTTTGAATCAAATAGTCGTGGAGACTTAATAATTGTTCCTTCAGTACCTTTATATACCTATGAAAATATCGATTTTGAAGGTGTTAATTATGTAATTAATGATATTATATGTATTAATAATTCACTTCAATATGTTCTATTCACTAAAAGACAATATCAACATGAAAAATGGATGTGTTATACACCAGATGGTTCTATTAGAGAATTACATAATATAACATTTGGTGTTGAACCTGATTATTTAATTCCTTGTGTTTTTTCTTATGTTATAAATACATAAATTTTGTTTTTTTATATACATAAATTATAATGAATATTAACCATTATAATTCTTATAAAAAATTTAAAAAAAAATTAATTTCAAAATATAAAAGGAATATTAGTAGAAATTCAAATGGCAAAGAATTAGATCAATTTGTTAGTATTGATGATTTTTTGGCTAAAGAACTTAGTAAAGGTCCTGATGAAGATCCTGGTACTATCAATTATGAATATGGTCAATCTAGAAATGTCTTTAATTATTTTAAAATATTGTCTGATCATTATGGTTTTGATAAAGTTTTATGTATTCCTGAATTTGTTACTAAAAATAATAATACTATATGGACTACATCTGTATTATTTTTTATTGATGAAAATAAATTGATTTTCCCTGATGAATTTAAAAATAAAATTTTATCTTGTATAAGCTCTTCTAAAAGATTTGTTTACTTTTCTTTAATAATTAGACCAATTAACCATATTAATATCATTGTTATTGATTTGTATAAAAAAACCATTGAAAGATTTGAACCACAGGGGCATAATCTATTAATTGATGAATTGGATGATTCTAAATTAGATTTTATTGTTAAAAATAAATTTATCAAAGAAATTGGATTACAGGATTATACTTATATTCCCCCTGCAGAATTATCACCTAAATTTGGTCCTCAAATTAAAGCTGATGTTTATGATGGTATGTGTGTGTCTTATGTTATGTTATATTTACAACTTAGACTTATGAACCCCGATTTAATTCAAAAACAATTAGTTCAATATCTTAATTCAAAACCTGCTTCTGAACTTAAAAAACTTATACTTCGATACACTAAATTTATCGAAATCACTTTGAAAAAATACTCGTACCAAACTTTTGAAACATTCGAATTTCTTAAAAATGAATTTGATTCTGTACAAAAATTTATCATTATCACACCAGATTCTGATTCTACTTATTATTTGGAATAAAATTACAAATAACTAATTTTTATTTAATTTCTAATAATTTTTTTTCAACATCTTCTTTAATATTCTCATAATTTTCAATAACTTTATCTTTGATATTACATAATTCATTTCTTAACAATTTTATCATATATTTTTCGAATCTTTGCATTTGTTCTTCACTTGAGTCGGTTGATGTTCCATTATATTTTTCCAAATATTTTGTTAAATTCTTCTTTATATTAGAAAGAACTTTTTCACCTTTAGGATCATTTACTATTTTGATTTGACCCTCTTCTATTTTATCCTTGTTTATTTCTATATATTCTTCTAATTTACTCATTATTGTATCTATCGTTATATTCATATAATTCATCTTCCAATCATTATCTATATATGTCATTATTTTATCACGAGAATTATCCGCTATGTATACATTTTGATATTCCGGATTTTCCGCATTAAAAAATATGTCTCGGATACAACTTAATAAACCATGAACACCTGGTTTTTTCGCACTTTTAATCAAGTTCTCATAATTAATCTTGGATACATCTTCTGAACCAAAATTCGCTAATCTTGATTGAGGTATTATTATATTTGTTACATTGTTGTTTATTACACCTTTGTTTATATTTTGATTTGTTACACGCTCTTTTTGTTTTATTATATCGTCTTTTAACTCTTTTATTATTATTGTTAAATTTGTTATTTGATCTCGTGTATCTTTTAATTGACTTTCTAATATTGTGTTCTTCTCCTTCTCTTTTTCTAACAATAATTTAAATATCGCCTCTTTCTCTTGTTTCTCTAATTTTTTTACTTTACAATTTATATCTATATGACGTGTCAAAGCATCCCTTCTCGACACTACTAACCCACAGTATGGACACTGGTGGATATTTTTTATTGGTGCTTCTTCTACTTTTTCATCTTCTTTTTCTTCATTCAAAACATTATTTTCAATTGGTAAAACTACTGGTTTTAAAACAGTTTGTTTATTATTATTCTTTTCATTTTCCGGCTTTTCGGTGATTTTTCGGTGGTGTTCGGTGATTTTCGGTGGTGGTTCGACAAGTGGTTGACAGGGCTTCTTTCTCTTTTCAACATGATTTAGATAATTGGATTTCTTATTAAATTCTTTTTTACAGATTTCACATGTATGTAATACCATTATTACTTTTTATATATATTAATATATATAATAAAATAATTTATCTTTATATTATTTTTAAGCTTTTAAATAAATTTAAGCAAAATTAAGCTTTTTTAAGCCTAAAAATTAAGTTTTTGACTTTTTACTCTTTATCTCTTTTATTTTAACATTGTCTTCTGTCGACTTTTAAAAAATTAAGCTTTTAAAAACCTGTGTGTGTTGGAATTTCTAAAAAAAAATAAAAATATTATTTTTAATTTGAAAAAAACTTTTTATTTAAAATATTAAAAAAATATTTTTTAATTTTTTTATTTAAAATTAACTAAATTTTTTAAAGTTTACTTTTTTGATCTTTAAAATATGATTTTTAACTAATATAAATTAACTATATGTTTAACAATCGTAAACAGTGTTAAGAACTAATAAAACTAACAGATTTATCAATAATATTAGTAAATAATTTGATATCAGAACCAGGTGGTAATATAAATCTATCCCTATTTGCTTTTTCTTTGTATTTTTCTAATTTTTTTAACACTAATTTTTCAACTAAATCCATCTGATCTTCAGTTTCACATGATTTATAATAAATAACCTCGTGTTCACAAGTTTTATTATAAGTAGAAAGTCTATTGGTTAAATTTTTGGCCTTACCAATTATATAAATATTGTCTTTTTTATGTGATTCAGTTGTCAAGAGATATATAACATTAGAATTCAAATAATCTTTTCTTTTTTGTTTTTTTACCATTATATTTTCAAGTAATTTAATTTTGGATTCGGATTTTTTTATAATATCTTCTTTTTCTTTTATTAAATTAGATTGAAATTCTACTTTACCAGTTATATACAAAGTTCTAAGCCAAGAACTAACTTGAATTGTGAATTTTGGATTTATCCACTGTGCTAGTTGAATTGCTAAATCAGGATGTATCCATATTTCCTTGTTTTCCTTTTTATAATTTACTAATTGTGAAACATAAAAATCATTATTATTATCATTATCATTGTTATTTATCAAATCTGTTTTAGTTAATTCTTTGTTTAGAATATTTGATCTACAAATATTACTACCTAATTCATTGATTAACTCAATAGTACTGTCTAAACAAAACCATTTAGAAAATTTCTTACCACCTGCTTTACATAATTGTTTAGCATTTATATAATTATCACTTTCTCTATAATCAATAACATTATCATTAATTATTAATTTTAATTTTGTATCTTTATTTTCTGAATTTGCGTTATTAGAATTAATTATTTTGGTATCAGAATTATTTTTAAAGTTATCAATTTTGGCATCTTTATTTATTATTATATTTACAAGTTGCTTATTAAGTATATTAAGATCTTTTTCTAAGATATTTTCTTTGTTGGTTTCATTAAATTTATCTATTTTATTTTTAAGATCTTCAATTTGTTCTTTTGTTTCCTTTAACTGACCTTCTAATAACAAATTTTTTTCTTTTTCTTTCTCTAACAATTTATATAATTTATTATCTCTCTCCTTTTCCTTTTCTTCCTTTTGCATTTTAATTTCTTTACAATTAAAATTTATATGTCTTGTTAAAGCATCTCTTCTCGATAATATTAAATTACAATGATGACACTGATATATTTCTTTATCAACTATTTCAACTATATTTTCAACAGGTTTAATTTCTTTTTCTTCATTATTAATAATTTCATTTTCTAAAATTTGTGTGTTTTTAGGTGTTTCAAAAATAAATGGTTGGCAAGATTTCTTTCTTTTAATTGTATGTTTGATAAAATTATCTTTTTTAGAAAAATCTTTTTTACATATTTCGCAAGTATATTTGACCATATATACTAAATATATATTGATAAAATCTTTATATTAAATATTTAAAAATGCGAAAAATGCTATTTTTTTAAAAAAAGATAATTAATAAAAAATATTGATTTTAATAAAATATATATTTGATTAAATAAATAGTATAACATGGGTTGGCAATCATATTATATTTTATACACAAGTAAGGGTGAGTTAGAACATATAACAAATACAATAAATGAGTATCAAAAAATCTGGTTTGGGTATATAAAACAGGGAGAACAAGAAGAACAAGGAAAACATAATTCAGAAGGTGAAGAAAAACAGGAATTAGAACCAATAGGTGAGGAGATCCAATGTATTTGTTTTGCAAAAATAACAGTACCAAAAACCTGTAGTGAAAAGTTTTGTTTGATGTTCGGGATTGGTGGTGGTAGATCTTATTGTGAAAACTTTTTTATCAAAAGAAATATTATTTTGAATTATTATGAATCAGACGATAAAATTATTAAAAATATCAATAAAAAACGTCATCTTTGGCTCAAATACGATGATTATAATGGATGTAAAGAATTTAAATATTTTACCAAAGAATATATTGATAGAGTTGGACAAATAGGTTTTGCAAATTTATACTCAATTGAAGAACGTGAAAATGTTATCAAGTTTATAATCAAATCTGAAGATTATAAACACTATACAAAAAAAGCTCTAAAGCTTGTTCCTGAAGACGAGTTGATCAGAGTTTATAACTCTTTAACTGTTGACAAAAATGTATAAACCCATACTAAAATTAATAAAAAATTGAATTATTTATATAGCTAATATGTGGGTATATATTATATTATAAACAAATGAGTTTATCAAGTTTAATACCAGAATCAGCATCTAATCCTAACCCAGAACCAAGTAAAGTTTTCCATAAGGAAAATGTTACAACACAGACAAATTTAACTACAACTACCAAACCAAGTAGACCCAGTAGAAAACGTAAACCTATTAGTTTACCAAGTGATTTTTTTGATAGCGAAACACTAGTATTTTCAGATGATAGTGATTATGAAGAACCGATAGAACCAATTGATTTTCATGGATACTCGCAAAGATTGTCCACAATTGATTCTATTCATAAGACATCAAGTGGGTCAGGTGGTTCAAGTGGATCAAGTGGATCTACCAGTTCTCCAATCAAATCAAGTGGATCAGGTGGGTCAGGTGGATCAAGTTCATCTGCTAAATCATCCTATACTGTTCCTGAAAATTTATTACCAAAATTACATTTTACCCATCAATTACTTCAAATTAGTGAACAGAGTATGACCAAAACAGCGAGCCCGCCTAGTCCACTTGGATTATCAAGTTCAGGTTCATCAAACCCAATTGGTTCATCAAGCCCAATTAGATCGTCAAGTCCTCTTGGATTATCAAGTCGAATGGTTGGATCAGTACAATTAGATGAAACTAGACCCAAGCCAAAACAAAAACGAGCAAGAACAGCTGATCCTTCAGCATTAACTTTGGGTTTTAACCAATTGTATGGGTCGGATTTAACTGGTTCTTTACCAAGTTCATCAAGTTCATCTTCAAGTTCATCATCAAGTTTATCATCAAGTTCATCATCAAGTTTATCAAGTTCATCAGGTCCACATCTAAATCCTTTTACGATTGGACCAAAAGATGTATTAATATCAAACAAGAGGACATTTGGAACAAAACAAGAGCCGATAAATATTTTTAGCTCAATGAGATCAATTTATGATGAGTTATGTAAAGATCCGGTGATTGGAGACAAAGAATTAATATTAAAAAATAACAAATATATTTGTGTTTTGTTCAATGGATACACAGTTTTGATCGAAGGAATAATCATAACAGACAAAGTAGAATGCATAAATGTTTCGTTGGTAAATAAATCTGGAAAGTACATGGAAATTAAAGAAATGGGTTTCTACTCAGTATTTAAGATAGCGCAAAATTACCCTGAACTTAAAAAGATCGTGGATGATATAATTAAATTCAATTATAATATCGAATGTTACAATAAGATAAGAAAGGTAGGTTCAGAATTAGGAGTGTTAGGATTTGATGTGGATACTACTTGGGAAGTGTCAGTGATGATAGAAACAGCCAATGTTCATTTGTATGTGGAACTAGAATGTCCTAGTTCTATTTCAGATAACTCGACTAATCCAGATCCCCAAGTTATAGTGGCAGAATATTATAATTTAAAACAAACAAAATCCGTTCGTTTTTTAAAGAAGAAAAAGATATATAAATCAGTACAAGAACTGTATCATGATCTTATACATTATAAGTTGCAGTAATCATATGATCAAATTTTTTCAATTCTAGTAAATTCGATACTAGGAAACATTTTTATAATCAAATCAAAGTTTTCTTGATCAAAAATAATATTAATTTTTTGTTCAGGATAAATAAGATTATTAGACTTGTTATTTATCAACTGAATTAGTTCTAACATAGTTAATTTCTGTTTTTCAAAATTGTTTTTGATCAGGACAATACGATTAATATTTATATTGCAATTTATATACAAAGTTTTAATTTGAGTAAGCAAAATAATTTTGTTATAATCAAAATTACTTTTTTCAAGTTGTGAGACTAATTTATCTTGTGAAATCTGATACATAAAATTCATTAAATTCATTTAATTTAACTATAATAAGTAATTACAATATATTTGATAAATTTTATATTAAATTTGTTTGTTGTTATATGAAAAAATTGATAAATAGTCAATATAATAAATTTTATATAGATCTTAAGCCAAATAATATGTTTCCTACATTCGAAGATTATTACAGTAGTTTTCTTTCTGATATAAAAGTGTTAAATGAAGAAACACAGAGTAAATTAATTCAAATACTAAAACAAAGATTTGTAAATGGTAAAATTCCTTCAAAAAACTATTCAGGAACAAATGGTTATTATAAATATGAAGAGGGATTATCAAAAGATGAGATTGAATACATGACTACATTTGATAAATATTTTTATCCAAATCATTTGGTGGATGAAATATATGAGAATGAATCAGAACAAATAATAAAATATATAGTAGATGAGTTTGAGCAAATAAAAAAAATCCAAACTGATGGTAATAAATCAAACAAAAAATTAGTTTTTAAAATTAAGAATATATTTGACAACTCATATATCAGATCATCAAATTTAATTAAATCCCTTGTAATGTCAAAACGTAAAATATTTGATACTTTGCTGATACAATATTATAACGATCTAATAAAACAAGAGGAATTAAATGTATTATTTTTGACTGAATTTAATAATCAATCAGATTTAACATCATTATCTTCATCATATCATCAATTCATAAGTAAACGATTTATTCCTCAAGGTTATATGTTATTAAATGAGATTGAAAAGATAAAAAAAAGTATAGAAACAGTTGGTATCACAATAAGTTCAGATTTGTTGGATAAAATTAATGAGTTAGAATCAAGGGGTAGTAAATATTCAAATACACAAAAATCATTAGATATTATTCAATGGGCTGTATATGCGTATGAATATAAATTTGTAAATGATTTTATGAATAAAAAAAATGAACTAACCAGTGAGATTGAAAAATATATAGAAAATATAATAAAATCAAATGAAGAATCTAATTTATCCTCTGATTTAGAAAATCCAAATGAAACAGAAAGTTTGGAAGCTTTGTTTGAAAAAATAGAAGAAATTTCCAATAAGATTTTTGAAATAATTCAAATAGATATTCAGTCAGATATTAAAAAAATTCCAGTTGGTTTACCAAATAATATCAAAATCAAAATGATTAATGAAAATATGAACAAATACTTGGAATTATACATATACGATTATATTCATGATGTTGTTACTTTAGATGATGAAAATTATCAAGATATTAAACAAGCAGTCATTGACCAAATTAAATTAAAGTTTAGTTTTGGTGGGTTGATCAATCAATTAGATAATGTAGTGACTGTTTTAGAAAATATTATTCAAGATCATGTGTAAAATAAATGACAAATTAAACAAATTTATATATAAAAATTGATTTTTTATTTAATTAATTAATTTATATACAAATATACTTTTTTGATAAAATATTTATAATAGTAAAATGAAACAAAAACTAGAAAATTTTATTCAATTAAATCCAAACGTTTTGTTTGGTGAACATAATGACTTGATATATCTAGGAATTAAGTTATCTAATACCAATTCATATTACAATTATGTTGGTCATACAATAACAGATTCTGGGTTAAATATATTTTTTGATAATACTTATGAACTACAAATATATTCAAGTTATCTAGGTACAAAATATAAAGTTTTGTATGATTCCAAAACACTTTTCATAAATGAATTTGATATAGATTCACCAAATGCATATCAAATATACAAAAAATTTTGTTATTTATGATAAAAAAATTGATTCAAATTAATAATAAAATTAGTTTTATATAAGAAATCGTATGATCGAGGTATATAATTCTAAAGGTGAACTACTTGAAAAAATCACTTATGAAACATATATGAGTGACGATTATTTTACAAAAATATACATTAATGGATTAATTGATGTATATCACGAATCCGAATCAAAATTAGTATTATATACTCATGAAGAATTT
>JACCED012241727.1_pt1 | contig 10332 bp, 14 predicted proteins | sample 7455021 | NCBI WGS metagenome assembly JACCED01 (sample SAMN15323456, study PRJNA562643) | freshwater metagenome | isolation source: river surface water | place: USA:Blue River Watershed | collected 2017-08-19 | reverse complement strand
GGCGACCTTGTCGGCGCCCTGATCGTGAACGACGAAGACGAAGTCCTTGTTGTTCTCAACAGCGGTAAAGTTGTGAGGTCGCAGGTTTCCGAGGTTCCGGCCAAGGGCCGCGACACGATGGGCGTAGTCTTCGCTCGATTCGATGAGTCCGATTCGGTTCTGGGCCTTGCCAAGAACTCCGAACGAAACCTAGAGTCGCAAGATGACGACACCGTCGAAGCTGCCGAAGAAGTTGCTGAAGAAGGAGAGGCTAAAGAATGAGCCGATTCACCCGCAAGAAAAGCGCTAGCACCACCCCGACCAAACAGGTAAAGCTAAAGCTCGTTCAGGTTGAGTTCTGGTCTGCAGTTCGCATGGGTTTCTGGGTCAACCTTGGCCTAGCCATTGCAATCATTGTCGGTTTCATCGCCTTCTGGTTCGTTCTCTCGAGCAGCGCAGTCAACAGCCTGCTCAGCCAGGTCGGCGTCGGCGATGGCGGCTCGCTAATCAGCCTTCCGCAAATGATCTCCTACGGAGCGATCGTCGGCATCATCAACATCGTTGCCGGCACAGTCCTCTGGGGTGTTTTGGCCTTGGTTTACAACGCCATCGCCAAGCTCACCGGAGGTCTCGCAGTAGGTTTCACAAACAACAACTAACCGAAAGTATTTTTCGGTTTGAACAGAACCGAATTTTCGCGTAAAGTTGAAAAGGCTCTAAGGGCCTATAGCTCAGGTGGTTAGAGCGCTTCACTGATAATGAAGAGGTCGGAGGTTCAAGTCCTCCTAGGCCCACGAAAGATTGCGAAAGCAATTAATCAAGGGGACTTAGCTCAGTTGGTAGAGCACCTGCTTTGCAAGCAGGGGGTCAGGGGTTCGACCCCCCTAGTCTCCACAAATGGAGAAAGACCAGTCAGAAATGACTGGTCTTTTTCTTTACCCGAATAACTGCCTTTAGCTCTTTGTCGCCAAACCGATGATCGTAAAAATCAGACCCACGATCAGCGCAATAAAGCCAAAAGGAATCGTCAGAAACATCAGCCAAATAGATGATCCCCCACCGCCTCCGCCTTCACTCCACATGTTGCCACCCGGCGGTGTCGAGAGCCAGGCAAGAGCAAGTGGTGAGAAGGCGAACAATGGCCCGCCGAGCAATCCCCAGAGGCCAATGGTTAGTGCTGTCTTCTTCTTCATGCTTCCCCCGTACGAGTGTTGAGTAACGTATGGAAAATGCTAGTGGTTCGCCAATCGTTTGCGAAGAACCTCAAATAGCATCTAAGAATGGCTAAACCGACAAAACTCAAGACATTCCTCTGGTTCCCAGGAAACATGGATGACGCCCTCTCCTTTTACAGCGAAACCTTTGACGGGTTTGAGCTCCACTCGAGTAACAAGCCCGACCCTAACGGCGCCACTTTCACCGCAGACTTTTCTATTTACGGGCACGAATTCATCGGCATGAACTGGCCAGGCGGCCCAGCGTTCAACGACTCCATCTCGCTCTCGCTAAACGTCGATGGTCAAGAAGAAGTCGATCGTCTCTGGGAAGCAATCACCGCACGTGGCAAAGCTGGCCGCTGCGGCTGGTGCGTTGACGAATTCGGTGTCTCTTGGCAGGTAAGCCCAATACAAATGCGCGAGCATCTTGAAAACCCCGACCGCGAGAAGGCCGAGTACGCCAATCAGGCTCTAATGAAAATGAGCAAGATCGTTATCGACGAGCTCTACGCCTAGGGTTTAGTCGAAGTCTAGGAACTCGCTCAGGAAGCTCTTCTTTTTGCGCGGCTGCTGGTAGTTGTTCTGCTGGTAGCTAGGCTGCGACATTGGTGGAACCGATGGCGCGGAAGGTGCTGCCGGGGCGGCGGGAGCGTTGAAGCTTGCCTCTGCGTTGATTAGGGCTTCTAGTTCACCGCGATCCAAGAAGATACCTTTGCACCCGTTGCACTGGTCAACGTGGATGCCGTTGCGCTCGTAGGTTCTCATGGATTCTTGGCACTTTGGGCAGGTAAGCATGGGGTTCCTTTCTTGGGCGGACGTTCATAGAAACCAAGTTTCCCGGTCAAATAATCCATCCAGGTGGCACAATCTAGTTATGGAATCTTTAGCGATGTTCGTGAGCATCTTGTTGCTCACAATCCTTCTAATTGCCGGTGCTGCCGTGACTCTGAGCGTGCTCAGCTGGTCTGGCAAGTTGCACAAGGCTTTTGGATACAGCTCGTTCGGTGTACTCGCGGCAATTACCGCATGGGGTTTCACGGTGAATGAGCGCTTGGGAATGATTCCGCTGATTCCTCTGATCATCACAGCGGCCTTTGCTTTCACTTCTAAAAAGAAGAAATAATTGATCGCTTTTCTACCCGGCTTTCTGACCGGTCTCTCGCTCATTGTTGCCATCGGGGCTCAGAACGCTTTCGTGATTCGCCAGGGTTTGACTCGAAGCCACGTGTTTTTGGTTGTGGCGATTTGCGCTATCGCCGATGCAGCACTAATTGCTCTGGGAATTGCCGGTTTGGGCGCTGCGATTTCGGGTTTGCCGTGGTTGCTCGAGGTAATCCGCTGGTTTGGTGTTGCCTATTTGTCTTGGTTTGGTTTCAAGTCGGCTAGAGCGGCTTTCAAGAACGAGAGCTTGGATGCGGCTGGTGCTGCTGAGCAATCAAGAGTGAAAGTTGTCACCACTGTTCTAGCTCTCACCCTCCTAAACCCGCATGTTTATTTGGACACCGTCATTTTGGTCGGCAGCATCGGCAATCAGTTTGGCGAGAACAAGTGGTTCTTTGGTGTTGGTGCCATGCTAGCTAGCGTGGTTTGGTTTACGTCGGTTGGCTACGGAGCCAAGGCGGCTTCGAGCCTGATGTCAAAACCGATCTTCTGGCGAGTCTTGGACACCATCATCGCCGTCATCATGTTTGGCATCGCTATTACTCTCGCGTTCTATCGCTTTTCTTAGCTGCAAGTAGAGAACAATGGCTGCGGTCAGGACGATCGCTCCACAAATAACTACGGTTGGGCGAATTCCGAACGCAGCCGCCGAAGCACCAATCAGCGGGGAACCTAGTGGAGTGCCACCCATGAAGATCAGCAGATAGATGCCCATAACGCGGCCGCGCAGACCGCTCGGAGTGTTGGTTTGCACGTAAGAGTTGGCGAAGATGAATGTGGTCAGGGCAACCGCGCCGCCGATTGGCAGCAGAATCAGGTACACCTCGTAGGTTGGGGCGAAGGACAGAATCGAGACGAGGAGTCCGAAAGCCATCGCGCCGAACATGATTCTGGTTGGTGTGCGTTTGTTCTCTAACCGGGTTCCGATAATCGCTGCCGAGAGAGATCCGATGGCGAGAACGCTACCTGCGGCACCGAACTCGGCCGGACCGAGCCCGAACTCTTTGGATGCCATAAGCGCATTGAAAATCTGGAAGTTCAGACCAAAGGTAGCGCTGAAGAAAACCGTAAGCATCACCAGCAGTAGTTGCCGATTGGAGCGAACGTAACGCACGGCCTCCATGATCGTGGCTCCGCGGTCGGGCTTTTGGGTGATGTGCAGTTCATCCGTTCGGATCAGGTAAAGACCAAGAATCACGTAGACATAGCTCGCCGCGTTGATTAGGAACGAAGGTCCGGTGCCGAAAAGAAAGATCAGGAATCCCGAAAGGGCTGGGCCGGCTAGGCGTCCGAGGTTGAAGTTTGCCGAGTTCAGGCTCACGGCGTTCGGTAGGTCTGCCTTGCCGACAAGTTCTGATGTGAACGAGGTCCGAATCGGGGCGTCAAGCGCGGTGAAGATACCGAAGACGAGTGCGAGCACATAGACGTGCCAGATCTGAACTGATTGGGTGACCACCAGCAAACCGAGCACTAGCGACGTAATGCCGGCCCCGAAGGCAGTTAGCATCAGCAGCTTGCGTTTACTAAATCGATCGGCGAGCACACCGCCCCAGACACTCAGGAAAAGCGCGGGGAGAAATTGGAGGCCTGTGACGATACCGAGATCGGCTGCGCTTTCGGTGAGTTCGAGAACGAGCCAGTCTTGGGCTACACGCTGGGCCCAAGAGCCGATGTTGCTAACTACGCTCGCCGGGTAGAGAAGTCTGAAGTTACGATGCTTGAAAGATCGAAGCGCTCCAGTTTTACTCACTAACCAAATCTATCTTTAGGCTTGGGTAGATGGACGCCTATCTGCTCTTCGCCACGATTTACTTTGTGGCTGCAGCGACTCCTGGGGCAGACACCATGCTGTTGCTTGGACGGACGCTGAGCTCTGGATGGCGCGCGGCGGTTCCTTACTCGCTCGGCATAACTCTCGCCAAGACGGTCATGGTTACCGTCGCTTACTTCGGCCTTTCGGCGTTGGCATCCTTCAGCCCGGTGGTCTTTGCCTTTTTGAAGGCATTCGGCGTCGGCTTTTTGCTCTACAAGGCAGTGCGCCTCTGGTTGGCCAAACCGGCTGAAGTTGGGAAGGCTCGCGACGGGTTTTGGCAAGGTCTCGGCGCAGCCTTTGCGGTTGGGGCCAGTAACCCAACGGCACTGATGTTCTACATCGCTGTGGTTCCGCAGGTGGCCTCACAAACCGAACCGTTCTGGCTTGCCCTGATAGTCATCGTTGGATTCATGATTGTCAGCCTGATCTACATCGGGCTTGCCAGTCAGATAAGAAGCTGGATCTCCACGGGCGAAAACCAGCGACTTATTAACCGTTGTGTGGCCGCTTTGTTCGTGGCGATTGCTGCGCTTGTCTTAGCGCGCTGATAAGTACTCGTAAGTGTCCACGAGTAGTTCGCGAACCACGTCAGGGTTCGCCTTAGACATGTCCACTAAAACCGCAGGGTAGTTGGCGAAGTGCTTACTAACGAAGAAGGCATCGGGGTCAACCTCGAGCCAAGCGTTTCTAGAAATCAGGTCAGATACGTGGACGGCCATGACTTCGCCTTCGGGAGCATTCAATCCGAGTGCCTCGAGGTCACGCTTGCTTAGCGGACGCTCCCAGGCAATTGCCCTCTTATTTACGCACCATTCGCGGCGGTCGCCCTCGATAGGGATGCAGGTGCGGAAGTCCGACACTACGGACTCAACAAAATTCCACGAAATCAATTTGTCTCCACAGGCGAATCTGGCAACTTCTTCATTTTAGTTAGTGGGCTAAAGACCACGAAGCTGGACGCGAAAACCGCACCGATTGCGCCCGTCCAAAGAGCCGCTTGAGTACCGAATGCGGTTGCGATGCCACCGCCGAGAAGGCCACCGATCGGCATGACGCCCCATACGAAGAAGCGAATCGAGGCATTCATCCGACCCAAGAGTTCGGGCGGGCAGAGGCGCTGCCTGGCCGAAACCTGGGTGATGTTGTAGGTAAGGGTGAGGAAACCGTTGAGAAAGTTCGCGACGAACAAGACCGGCAGGGTCGCCGAGTTATCCAGGCTCACGGCGAATGGGATCAGGAGGAAAATGAAGCCCATAAAGAAAGCGGAGGCGCTGATTAAGGTGCCCTCGCCAACCAGTTTGATGAGCGGCGTAGTGGAAACGGCACCGATGAGGCTGCCGATAGCGGCGATGCTGCCGAGAAGCCCAAACTCGGCCGCGCCGAAGTTAAGGTATTGCTCACCCAGAAAAACGAGGCTGAAAATCGAGAACAAGATGCTGCTGAACAGATTGGAAGTAGCTGTTGTGGCAGAAATTCTCTTAATCAAGGGTTGGCGAACAACAAAAGCCAAACCCTCTTTTATCTCCACTGCTAGGGGACGGCGATCCGCTTTCTCTTTTACCTTCTCGGTGTCTTTGATCATCAGTAGCGAGAAGGCAGACACGAGATAACTGAGGGCATCGATGATTAGGAGTAGTGGAGCTTTCACTAATTCGAGCAGGCCACCAACTAGCCCCGGGCCAGTAATACCGGCTATTTGATTTGAGGTTTCAAGGGCGGAGTTTCCGCCAGCTATCTTCTCTGGAGGCAATAGCACTGGCACGAATGATTGGTAGGCGACATCGAAGAAAACGGTCGCTAGGCCGAGAACGAACTCGATGACAATGACGTGCCAAATGTCTAGTTGGTCCATGAAATAGAGGACAGGTACGGCGGCCATGGCGACCATTCGAACAATATCCGCTATCAACATGACTCGTCGCTTGGACCAGCGATCAACCCACGCCCCAGCAATAAGCCCCACCAGAAGGAAGGACGACGTGCCGGCAGCAGCCAGGATACCCATCTCGGCAGGTGTTGCCTTGAGTTCCTTTACCGCTATAAATCCCAAGGCGAGCATGCCGATTTGGCTACCAAAAGTGCTTAGCGTTTGGCCACCCCAAAGCCAGGCAAAGCCGGGGGTTCGAAGCAAGGCGAATTTAGTGCTCACGGGCTAAATCCTACGTTCTCTATCCGTGGCAAAATTGGAGGATGGCCAGACACAGGGAAGTGCGCAAACCGAAACTGCGGTTAGCGCTTGAGCGTCTGGGTTCGAGAGACATTTGGTCTCTTCGGTTGTTGGTTTATGCGGCTGTCATTTACGGTCTTCTCACCTTTTTGATGGATTACCTCCGCACATTGAATCCAACCTGGTTATGGGCGGTTACCTACGCGGCTTCTTTGGCAGTGGCAGTTGGTCTAGCTTGGTTGGCTAAAACCCTAGTTCTAGACCGAATTGCAGATCGGGCGGTGGCGGGTGCAAACCTCGCAATCGCCGCATTGGTAGGCGGATTCAAGAACTTTACTGTTGGAGTCCTCGCCCTCGCCCTAGGTATCGAAGAATCAATAGACCTTTGGTATCGATTCTTCGGCGGTATCTTTTTCGGTTTGGGTCTACTGATTAGCTTTGCTTCGGCGTCGGGAGCTCGAGGAGCCCACGCTAGAGCGCTGGCGAAACTCGAGACAATCCAGAGTGATCTCTTGGGATCGCGGGAAAGCCTCGACACCGTACTCGCCGACGAAATCGAACGTCTCCAGTCGAAGTCGCGTGAGACGATTTTGCCGAAGATTCAGGTAATCGCGAAACTCCTAGGTGACGACGCAAAAACAAATCAGGTTGTTCAAGAGCTAACCGAGACCTTGCAGAATCGAATCCGCCCGCTGATGCAGGAGATCGGTGCAACCGAAAAAGCCCGTTTCAGCTCTCTTGAATCCTCGGATGGAAATAAGTTCAAAGTTTCGTCGCCAAAGTACTTCGAATCGCGGAACGCGGTCGATCCTGTTCTCATTTTTCTTTACGGTACTGCGGCTTCGAGTCTCATCCTGCTCTACTTCCAAGGTTTGGTCGGATTTGTTTTTGGCCTCCTAGCCGGGTTGCTATTTGCTCTCGTTATGGCTGTTTTGAAAGTGACGGCTTTTCCTCGCAGAGAAACGCATCGCCTAGCCAACTACACTCTCGTTGCAATAGCGGCTGTGTTCAGCGCTGTACCTGGTTTGTTTCTAGTTGGCCAGCTTCCTTTGACAGCTAGGGAAAGTGTGATTGTCCCCATAATTGTCTGGAGCTTGCTGGTTCTCTCCGCCGTCATCCTGGCTCCTCTACTGGTACTAGACAAAGAGCGAGAAAAGCTCGAGGCGAAGATCGAGTTCGAAAACGCTCAACTAGCAAAGGAAATCACAGTCTTCGAGCAGAAGCTTTGGGTTTTCAAACGCCGTTGGCTGATGCTCTTGCACGGCACTGTGCAGAGCGCTCTAACCGCGGCACTAACTCGCCTGCAAACATTCTCAGACTCGGACCCTTACCAAGCCTCATTGGTTCGAAGTGATCTTCAGCGTGCTGAGGATGCATTGCAGACCCTACCGAGCGGCGAGATTGATTTCGAGTTCGCTGTTGAGGAGCTCAAAGAGGCTTGGGCTGGGGTTTGCACCATCAAGGTGGACGTGGATATGCGTGCCGAGCGCGCGCTAAAACTCAACCACGGAACTGCTTACTGCGTTCACGAGATCATCAAAGAAGCGGTCGGCAACGCGGTTCGCCACGGTTCGGCGAATGCCGTCCAGGTTTCGCTCACTCGCACCGAGGACGACCTTCTCGATGTCAATATTCAAAACAACGGAACCGCACCCCGAAAGTCTCGAAAGCGCGGAATCGGTAGTCGAATGATGGACGACATCACCCTCGAGTGGTCGATCGCGAGAACAGGAAAAGTCACCACTCTGCAGGCCCGTCTGCCTATCTAGTCAGCGGTCGTGAGAAGATTGACTCATGAGTACGACTACAGCAATCGCAACCCTTCACACCAATCACGGTGCAATCCGAATCAACCTTTTCGGCAACCACGCACCCGTCACTGTTCAGAACTTCATTGAACTAGCCGACGGCACCAAGACCGGTAAGCCTTTCTACGACGGCGTTATCTTCCACCGCATCATCGACGGATTCATGATCCAGGGCGGCGACCCAACGGGCACCGGCCGCGGCGGACCAGGCTACGACTTCAACGACGAGCCTCACGACGACCTTCACTACCACACCCCTTACAAGCTGGCCATGGCCAACGCCGGTAAGAAGTTCGACGGCTCAGGCACCAACGGCTCGCAGTTCTTTATCACTGTCGTTCCAACCGAGTTCCTCTGGGGCAAGCACACCATTTTTGGTGAGGTTGCCGACGAAGAGTCGAAGCAGGTTGTTGACGCAATCGCCAAGGTAAACACCGACCACAACGACCGCCCGCTAGAGGACGTCGTCATGGAGTCGGTAACTATCGAAACCGTCTAGTGTTCTGCTACCGGCACCCCGGCCGTGAGACCGGCGTAAGTTGTCAGCGTTGCGGGCGATACATTTGCCCGGAGTGCCAACTGCCTAACGCCGTAGGCTACCTCTGCCCTGAGGACGGCCGGGTGCCTGTAGCTACCAAACTCAAGAACGACGCGAGGCCTCTGCTAACCATCTCGATCATCGTCTTGAACGTGTTCCTGTACCTTGGGCAGCTGTCGTCTGGTGGAACCCTAACCAACACTCTGCTTTACGTACCCCTGCTGACTGAGTCTCAGCCTTGGCGAATGATCACCGCTGGATTTGTGCACAGCGAGGGCTCATTCATGCACATTGCTCTAAACATGTACTCGCTGTACATCCTGGGTTCGGTTCTCGAACCGATGCTTGGCAGACTCCGCTTCTTCACGCTCTATTTGCTGTCGATTCTCGGCGGATCAATTGCGGTATTGCTCCTAGATAGTCCGATCTCATCAGTTGTCGGCGCGTCGGGTGGCGTCTTCGGTTTGATGGGCGCTTACTTCATCATCTTGAAGAGCCTCGGCCAAAGCGGTGGGCAAATCACCGCGATCATCGCGCTGAACTTGGTGTTCAGCTTCATCGGATCGAATATCTCTTGGCAGGCGCACCTCGGCGGCCTAGTAGTCGGTGGATTGGTTGCCTTCGCGTATGCGAAAACCAGACAGGTTTATCAGAAGCAAAAGCAGCAGCTCTATGTTGCTGGGATTTTTGTTGGATTGCTAGCGATCACCGTTTACGGTGTCGCCCAGTTGCCGATGTACTAGAGGTTACTTCCAGCGAGTGGTCATCGCGAAGCCGACCATAACCAAACCGAAACCGATCAGGATGTTTGCGTCCTTTAGGTTGAGGTTAGGAATAGCCGAGCCGAGAGGCCATGCGCCTTGAGTCACGTAGTAGGTGACCATCCAGGCGAGTCCGAGCAGGAAGAAGAAAGACATCACCGGGATGAACCAAACCGGGTTCGGTAGGTCATCGCGCTTCTCTTTAGCGGCCTTAACTCGAGGAGCCTTGGCTGGCTTTGCTGGCTTCACCTTGCGGTCGTTTTTTTCAGACATGCGGCAATTCTAAACCAAGTTAGGCTTAACTCCTGATGACTAAGGTTCTTGTACTCGACAACTACGACTCTTTCGTTTACACGCTCAATGGCTACCTGCAGCAACTCGGTGCCGAGACAGACGTGCTCAGAAACGATGTTGTCGCCGAGGACGAACTGGGCGAGCTCATTTCACGCTACGACGCGGTGCTCATTTCGCCGGGGCCGGGTACTCCAGCCGACGCAGGCCTATCGATCGCAACGGTTCGTTATGCGCTTGAGCACGATGTGCCCGTCTTTGGTGTTTGTCTTGGGCACCAGGCGATTGCAGAGGCACTCGGGGCAACCGTCCGCCAGGCAGAAGAACTCATGCACGGCAAAACCTCACTAGTTGAACACGACTCGAGCTTGATTTACCGGGACGTCCCGCAGCCTTTCACCGCAACGCGCTACCACTCGCTCGCAGTCGTTGACTCGACTGTGCCGAAAGACCTGATCGTAACTAGCCGCACAGCAGGTGGCGTGATCATGGGCTTGCAGCACAAGTCAAAGCCGATTTACGGGGTGCAGTTCCACCCCGAGAGCGTACTCACCCAGGGTGGTTACCAGATGCTCGGCAACTGGCTAGAGTCAATCG
>JACCED010871341.1_pt1 | contig 10332 bp, 10 predicted proteins | sample 7455021 | NCBI WGS metagenome assembly JACCED01 (sample SAMN15323456, study PRJNA562643) | freshwater metagenome | isolation source: river surface water | place: USA:Blue River Watershed | collected 2017-08-19 | reverse complement strand
GTCCTTGAAGGAAGGCTCTGCACGGGACATCGATCAGGCGCTATGCAAGCGATAGCAACCTGACACACACCCTGTGCAGATTGCCGCTCCCCCTGTCCTTGGTACCTGAGAGATTCACGATGGCCTGTGGCGCATCGCTTGCTCCTTCGGTGCGCCACCGTGGCGGTGACGTCTCTCCAGACGGCTGTTTAGATGGTGCAGTACGGAACCTGAGCGTGTATGGGAGTTTGCGCCTTCGGTGGGGAGTGACCCCGCTCTCCTGCACTAAATTGCATTTTAAGGGGATAATTTCTCGCTAATCAATGGGAGTTTCGGGAATATTTATGGGGTTAACCCGAATAAATCGGCAAGGCCAATCGAAAAATAGTTCATATTTCTGCGCGGGACCTGCATGGTTGCTGGGGACCTCGTTCGATTGAACCCTACTATCCAGGAGAAAGTACTTGGGTTCGCCTGAACGCCTCCACCATCTTCTGCGCCATGGGGGTCAGCGGTGATTGCGTGCGCGTGATCATGGAGACATCCCAGTGCGGCATGGTCTCGGTGAGCGGAAGTTTGATCAATCGATCCAACTTGGTGTAGTGACGGATCAACATCTCGGGCAGCAAGGACAGCGCGTCCGAGTGTTCCAGCAGGCTCAACGTGGAGATGAACGAATCAGAAATCACGCTGGCGTGTGGGGGTGTCAACCCGTGGGAGCGAAACACTGGCGCGTAGAGCGATCCGGGTCCTTCAGAGGGGCCATGCAGCAACCACTCGCAGTCCAGCAAGTCCGCCAGTGAGGTGGCGAGTGCTTTGGGGTGCCCCTTGCGAGCCGTCACCACCAGACGGTTTTCATAGAGCTTTTCCGTGGTGAATTCAGAGATGGCGCCTTTTCGGGATGGGGGGTGTGCACCCACCGCAATATCGGCTTGTCCTTCCCGCAACCACTGAAGGGTGTCTGGAAAGATGCTCTCACGGATGTGCACCAGGATGTCGGGGTGTTCGGCGTGAAAGCGCTTGAGCACGCTGGGCAGGAGCAAGACAGCCGGACTGGGGGCCACCGCCAACAACACCCGCCCGCCCTGAGCGCCACGCATTTGCTCGACTTCGTCGCGCAAGCGCTCGAACTCCAGGGAGATGCCGCGACCTCTGGTCACAATGGCGCGACCGTATGCGGTCAATATCACCCCCCGAGCCGTGCGGTGCACCAGCGGCACGCTCAACTCCTCTTCCAGTGATTGCAGCCCCTTGCTTAAAGCGGGTTGCGTCAGGTTCAGGCGGCGGGCTGCTGCCCGGATGCTGCCGCTCTCGGCAATGGCAATGAGCGTCTGGATTTGGCTGAGTTTCATTGAAAACTATAAGTTATCGCTGCAAACAAAAATTGTCTTGACGGTTACCCCGTGAAATTCTAATCTGAGCATCGATTTTTTCACGATTGCCTGCAAAAGGATTCCAAGTGTCTGAAAACGATAAGTTATTACAAGACGCAAGCACTGGCGACCTCAAGGCCTACACGGTTCGTTTGGCGCGTCAGAACCGCACGATTGACATTGATGCCGGTGTCAGCCTACTCGACGCGTTGGAGTTTGAGGGGGTGATCATCCCGTCGGTCTGCCGAGAGGGTGTGTGCGGCACCTGCGAATGTGCGGTGCTGGAAGGTGAGGTCGATCACCGTGACCAGCTGCTCGGGCCTGAGGAGCGCGCCAGCAACCGGGTCATGATGGTGTGTGTGTCTCGCGCAAAGGGCTCGCACCTGGTGCTGGATCTCTAACAGTTGTCATTGCAACAGGAATTAGCCGCATGAAATCGCATTTTGAACATTTGATTGATTTGACCAAGGGCGATATTCATCGCGGTATTTTTTCAGATCCGCAAACCTTCGAGTGGGAACTCGAGCGCATCTTTGCCAAATGCTGGTTGCTCTTGGGGCACGAGTCCATGCTGCCCCATGCCAACGATTTCTTCACCACCTACATGGGCCGTGATCCGGTGATCGTCACGCGCAAGGCCGATGGCACCATCGGGTGTTATCTCAACATGTGTCGTCACCGCGGCAACCGCGTATGCCGGGCCGATGCCGGCAATGCGCGCGCCTTCTCCTGTCCGTTCCATGGTTGGACGTTTTCCAACGATGGGCGATTGAGCAATGTGCCCGGATACAAAGAGATCTATCTGGAAAAGCTGGACCTGGACGCCCATGGCCTTGTGCCCGTGGCACAACTGGCCAGCTACAAGGGTCTGTTGTTTGCAACCTTTGACCGCAAGGCGCCGTCCTTGGAAGATTACCTGGGTGACATGGCCTGGTACCTGGACATGATTCTCGATCGTCGCGAGGGCGGCATTGAGTTCCTCCCGGGTACGCACAAATGGCTGGTTCATACCAATTGGAAATTTCCGGTCGACAACTTCATTGGCGACAGCTACCACGGACCGGTCAGTCACAAGTCGGCCTGGATGTCCGGCTTCGAAGGCATGCCCCGACGCAAGAGCGGGTACGGTTACGAAGGCTTCCAAGTCAACCCAGGGCAAGGCCATGGATTTGGTGTGCGCTGGGCGGAGAACCGCGACCAGGTGTTTGAGATGTCCCTGCCAGAGTTCCTCGACTACGAGAAGTCTCGGCTGGAGGAGTCGATTCAACGCCTGGGCGAGTTGCGCGGCTTGCACTTCTCGCCCATGCACGGCTCCATCTTTCCGAATGTCTCTTTGCTGTGGCAAGGCAGCGCCATCCGCGTGTGGCACCCCAAAGGGCCCAAGCTCACGGAGGCCTGGGGCTGGTGCTTTGTCGATAAAGCGGCACCAGAGGAGTACAAGCGAGAAAAGGCGCTGCACATGTTGCAGCGTCACGGAACCAGTGGCACCTGGGAAGCGGACGATGTGGACAACTGGGTGCAGTGCCACAGCTCCAGCGAGGGCTATGTGGCGCGGCGTTATCCACAAAATCTGGAGATGGGGCTGGGCGACGAGATTGATGATCCGCACGCCATTCACCCGGATATTCGAGGTCGGTTGGGGCGATTCCAGTCGGAGATCAACCAGCGCGCTTTTTACCAGCAGTGGGCCAGCATGATGGACGATGACACGCCGCCCTCGGTGCCGGACATGTCGCGCAAGAGTTGCTCAGACCTGGAGGCGACATGACGAAACAACTGGCTGTGCAGGATGCCGCACTCTGGTTCAGGGTCCAGGCATTTTTAAGCCTGGAAGCCCGCTTGCTGGATGACCATCATCTGGTGGAGTGGGTGGACCTCTTCAGTGACGATGTGCGCTACTGGATGCCGGTGGTGACCAACCGCATCGGGCGTGATCTTGGCAAGGAGATCAGTCGCTTTGGTGAGGTGGCGCATTTCGACGACAACAAGACCAGCCTGAGCAACCGTGTGAAGCGGCTGGGTACTGGCATGGCGTGGGCCGAGACGCCGCCTTCTCGCACACGGCATCTGGTGACCAATGTGGAAATTCTCGAACGATTGTCGAGCGATGAACTTCGTGTGCGGAGCAATTTTCTGATCTACCGATCGCACCTCGAGTATGACTTTGAGATGTTCAGCGGTTTTCGCGACGACACCCTGCGTCCCGACGGTGAGAGCTGGAAAATTTGTCGGCGCGACATCATTCTGGATCAAGCGGTCGTCACACAGAAAAATCTGGGGATCTTCTTCTGATGTCGGGCAGCCATCAATTACTGCCAGCGCGCATGCGACTGGACGGGCGCGTTGCCCTGGTCACAGGTGCTGGCGCTGGTATTGGGCAAGCCATTGCCCTCACGCTGGCTGCACAAGGGGCGGTTGTCGCGGTCTTGGACATTCAGCTGGAATCGGCTGAACGCGTCGCCGCCGACATCCGTGCCCAAGGTCACCAGGCGCAAGCATGGGCCTGTGATGTCGCACAGGCAGAGCACGTCAACGCCGCCGTGTCGCAACTCGTGTCCAGCACGGGCAGGCTGGACATGGTGGTGAACAGCGCGGGGGTGGCCTCTGCCCCGGGCATGCCCTTTACCAACAACACCGAGGCCGATTGGGATCGCGCCCTGGCCATCAACCTGAAGGGGGCCTTGCATACCTGCCAAGCCGCACGGGAGTGGTTGCTGCAATCCGGCCAGGGACGCATTGTCAACATCTCCTCCATCACGGGTGTCATCTCCACTGCCTACATGCCGCCGTACAGCGTCTCCAAAGCCGCCTTGATCTCCTTGTCAAAAGTGCTGGCCCGTGAATTGGCGCCCCATCACGTGTGCGTCAATGCAGTGTGCCCAGGCTTTATTTGGACACCTCTATGGGCTCAACTGGGGGATGTGATGGCCTCGCATACGCAGGCGAGTTCGGGTGAGGCTGTCTTCGAGGATCGGGTGCGTCAGCACGTGCCCATGCAGCGCGCGCAGACGGTGCAGGATGTGGCAGATCTGGTGGCATTTCTGTGCTCGGCGGCAGCTGGCAACATCACGGGACAGGTCATGGGGGTGGATGGTGGTGTCACCATCTAAATATTGAAAGTGTCGAGATGAGTCAAGTCAAAAATATTCTGTTCATCATGTGTGACCAGTTGCGGGCGGACTACCTGTCCTGCTATGGGCACCGAACCCTGTCCACGCCCAACATCGACCGCATTGCCAAGCGGGGTGTTCGGTTTGATCGCGCCTATTGCCAGTCGCCGAATTGCGGTCCGTCTCGTGCCTCGTTCTATTCGGGTCGCTATGTGTTTTCGCACGGTGCCACCTGGAATTTCATCCCTTTGCCGCTGGGTGAGCAAACCCTGGGAGATCATCTGCGGCAAAGCGGTATGCGGGTGGCCGTGGTGGGCAAGACGCACATGTATGCGGATCGGGATGGACTGAGTCGGCTGGTGCTGAGCCCCGAGAGCGAGCAATCCCGCTACGCTGCAGAGGCCGGGTTCGAACCCTATGAACGCGACGACGGCATTCACCCCGACAGCAAGGTCAACCCTAAGCTGGCGTACAACGAGTACTTGCGGTCGCACGGCATGGACGGCGCAAACCCCTGGCACACCTGGGCCAACGCGGGGGTAGACGAGAACGGCGAGATCGCCAGTGGGTGGTACTACCGCCATGCCCATCGGCCCACGCGTGTACCGGATGAACACAGCGAAACCGCGTACATGACACGGCGCGCCATGGACTTCATGACGGAGCAGGGGGATCAGCCGTGGATGCTGCATCTGTCGTACATCAAGCCGCACTGGCCCTATATCGTGCAGGCGCCCTACCACAACATGTACGGGCGCGAGGATATCCAGGCCCCCATTCGGGCTGAGCACGAGCGACAAGATGATCACCCGGTGTATCAAGGCTTTCGCCTTCACCCCGAAGGCATGGCTTTTTCCCGTGACGCTGACCGCAACAATGTGATTCCCGCCTACATGGGCCTGGTCAAGCAGATCGATGATTACCTGGGGCGCCTGTTTGCGTTTATGCAAGCGCGTGGCCTCATGGACAACACCATGATCGTGTTCACGGCGGACCACAGTGACTATTTGGGGGACCATTGGTTGGGCGAGAAGGAGTTCATGTACGAACAGGGCGTGCGCATCCCCATGATCGTGTCAGACCCCTCATCGCCCCAAACCCATGGAACAGTCAGCCAGGCCTTGGTGGAAGCGGTGGATTTGGCCCCGACTTTTCTGGAGACCATGGGCCAGCCCCTGCCCACCCACTGGTTAGAGGGACACTCATTGCGCCCCCTGCTGGAAGGCAAGAAGACCGACGTGCGTGAGGTCGCCATCTCCGAACTGGATTACGCCATCTATGGGGCTGCGCGGCGACTGAACTTACAGCCGCGGCAGGCACGCATGGTGATGGCGCGCAGCGATCGCTACAAATACATCCACTACGACGGCTTGCCCCCGCAACTCTTTGATATGCACAATGATCCGCAGGAGTTCCATGACCTGGGTCGGGATCCGGGTCACGCCAAGACCCGGGACGAGCATGTTGGCTGGATCTTCGATTGGATGCGCCAGCGCCGCAACCGTGTGACGATATCAGACGCCGACATCATGAAGCGAGCCACGCCAGCCGCGGCGGGCGGTGTGATCATTGGCGAATGGTGAGAGTGAGTCCCCAAGCATTCGCATTTGGAAGCCACAAGACGGGACGATGAAAGGGAAACACAGATGTCGGAATTGACCCCCGAAAAATTCTTCATTCATGACGCTTGGTATGTGGTGGCCTGGCCCCAGGAACTCACCGCTGACAAGCCCGTGGCGCGAACCGTGCTCGGCGATGATCTGGTGCTCTTCAGAACGCCAGAGGGTCAAGCCGTCGCGCTGGAGGATCGCTGTGCACATCGGCTGGCTCCCTTGTCCAAGGGGCGCATAGAGTCCGGGGGAATTCGGTGCATGTACCACGGCGTGAAGTTCGCCGTCACGGGTCAATGCGCGGAAATTCCGGCCCAACCCGAGGGTCATCGCAACATGTGCGTGAAGAACTACCCGCTGGTTGAAAAGGATGGGTTCATTTGGGTCTGGATGGGAGAGCCCGCAAAAGCCGACCCCGCGCAGATCATGGACGCACCCTGGCATGCCGACCCTCGGTGGGCTCCCTCCAGCGGCTATCTTCATGTCAACGCACACATGGGCTTGGTGGCGGACAACTTGCTCGATTTTGGACACTTGCCTTTTGTGCATCCCAACACGGTCGGTGCGGTCGAGCAATCGGCGTTTGCCACGGACGTCAAGCCGCTGCCCGATGGTGTGCAGACAGACCGTTGGTACATCGACGTGCCAGCCTCACGCTTTCACCAGTCGGTCGGAGAATTCAGCGGGCATGTGGACGCCTGGCATTGCTTTCGCTGGCATTTGCCTGCTGTGATGTCACTGGATTCCGGCTCAGCCCCCACGGGCACGGGTGCGCGTGACAAGCCGCATGGCACACGAGAGGGCGCCATCGAGTTTCATCACATCGCGGCGCTCACGCCCCAGGATGCCGATCACACCCACTACTTCTGGGTCCATTGGCGAAACTTTGAATTGGACAGCCCCGCCATGACCCAAACTGTGTATGACAACATCATGATGGCCTTCTCGGAAGACAAGGCCATGGTGGAGGCCCAGCACGCTGCCGTGAGGCGCGGCAGTCATACGGCGGTCAAAGCCATCGGTGCCGACAAGGCGCTCTACATGGTGCGCCATCAAGTGGCCAAACGCTTGGCAGGCACCGATTGACTACATCCTTCGACATAGGATTCAATGGCGACTTCAATCCCGTGATAGACAAACACCACCACAAGGAGACATTGCATGAAAAAAATCACTGACCTGGCTCGTCGCGGCTTGAGCGTCCTGGGGTTGGCCTGGCTGGCCAGCGGCGCAGCCGGGGTGCACGCCCAGCAGGTATACCCCAACAAGCCGATACGTCTGGTCGTTCCCTGGGGGGCAGGCACGCCCGGTGATGTGGCAGGCCGCATTCTGGCCGACAAGATGGCCGCCGGCTTGGGCCAACCCATCATCATTGAAAATAAACCTGGCGCCGCTGGCACGATCGGACTGGCCGATGTCCTGCGTCAACCCGCCGATGGCTACACCCTGTACTCACTGTCATCCGCCTCGCTGGTGGCCCCGCTGCTCTACCCGACGCAGAACATCAACTTTGAAAAGACGATGGAGCCCGTGGCGCACATCATCTGGCACTACAACGTGCTGGTCACCCCGATCAACAGTCGCATCAAAAGCGCTCAAGACATCGTCGAGTTGTCCAAGCGTGACCCGGGTTCCCTGACATTTGCATCGGGCGGCAACGGCTCTCCCGCGCATTTGGCCGGTGAGCTGTTCAAGCAGCAGACGGGCGCCATGACCACGCACGTGCCCTACAACCAGTTCGCCGTGGGTATTGGCGATGTGGTGGCAGACCGAGTGAGTTTCATGTTTCTCACCGGCTCTGCGGCGGTGCCCCAGATTGCGGGCGGCAAACTCAAGCCCCTGGCAGTTACTGGCGCCACCCGCCTGGCTGTGCTGAAAGACACACCCACCATGGGTGAGGTGGGATTCAAGGATTTCACGCTGCGTTCGTTTGAATCCGTGATGGTCAAAGCCGGAACGCCCAAGGAAATCATTGCGCGCCTGAACGCTGAATACAACAAGGCCTTGCAGCTGCCTGAGGTGAAGGAGCGCCTCAGTGCTCTGGCCGTCGAGATTGACCCCATGAGCCCCGAGCAACTGGGTAACATCATTCGCACCGAAGGCGAGCGGTGGATCAAGATTGGAACACTGGCCAAGATCAAGGCTGACTGACATGACGGCGCACGCTGAAGTCAGCGGTGTCATGGTCGTCACCGGTGCGGCATCCGGCATCGGTGCAGCCAGCGCCCAGCGCTTGGCGTTAGACGGTTGGAAAATCGTCGCGATCGACTTGAACGAACCGTCCTACCCCGTGTTGCAATTCGTACGCGCCGATCTGGCTGACCCAGACAGTATTGATGCGGCGGTGTTGCAGATGCCTGCGAAGTTGCATGGACTTTGCAACATCGCTGGCTTGCCGGGTAACCGCGGTGTGGAGCGCACATTGCGTGTCAATTTTCTGGGCCTGAGACATCTGACTGAGCGATTAATTCCGCGATTGCAACCGGGCAGTGCCATTGTCAATCTCGCGTCGGTGGCCGGGAACCAGTGGTCTCAGCGCTGGGCATTGCACCGTGAGTGGGCCAGCACTGCCGGCTTTGCAGCAGGCTTGCAATGGCTCGACTCACATCCGGTACCAGAGGAGACGGTCTACAACTATTCCAAGGAGGCGGTGATTGCCTGGACGTTGTTGCGTGCGGGGGAACTGCACCGGCGACATGGGGTGCGGATGAATTGCGTCAGCCCTGGACCTGTTGATACGCCCATCCTGGAAGATTTCCGCAACACGCTGGGTCGTGAGCGCGTGGCGCAGGGGATCGAGTTGATGGGGCGCCCGGGCAAGCCTGACGACATTGCACCGGTGGTGCGCTTCCTCTGTCACCCGGACTCCGCGTGGATTGCCGGTGAAAACATCCGTGTGGATGGCAGCTTGACCGCCTCCCGCACGGCTTAGGCAAGACGTCATCGTGCTGAGACAGCGAAAGACCGGATAGCGACATGACCACTCCTCCCATTTCTGCTGCGGCAGAGCCGTATCTCTTCAAGCAATTCATCCGTCGCGCCTGGTACGTCGCCGCGTGGGACCATGAAATCTCGGCAGACGGCATGCTGGCGCGTACCCTGCTTGGCGAGCCAGTGGTTTTCTACCGCAATCAAAGCGGTCAGGTCGTGGCTTTGGAAGATCGGTGCTGCCACCGTGCGGCCCCGCTCTCCAGAGGGCGCAAAGAGGGGGACTGCGTGCGCTGCCTCTACCATGGCATGAAGTTCGATTCGCAGGGGGTGTGCGTGGACATCCCGGGGCAATCGGTCATTCCCGAGAAAGCCCGTGTCAAAAGCTATCCCGTGGTTGAGCGTGACCGGTTTGTCTGGATCTGGATGGGGGACCCCTCGGAGGCCAATGACCAGGAGGTCCTCGACTTTTTTTGGCACAACAGTCCCGACTGGCGCATGAAACCAGGCTACATCCACTACCAGGCCAATTACCAGTTGATTGTGGACAACTTGCTGGATTTTTCACACCTCTCGTACGTGCACCCCACCACCCTGGGTACGCAAGCCAACGCTGATACCCAGGCGCAGGTTGAGCGATATGACGCAGGCTTGAAGATCACACGCTGGTATCTCAATTCGGAGATGTCACCCAACCACAAGCGGGTGTCTTCCTACCAGGGGCCGGTCGACCGCTGGCAAATTTACCAATGGCATGCGCCTGCGTTCATGCGAATGGATGCTGGATCCGCGCCGGCTGGGTCGGGTGCACCGGAAGGACGGCTGGATCCCCGAGCGCTTCAATTCCGGCACACTTCGGTGCAAACACCCGAGACGCTGGGCACGTCGCATTATTTCTTTTGTCAGGCGCGCAATTTCGCCCTCGACAACGAGGCCATGACCGATGCGATCTTCGATGATGTGGTCACTGCATTTGACGAAGACCGGCACATGATCGAGGCCCAGCAACGCGTTCTCGACCATACCCCTGCGTTTACCCCCTTTGCCACGGCCCATGACAAAGGACTGATTCAGGCGCGCATGTTGATTCGCGAAGCTTTGCGCCGCGGTTGAAGGCAGGCGTGGGCCAGGCATGCCCCGGCGCGCGCTGCGCTCACAACGCGTTGATCGGTATCTTCACATAGGACGTGCCGTTGGCTTCTTTAGGTGGCATTTCGCCGGCTCGGATGTTGATTTGTACCGCCGGCAGGATCAACACGGGCATCTCTAGCGTCTCGTCGCGTTTGGTTCGCATGTCGACGAATTGCGCCTCGCTGACACCATCATGCACAT
>JACCED010015384.1_pt1 | contig 10334 bp, 8 predicted proteins | sample 7455021 | NCBI WGS metagenome assembly JACCED01 (sample SAMN15323456, study PRJNA562643) | freshwater metagenome | isolation source: river surface water | place: USA:Blue River Watershed | collected 2017-08-19 | reverse complement strand
GCATCGATCTTTCATCGCGCCTAGGCTTATCTTCACGTTTCGGTTTTCTTTGATTTCGACCAGTTTTATTTCTATTTGATCTCTCGCGCCCTGGTTTGCTTCGCTCACCTCTAGGTGTTGGTTCATCAGTAACTGGAATTCCGGAGGGTTCTTGCGCGCCGGTAATTCGCATTAACTCTGGGTGCATGGATTCAACGCGAGTCTCAGTCATTTTTACACCAGCTTCTTTGCCGATGTTATGTACTCGTTTGCGATTTCCTGAAGAGGCAAGAGATACAACAGTTCCCTTTGCGCCAGCACGTGCAGTTCTTCCTGCGCGGTGAAGATAATCTTTATGCGTCTCTGGTGGATCAATATGTACGACCAACGAAACATCATCTACGTGAATACCTCGAGCTGCCACATCAGTAGCAACCAATGCGCGCTTCTTTCCGATTTTAAAAGCCTCAAGAACTCGCATTCTCTGCTTCTGAGTTCGACCACCATGCAAGACTCCCGCATCAACGCCAAGCTTCTTTAACTTTTCAGTTAATCGATCTGCGCCATGTTTGGTTCTAACAAAGAAAATAGTGCGCCCTTCACGGGAAGCAATTTGCGCGATTACATCGTCTTTCACATGAGAATCAACGACCAGAACATGATGGTCCATATCTACTGCGCGCTCTGTGCTCACTGCAATCTCATGAGTAACTGGATTTCGCATGAACTTCTTGACCAATTTATCTACATCTTTATCCAAAGTGGCGCTAAAAAGTAACCGTTGGCCGTTATTTGGTGTGATCGCCAGAACTTCAGTAACTACAGGCAGAAAACCCATATCTGCCATCTGATCTGCTTCATCTAAAACGACAATCTCAACTGCACTTAAATCGATGGTGCCACGTTTGATGTGATCTTGAAGGCGACCAGGGGTCGCAACCACAATCTGCGTACCTTTTTTAAGCGCACTCAATTGCGGTGGATATGGCATACCACCTGCCAAAACCGTGGAACGCAAACCAACTTGATCCGAATAGATCGCAAGTACCTCTTCGATTTGCATTGCAAGTTCGCGAGTTGGTGCAAGTATTAAAGCCAAAGGTTGATTGGAATTTGCACGCTTAAATGCAAGTCTTGTGAGCAGCGTCAAACCAAATGCCAGAGTCTTACCTGAACCAGTTTGGCCTTTACCCAAAATGTCACGACCAGCAATCGCTTCCGGAAGTGTTGCAACTTGTATAGGGAAGGGCTGTTCTATTCCCTCATTACTTAAAGTTGCAATTAAGTTGGGGTGAACTCCAAGTGATGCAAATGAGCGCTTAATTAATCGACCACTGAACTGAGATCGAGACCGTTATATCTTGAGTACCAAGATCAATAGTGGTCTCTGAGTCTGCCGCTGCTTTTGCGACTCCATAAATTGGCATCGGAATTGATGAGGAATTCTCGACAAGGTAATTAACTTTTCCAAGCTTCACACCCATCAATTTTGCATAAGAGCTGGCCTTTGCTTTGGCATTTGCAACTGCGGCACTACGAGCTGCTGCGGTGGCTTTGCTGTTATCAATCACAAATGGCGAGACACCTTGCAGTTGCAAGTTATCGCCACCAGCGGCAACGATTGCATCAACTACTGCGCCAGCATTAGTGGCGTTACGAACCGTAATTGAGAAAGATTGTGATGCGCGATATCCAACTTGAACCGAACCCTTTTCTTGGGTGTAGTTATATTCTGGATAAACAGTCATTGAGGTAGTTGCAATATCTTTTGTATTGATCTTATTTGCAGCTAGCGCTTTGCGAATTGCGTTGCTAGATACATTCGCTTTGGATAGGGCAGAAGCGTTGGCTCCATCCACTACCGAAACTTGCGCCATTATCTTCACTGCATCTGGAACTACCTTTACGGTGCCTTCGGCATTAACCGTGATGTAGCGGCTCTTTGATGTTGCCGCAGAGGCAGTCGGAATTGCCAAAGCCGATAAAGATACCGATGAAAAGAGAATCGCTGCACTTGCAATGATTTTACGAAGTTTCATAGCGATAAGTTTACCTTTACTCTTAGACAATGACCCAATCGCACTTTGTATCCAATTGCACGATGGATGCACTTGCGCTTGCAGCGAGAGCATTAAAAGAGGGTTACTTAATAGCTTTTCCAACGGAAACCGTTTATGGCCTAGGCGCAGATGCCAACAATGAATCTGCAGTTTCGCGCATATATAAGGTGAAAGGTCGCCCACAAGATCATCCATTAATCGTTCACATTGCGGATTGGCAAACAATGGGAGAGTGGGCTGATCAGATTCCAGATTTTGCAATCGATTTAGCGAGAGCTTTTTGGCCAGGGCCAATGACTTTGATATTAAAGAGGTCTGAACTTGCGAAAGATTTCATCACGGGCGGGCAGGAGACGGTTGGAATTCGAGTTCCAAATCAAACTATTGCGCTGCAATTACTCGCTGAATTTACAAAACTAGGTGGCAAAGGAGTTGCAGCGCCATCTGCCAATCGCTTTGGCCAAGTTTCACCAACTACCGCCCAAGCAGTACAAGAAGAGATTGGTGCATTTCTAGATATTAAAGATGTAATTCTCGATGGCGGCCCATGTGCAGTTGGCGTTGAATCTACGATTATCGATTGCACTGGTTCCAACCCGAAAATCCTCCGCCCAGGCGCAATCACTGCAGACGATATAAAAGGTGTAACTGGTTTGGATGTGCAATCTGCAGAGCGCTCAGAAATCAGAGTCTCTGGATCATTGGAAAATCACTACGCCCCAAACGCAGAAGTAGTTTTAGATGTAAATCCAGAAGTGGGTGATGGGTTCATCGCCCTTGCAGATATTCCAACTCCGCCCGGAGTCATCCGATTGGCTGCCCCAAAAACTCCAGAAGCTTTTGCCCATGATTTATATGCCGCACTTCGTGAAGGCGATGCAAAGGAATTGAAGAAAATTGTGGTTATTCAGCCTCATGGCGATGGAATTTCAATTGCGATTAGGGACCGCCTGAAGCGTGCATCAAAGTGAATAGATTCTTAAGATTAAGCATTTTCAATAATCATCGCTAAACTGCGCAGGCTGTAATGAATGTAGGGGCCTTTAGCTCAGTCGGTAGAGCAACGGACTTTTAATCCGTGGGTCGCGGGTTCGATCCCCGCAGGGCCTACTTTTCAGACCGGTCATCCTTACTTTTGTCGCCTTCATGGCTTACTCTATAAATCACAAAGTTGACGATAGTTCAATTTTCAAAAGGTGAAAAAATGGAGTCAATGCAGGGCTTCGTTGGTTGGCTAGCAAATCGACCAACGGCAGATGAAATCTCTAGAGCGTTAGTGACGGATTATTTAAAAGTCCACGGAGCATGTTGTGTGCGACTTGGCCGATTAAACAAAGACGATAGCTATCACTATTTAGGCCAATATGGCTTTCAGCACAACGAAACCGGCAAATTAGTCCCAGGGCAAATTTGGCGAGAAATGAAAGATAATGAGATAAATCAAATTGCAGCAGGCCGTCAACCTGGTCCTTGGACCAGCAAAGAGAACCAAGTTTTAGTTGAACTTCGCGCTCGCGGAACTATTTATGGCTGGATAAATGTGATGTTCTCTAAAGTCTTAAATGATCAAGAGAAGAAGGCAGCCTTTGCTGATATTCAAGAACTCTCATTTCCGATCTCGCTCTATCTTTCTCTAACCCATCCACAAGAATTCTCAAGTGAACGCGAATTAGGTACCGAGAAAGGTATTGCGTCTGTAGATTCTTTAACCAAACGTCAAATGAATATTTTGAAGGGCATGGTTGAAGGCAAGACCAATCATGACTTAGCTACGCAATTGGGTTATTCAGTTTCGACGATTCGTCATGAAACCATGAGAATCTATCAAGCGCTCGCGGTTAGTGATCGAAGAGAAGCTGCGCAAAGAGCCCTTGAATATGGATGGGTTTGATTCATCGCCTTTATCCCTTTTTAGCCCTTTAATGCGCTGCCGATAGACTTTCCCTCCTATGGCAAAGTCGCTTCCAACGCCTGCAGCCCCCGGTCAAGATCAGACTAGGGGCGTCCTAGCGATTCCAGCCTTTCGCCGTCTTTGGCAATCAATGGCCTTCTCGTCATTAGGTGATTGGTTAGGGCTACTAGCGACAACTGCGATGGCGCAGAAATTATCAGGTGGAGATTACGCAACCGCTAACTTTGCGATTGCGGGTGTATTTATCGCTCGTTTATTGCCCGCCGTATTTCTTGGACCTATTGCAGGCGTGATTGCCGATCGCTTTGATAGACGTAAGTTGATGGTGGTAGCGGACATTTTGCGCGGTGGACTTTATGTATCAATCGCGCTTTTTCAGAATTTTTATTGGCTGTATGCCGCAACGATTTTGGTCGAATGTATAACGCTCTTCTGGTCCCCAGCGAAAGAGGCTTCAGTTCCTAATTTGGTTCCGAAAGAGAAATTAGAGGCTGCCAACCAAGTTTCCTTATTGGCTGCATACGGAACAGCGCCGATTGCTGCCGGATTATTTTCAGTGATGGCTTTGATAACCGGCGCAATCTCAGCGCTCTTTCCATTCTTAAATAACAGAACCACCGATGTCGCTCTTTATATAAATGCGGTCTCCTTTTTATATACCGCATGGATTGTCTATGGAATGGATGAGATTCCAAAAGGTGCTGCTTCGACAAAAGGTGGCGAGAATATTGCAAAGTCACTCATGGAGGGCTGGCGCTTTGTAAGCCAATCGAAAATTGTTCGCGGATTAATTGTCGGCATGGTCGGCGCTTTTATGGCTGCCGGTGCCGTAATCGGTTTAGCTAGAACTTTCGTTAGCGACCTAGGTGGCGGTGACGCGGCTTACGGCGTGCTATTTGGATCGGTATTTACCGGCTTGGCACTTGGAATCGCATTTGGTCCGAAAGTCTTATCGCAATTCTCAAGACGTAGGTTATTTGGTGCATCTCTTGCGATAGCAGGTTTCTTCCTGGTAGCGCTAGCTTTGATTAGCAACTTAGTTATCGCGATTATGGTGACCATAATTTTGGGCGCTTTTAGCGGTATCAGCTGGGTTACCGGCTTCACGATGCTTGGTATGGAAGTCGAAAACGAAGTGCGTGGCCGCACTTTTGCATTCGTGCAATCCTTAATTCGTGTGGTTTTGGTCGCGGTATTAGCAATTGCTCCATTAATTGCGGCAGCTTTTGGAGAACACACCTATGAGTTCTATAACTCCGAAGTTACTTACAATGGAGCGGCAATTACCATTTTGATTGCAGGTTTATTGGCCTCGCTTATTGGAATAGTTTCTTATCGACAGATGCGTGATCGCCCAGGTGTTTCATTGTGGAGCGATATTGTCGCTGCGTTACGAGGAGATTTAGGAAATACCATCTCTGGACATTCAAAAGGTGTATTTATCTCTTTTGAAGGTGGCGAAGGTTCAGGTAAATCAACACAATCAAAGTTGTTGAAGGAGTATTTGGAAAGCCAAGGTCACACTGTGGTTTTGACCAGAGAACCAGGTGGCACTGATTTAGGTAAAGAGCTTCGCGCAATTCTTTTACATACTCATGATCATGTATCACCGCGTGCCGAAGCGTTGCTGTATGCCGCAGATCGCGCGCATCATGTTGAAACATTGATTCGCCCAGCACTTGAGCGTGGCGAGATCGTGATTACCGATCGTTATTTGGATTCATCGATCGCATATCAAGGTGCAGGACGCGTGCTCTCACCTGGTGAAGTTGGACGAATCTCTAGATGGGCGACAGAATCTTTAATTCCTACCCTGACGATAATCATTGATTTACCAGCGGAATTGGGCCTTGGCCGCCTTAAATCTCGTGATCGTTTAGAGAGTGAATCCCAGTCTTTTCACGAGCGGGTCAGGCAAGAATTTCTATCGTTAGCGCTGATGGATCCAGAGCGATATTTAGTTGTGGATGGACGACAAAGTGTCGAAGAGATTCATGGAGAAATTGTCACCAGAGTTATGGAACTTCGTGATCTAAATCGAATTGAAAAGTTACCTAAAGAGAAGCGTCGCATAATTAAGAAGCCACACCTTGGAAAGAGAAGCAAGTGAGCGTCTTTGAAGAGCTCATCGGACAATCACATATAGTTCAAACTCTAACTGCTGCGGTAAGTGCAGCAGCATCTGGCGAAGAGAGCCAAGAGATGACGCATGCATGGATCTTTACAGGTCCGCCAGGTAGCGGGCGTTCATCTGCTGCGATTGCGTTTGCCCAAGCATTGGTCTGTAAAAACAATGGCTGCAATTCTTGTAATGACTGCACCACCGCTAAATCTGGTGCACATCCAGACGTTGAGATCATAAGAAGCGAAGGTCTATCAATAAAGATCGATGAAGTTCGAGAGTTATTGACTCGAACAGCTTGGGCGCCATCTATTGGTGGCTGGCGCGTCGTTGTAATGGAAGACGCTGATAGATTGACCGAATCTGCAGCCAATGCACTTCTTAAAGCGATTGAAGAGCCAGGGCTTCGAACAGTATGGCTACTATGCGCGCCAACTTTGCATGACATCTTGCCGACAATCAGATCGCGTTGTCGCCATGTTCAATTGCATACTCCTTCAACTAATGAGGTAGCTGAGTTTCTAGTCAGCAGACATCAAATTGCGCCAAAGATGGCAGATTTTGCAGCGCGCGTATCACAAGGTCATATCGGTAGGGCTAGACATTTAGCTACCAATGAAGCGGTACGAAATCGTCGCAATTCGATTCTTGCTATCCCTGCAAAATTAACCTCAATTTCTAGCGCATATAGCGCAGCTGCAGCTTTGGTGGACCTTGCAAACGAAGAATCAGCGGCAATATCTGAAGAGTTAGATGAGAAAGAGTACGAAGCGCTCTCAACTGCATTGGGTAAAGGCGGCGGTAAAGCTTTAAAGGAATTGGAAAAGGAACAGAAATCGCGCGCAACCAGAATTACTCGAGACACTTTAGATGGTGCACTTCTGGATTTAGCTACCTTCTATCGTGATGTCTTGTTGGTCCAAGCAGGGCACAATGATTCGTTGATCAACGCAGAGCTCACAGATCAAATTGTGAAAATGGCTGATAACAGCACATCACATAGAACTTTGGCCAAGATGGATGCAATTATGAAAGCACGTGAGAATATTCAGCGCAATGGTGCGCCACTTCTGGTCATGGAAGCGTTGATGTGCGAATTAATAAATTAACGCTCCGCTTCTTGGCGATCAGCCTTATTTTGGTATTGCTTGCAGCTTCATTAACGGGATTGATCTTTCGCTCGGCGGACCCATTTAAAGCACCTGCTAAAGAAGTGGTGGCAACAGAGCTAAGCGACTTTTACAAACAGACTCTGCAGTGGAAGAGCTGCTACGGTGAATTTGAATGTGCGAAATTTCAGGTACCTATTGATTACGAGAATTTGGACTTAGGAACTTTCGATATTGCGGTCCTGCAAAGGCCTACGAAAAATGCGATCGGCAATCTGGTGGTAAATCCAGGGGGACCGGGTGGTTCTGGTGTTGATTATGCCTATTCATACGAACAAGTCTTTACACCTGCCATCATCGATAGCTACAACATTGTGGGCTTTGATCCTCGAGGCGTAAGTAGGTCAGCGCCAGTTGAATGCTTGTCGGACTCCGAGATCGATGCTTCTTATGCGGCAGATGCCTATCCAGAGGATGATGCGGAATTGGCGAAATTACGTAAAGAGAGCGCTAAATATGCCAAAAGTTGCATCGCAGATAACAAGTATTTGAAATTCTACGGGACCGCTAACGCTGCTCGAGATATGGATATTTTGCGTGAGTTGTTGGGGGACGAGACTTTAAATTATTTGGGTAAGTCTTACGGAACTTATCTTGCAACTCTGTATGCGCAATTATTTCCAACTAAAGTCGGACGTTTCATTTTAGATGGAGCAGTCGATCCGACTATTGATTCACTAAATCAATCGCTGCAACAGGCAGCTGGTTTTGATCAGGCCTTTAACGCATTTGTTGAGGATTGTAAGATTCAAAATAATTGCGTATTCGATGGTGATGCGATCAGCCAGATGCAAGCCAAACTAGCAGAATTGAAAGATGCACCAATAAAAGTTGGCGATCGTAAACTATCTGAGTCTCTAGCGATTTATGGAATTGCAATGGGCCTCTATGATCAAGAATTTGGTTGGCCTGCTCTACGTAATGCACTTCAAGAACTATTTGCTGGTAATGCAGAGCCTTTACTTAAAATGGCAGATACTTACACTGGTCGTGAAGATGATGGAACTTATCGCAATAATGAAGCAGATGCGTTAGCTGTGATCTCCTGTAATGATTTCCCACAGTCAAAGATTGATGCGGAGGCAGTAAAAGCTGCAGCTCCACTCTTTGGAAAGTATGTTGCTTACAGTGATTTGACTTGCGAATACTTACCACACGGTAAATTTGTAAAAGTCAGTGGGCCAATTTCACTAACTGCTTCGGTGTTGGTCATCGGAACTACCAATGACCCAGCAACGCCTTATCGATGGGCGGTGAAGTTGGCGGAGGTTTTAAAAAATTCCAGATTGATTTCGCTGGAATCCGATGGGCATACCGGTTTTAACCGCGGCTCTGAGTGTGTGGACCGGGCGGTTGAAAAGTATCTAATTTCGGGGGAGATTCCTGCGGAAAATCTCCTTTGTAGCGCGTAAATCCCAAGTCACAGAGGGCCTTCGATGGTAAAGAGCACCCCTATTGTTGGTGCAAAATTCTCCCATGCGTCTAGACCACATCTCTTATGTGACATCTCATGATCAGATCTCTGACACCGTACAGCGCTTAGGTGCAAAGCTCGGTACAACATTTGTAGATGGTGGAATGCACCCACGTTTCGGAACTCGTAATTTCACAGCGCCATTACAGAATGGTCATTACATCGAAGTTGTATGTCCACTAGATCATCCAGCAACAGAGAAGACGCCATTTGGTCGCGCAGTTAAAGAGCGTGCAGAAGAAGGTGGCGGATGGTTAACCTGGGTTTTATCTGTTGACGATGTTGAAAAAATTGAATCTCGTTTAGGTCGTCCAGCTGTCGACGGTTCTCGTACCAAACCAGATGGCGAAACTTTACGTTGGAAGCAGATCGGAATTCTGGCAACACTTGAAGATCGCCAACTTCCATTCTTTGTTGAGTGGGTTGAAAATCATCATCCATCTGCAGATGGCAAACCTGCCTCAAAGATCACTGCAATCGAAGTTGCAGGAGAGCCAACAAAAGTTCGCGAATATTTGGGTTGCGAATACAAAGATGCACTTGGTAACGACATTGAAATTCGTTGGTTAAGTCCATCTGAAGCAGATGGTGACACCGGAATCATTGCAGTTAAATTCCAAACGCCATCTGGCGAAGTTCTTGTTGACTAATTAATTTTTATTAATTGCCACGCCTCCGTGGCTCAGTGGTAGAGCAGCTCATTCGTAACGAGCAGATCGTCGGTTCGATCCCGACCGGGGGCTCCATTAATTAATGTGCAACGAATCCGACCGGCAATTCCAGACGGTATTTACTTAAAGTATTTGCATCCTGCAGTAATTCTCGAGTAAGTCGATCTTCAACGATTTTTCCACTGCTTAAGATCACCGATCTTGGGCATAGCTCCAAGGCATATGGCAGGTCATGCGTGACCATTAATAGCGTGATATTTAATGATTTAAGGATCTCTGCCAGCTCTCTACGGCTTGCTGGATCTAAATTAGAGGAGGGCTCATCGAGCACCAGAATCTCAGGTTGCATCGCAAGTACGCCAGCGACGGCGACGCGGCGGCGCTGCCCAAAAGAGAGATGGTGCGGTGCGCGATCAATGAAGTCCAACATTCCAACTTTTCCAAGTGCGGTTCTGACCGTCTCTTCTAACTCATCGCCACGTTGACCTAAGTTGTATGGGCCAAAACCGACATCCTCACGCACGGTAGGCATAAATAATTGATCATCAGGATCTTGAAAGACAATTCCGACTTTAGCGCGAATATTTTTGAGGGATTCTTTATCTTCGGTATTTATCTTTTGGCCTGCCACAACTACTTCACCATGTTGCGCAGAATGTATTCCGTTTATGTGCATGACTAAGGTGGTTTTACCAGCTCCATTAGGTCCAAGCAGAGCAACTCGCTCGCCTTGTGCGATCTCAAGATTTACGCCAAAGAGCGCTTGGTTTCCATCTGGATAAGCAAAGGCTAATTCCTTAATCGAAAGACTATTTGTGGAATTTGAATTGTTCATTTAAGTACCCCGGAAAGAATAGATAACAGAATCGCAATTGCCAACAGAATCGCAATTGCCAACTTTTCATTACTTTTAACTTTAGGATTCTCGATTGCAGGAAGTTTTCCCT
>JACCED011376395.1_pt1 | contig 10338 bp, 10 predicted proteins | sample 7455021 | NCBI WGS metagenome assembly JACCED01 (sample SAMN15323456, study PRJNA562643) | freshwater metagenome | isolation source: river surface water | place: USA:Blue River Watershed | collected 2017-08-19 | reverse complement strand
TGGAGTTTCGGGGCTTTGGTTACTCAGCGGTTCAAAAAACAGTGTTCTTACCACCATTGATTCAGAGCCAGAGTTTCAAAATGCCGCGCGGGAAAGCTTCAAGGCGGCTGGGATTCCCGCCACTCGCATGCGAGTAATATCTGGCAAGGCTGGCGAAGTACTGGCAAACATGGCCGAAAGTGCTTATGACTTAGTCTTCGTAGATATCGACCCAATAAACATTGAGACCACCGTGGCAAAGGCCCTGGGTCTGATTCGGCCGGGTGGAGTTTTGGCGATTGCTCACTCGCTGTGGCGAGATAGAGTCCCTAATCCAACGCTTCGCGATGATGAAACATCTTCTCTGCGTGCAGTTATGAGGAATTTCTTGGAACTAGAGGATTACGTTTCAACCGTTTCGATGGTTGGGGATGGACTACTGCTAGTTGCGAAAAGGGCCTAGCGCTACTTCTTGATAACGCCGGCTAGGACTTTGTGAAGTTCTTTCGCCTCAGTTTCATTTACCGAAACAACTAGGCGGCCGCCACCCTCCAGAGGAACGCGCAAAACAATTAGTCCGCGAGGCTCGCGCTCTGCTTCCATTGGCCCGTCTCCGGTGCGAGGCTTCATAGCTGCCATGGGAAACTCCTCAAAACTTGGGGGTGAAGCCACAATTATCCCAAATTTTGGGACTAGACGCTAGTTGAGGCCGGTCAACCAGGCCCGCAACCCCTTCTCGCAATCAAACAAATGCCCCACCGGGACGTTTTCATTGTCCGCGTGGGCCAGATTTGGGTCGCCTGGACCGTAATTGACGGCAGGGACTCCAAGGCTTGAAAACCTTGCCACATCAGTCCAGCCGTATTTAGGCTTCGGAGTCCCCTTCGTGGCGGCCAAGAATTCCTGGGCCTGCGGAAGGTCTAACCCTGGCCTGGCACCCTCGGCTAGGTCTGTGACACTTAGGTCGAAGTCCTCAAAAAGCTCCCTTATGTGAGCGGTGGCCTCTGCCCCGCTGCGAGAGGGGGCGAAGCGGAAATTCACAGTTAGTTTTGCCTGATCTGGAATCACGTTGGTTGCAACGCCGCCTGAAACCAGGACAGCATTCAGACTCTCGCGATATTCCAACCCATCAACCGAGATGGTTTGTGGTTCGTAAGTTCTTAGAATTTCCAGGGCTGGGGCCAGATCGTGAATGGCGTTGTGTCCCATCCATGGTCTTGCGGAGTGAGCGGCTTTCCCCTTGGTCGTGATTTCGACTCGCATTGTTCCGTTACAGCCGCCCTCTACCAGGGCACTGGTGGGCTCGCACAGCACTGCGAAGTCACCCTTTAGAAGTTCGGGATGCTGCCTCGAGATTCTGCCTAACCCGTTGAGGTCTGAAGCCACTTCCTCGTTGTCATAGAAAATCCAAGTTATGTCGTATTTGGGAGAAACCAATTCGCTTGCAAGCTTTAGCATCACTGCGATGCCAGCCTTCATGTCCACGGCACCGCGTCCGAAGATAACCTGTTCCCGCTCAAAGTGCATGAGTTTTGAAGGTAAATTCCTGGCCACTGGAACGGTGTCGAGGTGGCCAGCTATCAATACCCGGCTGGCACGTCCCAGATTGGTCATCGCAATAACTGCATTTCCCTCTCGCACCAAACGGAGGTGTTCGAAAGGCTTCAAGGCATCGAATACTGCGGTTGCGATCTGCTCTTCATTGCCCGAGACCGACTCAATGTCAATGAGCGCCTGAGTAAGTTCACTCAGGCCCTGGGAAAGATCTATTTGAGTCACATCAAGAGGGTAGCGGTATTCTGGTCCGGATGAGCGAAACATACCTAGATGAAAAAGCATGGGGCCACGGGCTCGCAACCGTAGCGGAAGATGGCAGCCTGCTGGATGTTTGGTACCCAGAGCCACAGCTTGGGTCTGCTCCAACCTCGGATTTGCAGTGGTTCTCGCCACGCGAACTCGACTCGCTCGTCAAAGAAGACGCGGTGCGCAAAGTAAGAACTCAAGTTATTAGAACCGAGATTGATCTTTCGCTTCCAGTCACTTCGACTGCAGATGCTTACCTAAGACTTCACTTACTGAGCCACCTGGTAGTAAAGCCAAACTCAGTAAATCTCGAGGGGCTAATTCCAAATCTTCCAATTGTCGCATTCACAAACCGCGGTCCAATGGCACTAGAGGAATACCGAGCCAGACAAATTGAACTGAGGTCCCACGGCATAGTCGCTCTAGCAATCGATAAGTTCCCGAGACTTACTGACTACGTGGTCCCAGACCGAGTGAGAATTGCCGACACCTCACGAGTTCGCTTAGGTGCACACCTGTCCCCTGGAACAACAGTGATGCACGAGGGTTTTGTGAATTTCAATGCGGGAACACTTGGCGCTTCAATGGTGGAGGGCAGAATTTCCCAGGGTGTTGTTGTTGGAGATGGTTCGGACATCGGCGGTGGAGCATCCATTATGGGAACCCTGTCCGGTGGCGGCAAACACAAGGTCTCAATTGGAAAACGTGCGCTGTTGGGAGCTAACTCCGGTATTGGAATTTCAATCGGAGATGACTCGGTTGTCGAAGCCGGTCTCTACGTAACCGCCGGAACCAAAGTGACTTTGATGCTTGGGGACAGAAAGCAGAATGTGAAGGCCGCCGAACTCTCAGGGATACCCGGCCTACTTTTCAGAAGAAACTCCCTTACGGGTGCCGTTGAAGCCATCGCCCGCGAAGGGGTAGGCATAGAGCTCAACTCGCAGCTGCACTAACTGGAGACTGAATCCCAGCCTTTGGGCTCCAAAATCGCATCATCGAGAAAAACCCTTGCACCGCCACTGGCGGTAACCTCGCCAATCACTTTGAAGCCCGCAGGTAGTTTCGCGTCTTTTGGAAAAGTCGCCAACAGGGCGTGATCTTCGCCGCCGAATAGCACCCAATCAATCTCGCTCGCATTAGCGCCCCTGGCGGTGATGGACTGCGCCACCTGCTCTAGAACCGCGTAGTAACCCAAGAGCGCGTTGGAGCGCAGACTAATAGTGACATCCGAAGCGACCGCAATTCGATTGCAGTCTTTTGCTAGCGAATCCGAAACATCAAGCATTGAAGTAGCGCCTGCAAGCGAAGCTAAAACACCAAGTGCAATCGGTGGATTGGGCTTGAGTTGCACTGCGGTGATTTCTGGGTAAACATCTTTCAAACCCAAGTCAGAATTCTGCAGCATTGCAAGTCCTGCGGCCGCTCTCCCAAGCGTTCCCGCAATCGCAACTACATCCCCGTTTTGTGCACCGGAGCGCAATACAGGAGTGCGTCCCTCCAGTTGGCCATGCGCGGTAACAGCAATTGTGATTGTCTCACCCAGTGCCAGGTCTCCCCCGACCACGCCACAACCCGGAGCAAGTTCATCACATGCTGATTGCAATCCCCTTGCAAAATCCTCCAGCCAATCAATCTTTGTTTGCTTAGAAACCACAAGGGCGACAACCAAAGCGGTTGGTTTTGCTCCCATAGCAGCTACATCTGCAAGGTTGGTTGCGGCAGCTTTCCAACCCAAATCAAATCCGGTTGACCACTGCGTTTTGAAGTCGTGATTTTCGATCATGGTGTCTGTGGTAACCACAAAATCCCCATTACTGGAAATCACGGCGGCATCATCTCCTGACCCAACCACGGCATATTCACCGGGCTTTAGGTGCTTGGTGGCGCGCCTGAGAGACTCGTTCTCTCCGAGTTCAAAAATCGTGATTGATTCCACAAAACCAAAGGTAGCCTGTATTTGATGATCAGGAAAATCTCACCACTTATGCTTCTGCTACTTACGGGATGCGCTCCAATTGTGAGCTTGGAGGCAGGTCCAGATGCGAACAATCCAGATTGCGCAGAGGTAAGCGTGAGACTGCCTGAAGAAATTGGTGAATTCCCCCAGCGCTACACCAACGCGCAGGCTACCTCAGCCTGGGGTGACCCGGCCGCTGTGATTTTTCGCTGTGGCCTGGAGCCTGTAACTGTTAGTAGTTTGCCTTGCGTTACTGCGGGCGAAGTGGATTGGCTTGTGGATGAGGCTAAGGCTCCGAGTTACCGTTTCATTTCATTTGGCACCGAGCCTGCAGTTGAAGTCATAGTTGATTCCACCAAGATCTCCGGAGTGAGTTCCCTCGAAGCAATCGGCCCTGCAGTGACCCAGCTACCCAAAACTACTAGCTGTACCGAAATTACCAACTAGCGAGGTTCGGTACCCGCGGCTACTCCAAGCTGAATCAGTCTCTCAATCAACTCTGGGTAGCTAATCCCGGAAACTTGCCAAAGTTTTGGATACATAGAAATCGGTGTAAAGCCAGGCATGGTATTTATTTCGGTCAATACGAAGCCGCTCTCTGTCAAAAAGAAATCGGTACGTGCAAGTGAGGAACAACCCACTGCCCTGAACGCAGCCTTGGCAAGTCGATGCATTTCCGCCAATTCGGAATCACTTAGCTCGGTTGGAACAATTAGTTCTGCACCGGCATCCAGATATTTTGCCTCGTAGTCATAGAAGTCTCTTCCAGAGACAACAATCTCGCCGGCCAGTGAGACCCTTAGTCCATCTGGTGAGCTTGGATCTTCCAGCACCGAGCATTCAACCTCGCGGCCAACAATGCGTTCCTCAACCAAAGCGTTTCGGTCAAGTGATAGGGCCAATTCAATTGCTGCCGGAAGATCTTCTCGTTTCTTGACTAGCGTCACGCCAACCGAAGAGCCGGATCTCGAGGGTTTCACAAAAACAGGCAGCTCAATTGTGCTGGTAATTGAAGCGATTAGTTCCTGATGACTTTGCTTTGACCAAGCTTCCCTGGAAACCACAAAGTCTTTCGCAACCTTGATTCCGGAGTTTCTAAAAAGACCTTTGGCGTAAACCTTGTCCATCGCCGCAGCGGAAGCCAAAATACCGTTTCCGACATAAGGAATGTGGCACAACTGCATCAGTGACTGGAAGGACCCGTCCTCGCCGTTTGGTCCATGCAGCACCGGAAAGACCAAGTCCACAGTTCCAAAACTTGAGATAACTCCACCGCGATTTATTCGAAGCTCTCGGTTTTTAGAAGTTGAACCAAGCGGCCAGATAATCTCGTCACCATCAACAACTTCTGGAGAATCTGAAAGTTTCCAGTCCGGGTTTATTTCAGAGGCGACAAACTTTCCGGACTTAGTAATTCCAACCGCAATTACTTCATACTTCGATTTATCTATTGCACCCAGCACACCAAGCGCGGTCACGCAGCTGACACTGTGCTCGGAAGATTCCCCTCCAAAAACGATTGCAACTCTAAGCTTGCTCAATTACTCGACCGCCACATCGTTTTCATGGGTGAGCTGCTTACCAAAAGCGGCTGGCTTCATTTTGCCCTCAAGTACTTTCTGTACCTGCGAGACAATCGGCATCTGAATCTTGCGCTTCGCGGCCAATTCTAAAACCGGCTTCACCGAGTGAAGACCTTCGGCTGTTTGACCCATGCGCTTCAACACTTCGCGCTTGGAGTACCCCTTACCAAGCATTTCGCCGGCGCGGTGATTGCGCGAGAGCGAAGATTCACCGGTTGCGATCAGGTCACCCAAGCCGGCAAGCCCGAACATGGTGCTGCGTTTTGCTCCCTGGTCTATTGCGAAGCGTGTGATCTCGGCAAGCCCTCTGGTCAAAATCGAAGCCTTGGTGTTTTGCCCATAGCCAATTCCATTCACAATTCCCACTGCAACCGCAATCAGGTTTTTTAGCACTCCACCGAGCTCAGTTCCAATTACATCTTGATTGGTAAATACAGTGAAGTAATCACTCGAGCACGTCTTTGCAACCGCGGTCGCGCGCTTTAGGTCAGTGCAGGCAACCACCGAAGCAGCTGGCTCACTTCTGGCTATTTCCAATGCCAGGTTTGGTCCAGACAAAACAGCAATCTGAGTCTGAGGTATTCCCATTACATCGGCGATAACTTCGCTCATGCGAAACCCGGTGCCCTCTTCGAGGCCCTTGATCAAACTAACCAGGGTCGCATTTTTTGGAATCAGAGCCTTCCACTCCTCCAATGATGAGCGAAGGTTCTGGGATGGCACCGCGAGGTATATCTGCGTGGCACCCTTAAGTGCTGCGCCCAGGTCGGCAGTTGGCTTTATGCGTTTGGGAAGATTAATCCCGGGCAAATAATCGCTGTTTCTGCGCGTCTCGACAATTTCCTCGGCAACATCTTTTCTTCTTGCCCAAAGCACGACCTCAGTTCCGCCGTCGGCAATAACTTTTGCGATTGTGGTCCCCCAGGAACCGGCACCCATCACGACAACCTTGGTCATTTCTTCTTCCTAAAGTTACCCACGGTTGGCTGACCCGCTACGGCCGGATCCCAAAGTTCTTTTGGTGGGGCTTCTTTACGCAGGTCAGCGACAATCTTTGTGATTTCGTTCATGACTAAGTTTGACGCTTCTTTAAGTAATTCTGGGGTTAGCTGAATGTTTCGATACTTATCGAGATTTATCTCTTTACCAATCACCACATCAACTCGCTGAAACGGATTTGGCCGAAGCACGCTCTCGTAGTTACCCATAATTTTCTGATCGCCCCAGTGACCAACGGGGAAAACTGGAACACCTGTCTCGATAGCTAACCTAATGGCCCCCGAACGTCCGCGCATCGGCCACATCTCTGGGTCTCGGGTGAGGGTTCCCTCGGGGAAAATCTGCAGGGTATGGCCGTTGTCTAGAAAGTTTTTCGCGGCCTTTAGGGTCTCCTCATTGCTTCTACCCGAACGATAGACCGGAATCTGTCCTAGTTTGGTGATGAGCCAGCCAAAGATGGGAACCCTAAACAAACCCTCTTTAGCCATGTAGTGCGGGGCACGCTTGAGGTGCACAAAAACCGTATAGGCGACCACGAGCGGGTCAACCATGCTCATGTGATTTGAAACCAGAATGTAAGGGCCACTCTTCGGAAGATTCTCTTGACCGGTGGTCTTCACGTTCATGACCAATCTCAGAATTGGCGCGAGTAGTCCGGCGACAATCCTTAGCAGAAGTGTCAATTCCCGCTTAGGAACCTTCGGGAGTTTTAGTGGCCCTTTGTCCTTTGTCGACAATTAGGCCTCGAACTCAAAATCTGCACCCAGTGCATCAAGCTTTTCCAAGAACTTTTCGTAGCCTCGGGAGATCAATTGAATATTGCTCACGTTGGAAGTTCCCGTTGCAGCCAGAGCAGCAACCACGTGACTAAATCCACCGCGCAGGTCTGGTACTCGAATATCAGCACCAACAAGCGGAGTCGGTCCGGAAATTACTGCCGAGTGGTAGAAGTTTCGCTGACCAAAGCGACATGGTGTGCCTCCCAGGCATTCGCGATAAATCTGAATCTGTGCACCCATAGCGTTCAATGCTTCCGTGAAGCCAAAACGGTTCTCATACACAGTCTCGTGCACGATTGAAAGTCCCTGAGCCTGGGTCATCGCAACCACTAGTGGTTGCTGCCAGTCAGTCATAAATCCTGGGTGGACGTCGGTCTCAATTACTACAGGATTCAGATCAGTTCCTGGATGGTAAAAACGAATACCGTTTTGCAGCACATCAAATGCGCCACCAACTTTTCTGAACACGTTCAAGAAAGTCATCATGTCGACCTGATTTGCGCCACCAACGAAGATGTCGCCCTGAGTCGCTAGTGCTGCAGCTGCCCAGCTCGCAGCCTCGTTGCGGTCCGGAATCGCGCGGTGGTTATAGCCGTGCAGTTTCTTTACACCCTCGATGCGGATTACTCGATCTGTATCGACCGAGATGATTGCACCCATCTTCTGCAAAATTGCAATCAGGTCAATAATTTCAGGTTCAATTGCAGCGCCAGAAAGTTCGGTTAGTCCATCGGCGGTTGTTGCTGAAAGCAGCACCTGCTCGGTGGCACCCACCGAAGGGTATGGCAAATTAATTTTTGCGCCCTTCAGTCCCTCTGGAGCACTGAGTCTTGTTCCGGTTGGAAGTTTCTCAATGACAGCACCAAAACTGCGCAGCACATCGAAGTGGAAGTCAACCGGTCGATTACCAATTTCGCAGCCACCCAGACCTGGAATGAAAGCTTCTCCAAGACGGTGTAGAAGTGGTCCACAAAACAAGATTGGAATTCTTGAGGAGCCAGCGTGCGCATCTATATCAACCATGCGAGCTTGCTCAACATTCGATGGATCCATGTGCATGTCGCCGGTGATGGGATCGTGATCTATGTTTACGCCATGCAATTGCAAAAGTCTTGAGACGACTTCGACATCGGAAATGTGGGGAACATCTCGCAGCACGCTTGGTGTCTCCCCCAGGAGCGCGGCAACCATGGCCTTGGTTACCAGGTTCTTCGCGCCCTTCAGTTCAATGGAACCGGTCAGGGGCTTACCGCCATGGATTGTGATTTGGCTCACTTAGACTCCCTTGGCCGGCAAAGTCTTGGGTTTCCAAGTTTCGCGCTTTGCTTCATAGGCGGCGATTGCGGCTTCGTTTTGAAGGGTGATGCCAATGTCATCCAGTCCCTCCATCAGACGCCACTTAGTGTATTCATCAATCTCAAATGGGACGCTTAGGCTGCCCAGGCTCAGCATCTGATTTGGAAGATCCACCTTGGCTTCAACCCCAGGGTTTGCTTCAATTTCGCTCCATAGCGCTTTAGTGTCCGCCTCGGAAATTACCCCGGTCACAAGTCCTTGTTTGCCGGAGTTACCGCGGAAGATATCGGCGAACTTCGCTGAGAAAACTGCCTTGAATCCAAAGTCTCGAAGTGCCCAGACCGCGTGCTCTCGGGAAGAACCTGTTCCAAAATCAGGACCGGCAATTAGCACTTGGGCATTTTTGTAAGTGTCCTGATTTAAGACAAAATCAGGTTCTTGAGAACGCCAGTTGGCGAACAAGCCATCTTCGAAACCAGTCTTAGTAATTCGCTTCAGATAAACCGCCGGAATGATCTGGTCGGTGTCAACATTGCTTCGCTTTAGTGGCGCGGCAATCCCTTGAAAAACTGTGATCTTCTCCATTAGTTCTCCAAGTCTGCAGGCGAAGAGAGTGTTCCACGTATCGCGGTAGCGGCGGCCACAATCGGAGATACCAGGTGAGTTCTCGCGCCCTTGCCCTGGCGTCCCTCGAAGTTTCGGTTTGATGTTGATGCTGCTCGCTCACCTGGTGCAAGCTGATCGGGATTCATACCAAGACACATCGAGCAACCGGCAAAGCGCCACTCCGCTCCAAAATCTTTAAATATCTTGTCTAGGCCTTCGGCCTCCGCCTGTAATCGAACTTTTTGTGAGCCCGGAACAACCATCATGCGAACACCTTCAGCTTTTTGCTTGCCCTTGATGATTTCGGCTGCAGTTCTAAGGTCCTCAATTCGCGCGTTAGTGCAGGAACCCAAGAAGACTGTGTTGACCGCGATGTCTTTCATCTTGGTGCCGGGTTTGAGGTCCATGTATTCCAGGGCACGTTCGGCTGCAGCACGCTCGTTCGGATCTGAAATTTCATTTGGATCTGGTACAGAATCAAGTAGCGAAACACCTTGCCCGGGGTTAGTGCCCCAAGTCACAAACGGATCGAGAGTGTCGGCGTCAATGAAAACCTCAGCGTCAAACTTCGCACCCTCATCTGTCTTGAGAGTCTTCCAGTACTCGAGAGCTGCGCCCCAATCCGCACCCTCTGGAGCGTGCGGTCTTCCCTTTAGGTATTCAAATGTTGTCTCGTCTGGAGCAACCATTCCGGCGCGAGCGCCGGCTTCAATGGACATGTTGCAAATTGTCATTCGCCCTTCCATCGAGAGTGAACGAATTGCACTTCCGCGGTACTCCAGGACGTAACCCTGCCCTCCACCGGTGGAGATCTTTGCGATTACCGCCAAGATGATGTCTTTCGCACTGACTCCAGGGCGCAAAGTTCCCTCGACGTTGATAGCCATGGTCTTAAACGGCTTCAGAGGAAGCGTTTGCGTAGCGAGCACGTGCTCAACCTCGCTGGTTCCAATTCCCATCGCAAGGGAACCAAAAGCACCGTGAGTGGAAGTGTGGCTATCACCACAAACAATTGTGAGACCGGGCATGGTCAAACCAAGTTGCGGTCCGACCACGTGAACAATTCCTTGGTTCTTGTCCCCCAATGAGTGAATCCGCACTCCGAATTCTTTGGTGTTGTCTCGAAGGGCTTGAACCTGTGCTCGCGAAGTTGGCTCGGCAATTGGCAAATGAATGTCGAGGGTTGGGGTGTTGTGATCCTCGGTAGCAATGGTGAGGTCTTTGCGACGAACGTCCCTGCCTGCCATTCGAAGACCGTCGAACGCCTGAGGAGAAGTAACCTCGTGAATCAGGTGCAGGTCGATGTACAAAAGGTCCGGAGCGCCATTTTCACCCT
>JACCED010350488.1_pt1 | contig 10340 bp, 9 predicted proteins | sample 7455021 | NCBI WGS metagenome assembly JACCED01 (sample SAMN15323456, study PRJNA562643) | freshwater metagenome | isolation source: river surface water | place: USA:Blue River Watershed | collected 2017-08-19 | reverse complement strand
CGTCACGAGCGATTTCGTTGGAGTGGATTTCCATGGTCTTGATCACGCCTTCTGGGTTGATCACGAAGGTGCCGCGCAAGGCCAAGCCGTCTTCTTCGATGTGCACGCCGAAAGCGCGAGTCAGCTTGTGTGTGGGGTCGCCGACCAATGGGAACTTGGCTTTGCCCACGGCTGGAGAAGTCTCATGCCACACCTTGTGTGAGAAGTGGGTGTCAGTGGTCACGATGTACACCTCGGCACCTGCTTTTTGGAAAGCGGCGTAGTTGTCAGCAGCGTCTTCAATTTCTGTGGGGCAGTTGAAGGTGAAAGCGGCTGGCATGAAGATGAACACGTTCCACTTGCCTTTGAGGCTGGCTTCGGTCACTTCGATGAACTTGCCGTTGTGGAAGGCTTGGTTTTTGAAAGGCTGAACTTGTGTGTTGATCAAAGACATGTGGTTTCCTTTGGTTGGTTGATAAAAACTATCGAATGAGAAAAACTCATTGACGTGAATGATAGACAAGATTTCTCAGCTTGGTGATTGTTTGTCTCAATGACGCCGATTGAGATAGCCTTGCACAAGACCAACTCTAAGCCATCACTTGGTCAAGATCAGTTTGCCAAAGCGGGTGGTTTGTAGGCGATAGACCTCGCCCAAATGCACGATCTCTAACACGCGCTGGCCGCTCATCAACGTGGTGCTGTCCACGCGCACGGGTGCTACAGGGGTCGTAGGCGCGGTGGCCTGCTGCGCGGCGAGCGTGGCTTTTGGGGTGGGTGCAGGTGCGCGGGTGTTCACGGTTTTTGCGCAATAAAGTTGACCTTGCCCAAGCCTGTGCGTTGCAGGGTGCTGAGTGTTTGCAACACGCGCTCATAGGGCACAGCACGGTCACCACTCAGGCGCACCACGGGCTGGGGATCGAGCGTGGCAGCTTGTTGGGCTTGGGTTTTGAGCGCATCGTCATCTACGGCTTTGCCGTTCCAGTAGACGAGGCCCTGAGCATCAATGTCCAAGCGCACGGGTTCGGCAGGTGGCTGTGGCGCAGCACTGCTGGCACGCGGTAGCGACAAAGGCACGGCGCTGTGAATGGCAGGCACAGCCAAGATGAACACAATCAAAAGAACCAACATCACGTCAATCAATGGCGTCATGTTGATTTCGGTCATGACCTCGTCATCGTCGTGGGCGGATAAGAACGACATCTTCAAACTCCTGCTCGGTCACGCTGACCCACACGCGCACCTGTCACCAAAAAGGCGTGCAGATCGTGCGCGAAGCGGTTGAGCTGACCCAAAATGAATTTGTTGCCCCGCACCAAGGCGTTGTAGCCCAGCACCGCAGGCACGGCCACCACCAAGCCCAGCGCGGTCATGATGAGCGCTTCGCCAATCGGTCCAGCCACGCGCTCCATGCCCACTTGGCCTGAAGCGCCAATGCCGATGAGTGCGTGATAAATGCCCCACACCGTGCCGAACAAGCCGACAAACGGGGCTGTAGAGCCAATCGACGCCAACACTGCCAAGCCCGCTTGCAAGCGTGCGGTGGAGTCGTCAATGGCGTTGCGCAAACTCCGCGTGACCCAATCACTCACATCCAAGCTGTCGTGCAATTGTTCTTGCGTGGCGCGGTGGTGCGCCGAGGCTTCATGGCCTTGCTTGGCCAAGCTGTAAAACGGGTTGGTGTCCGTGGTGTGGGCTACAGCGCCATCTAAAGCGGCCAAGCCTTCGGCTAAGTTGCTGCTGTGCCAAAACGATTCGACATGCTGTGCCATGCGCTTCAAGCGCACGATGTCGAGCGCCTTCAAGACGATGACGACCCATGACAAAACAGACATGCCAATCAACAGCAATGCCACGATATGGGTGATGACGTCACCTTGTTGCCAAAAATTCAAAATACCAGGCTGGTTTTCCATGACAGTTTCCAAAAGTTATTCCAAAACAAAATTAACGGGGACGTTGAACCACATGGCTTCGGGGGTGCCAAAGCGTTGACCTGGCACAAAACGCCAACGCATGACGGTGCGCAAAGCTTCTTGGTCGAGGCGGTCGTAGCCACTGCTGGCCTTGATCTCGCCTTGTTGTGGTGAGCCATCGGCGGCTACGAACACGCGAATTACCACTTGCCCTTGTTCGTTCAAACGACGGCTCATACGCGGGTAGGCGGGTTTGGGGTTGTTTAAGCCGTGCGCTTCGCTGCTGGGTAAGCTGAAGGCGGGGGCGCCTTTGGCCTGTCCAGGTGGATGGGGTGCCGCCGTCGGGGCTGCATCGACGCTGTGGGCCGTTGGCGCACTGCGGGGCGTGGTTTGCTCAGCTTTTGTTGCAACTGATGGAGGGGCTGCAGTTGGCGTCACTGCGGGGTGCACCTGCGCTTTTGCGGGGGCATTGTTCACAGGTGCCAGCACCATTTCCATGGCGGTGCTTTGCTGGTTGTCGATGTCTGTTGTGCTCGGTGATGTCAGCAAGGTGCCGATCACCAACGCATGCAACGCCACCACGCACAACAACACGATGGCGGTGGTTCGTTGTGCGGATGGATGTGCCGATGCATAAGTGAATTGCAGCATCAGGTGTCCGCCCACATGCGCAAGAGGTTGTGATACACGCCTGTTTGCGTGACGGCTTCGGGTATTTCGCCGTATTGGGTGCGCAAGCTCAACAAGCTCATGTCAAGCTCGTACAACAAGCGGCGTTGTTCGTCGCTGCGGACCAAGCTTTCAATCCAAAAGAAGCAAGCCAAGCGTTCGCCACGTGTCACAGGTTTGACTTCGTGCAAGCTGGTGCCAGGGTAGATGACGATGCTGCCCGCAGCAAGCTTGATGCGTTGTTCACCATAGGTGTCAGCAATGGTCAGCTCGCCACCGTCGTAGCTGTCGGGGTCGCTCAAAAACACGGTGCATGAAATGTCGGTGCGTACGCGTTTTTCATGGCTCAACATGCGGATGGAGCCGTCAATGTGCTTGCCAAAATAATTGCTGTCACCCGCGTAGCGGTTGATGCGCGGTGTGTAAATTTTCTTGGGCAGCGTGGCCGAGAAGAAGGTGGGGTTGGCGTTGAGTGCTTTGAGCACCATTTCTCGAATGTTCACCGCAGCATCACAGGTTTGGGGTAATTGCTCGTTGTGTTTGACCATCGCCGCTTGCCGACCCGCCGTGCCTAGTCCTGGCTCCCAAGGGGCGTCTTTGAGCCAAGCACGGGCTTGGCTTAGCTCTTCGGTTGACAACAAATTCGGCAGGGTCAGCAGCATGCGTGTTTCCTTTGAAACTTAGAACTTGTAAGAGCCCGTCACCTGTACCAAGCGCCCAGCACCCGGCACGTAGTGGCCGCTGTAGAGCTGGTCGGCGTAGAGCTTGTTGGTGAGGTTGCTCACATGGCCTTTGATGGTGAGTTGTTCGTCGTAGCGGTACTCGGCCATGGCATCGGCGGTGGTGAAGGCAGGAGCTTCCCAGCCTGGGTTGCGGTTGGGTGTTTGCGCACCGCGGTGGTTCAAGCCTGCGCCCACACGCCATTGGCCGTTGATTTGGTAGGTGTTCCACAACGTGGCGCTGATGCGGGGGGTGAGTGAAGGACGTGCGCCAGTGCGTTCGTTGTCGCTGCCCGTGGGCGACTTGTAGGCTTCGTCAATGCGTGCATCTGGAATCCACATGAACGAGCCATAGGCTTCCCAGCGGGGCGTGATGCGCCCAGTGAAGTCGAGCTCTAAGCCAGTGGCGTGGCGCTTGCCTGACAACACAGCCACATCGACCAAGGGGTCGGTGTTGCGTTCGTGCAGCTTGGTCGAGCGAAACAGCGCGTAGCGGGTGGTGAAGTTTTTGTCGGCTGAGTCCACCTTGGCGCCCAGCTCTAAGTTGATGCTTTGCTCTGGCGGCACATCGGCATTGCTTGCCCCTAAAGAGTAGGCATCACCCGAGGTATTGAATGAGGTGGCGGCTGAGACGTGGTACGACTCACGATCGTTGGGTTGGAACAGCGCGCCCACGCGTTTGCTCCACTCGCTGACATTCATTTTGTAGTTGGTCAATGTGCCGTTGGTTGCGTTGGCGGCGGGTGCTGCATACGTGTCGTAATGGCCGTTGAGGTTGTCGTAACGCAAGCCCCCTAAGAGTTTCCAGTGGGGCGCAATTTGCACCAGATCTTGCGCGTACACCCCCCACGCGGTGGAGGTGTATTGGTTGTTCACGCGCAAAACGCGTGAACTTTCATTGACCCAAGCGCCGTCATTGGGTGTGCCGATGGTGGTGTTGGGTTTGATGAGGTCGACACCCCCCAAGCCTTGCGCGGCGGTGCGTGCGGCGTACACGGTTTTTTGCTCGCGAGCCACATCAATGCCGCTGAGCAGTTCATGCTTCATGCCCAGTGCTTCGAATTTGGCGCTCAGGTCGCTTTGCATGTACACCGAGTCCAAGTCTTGAATCTTGTTTTGGGTTCCGCGAGTGAGTGCCGTGCTGGGTCCAAAGTTCGACAAGTTTTCGCCCGCAGTCAGACGGATGGTGCTGGCGCGTTGGTCACGCGTGTAAGCGCCACGACGTACGCGGGTGGTGAGTTCTGTTTCGCCATCAAAGCGGTGGGTGTGTGCGACTGTGGCGTAGGTGGCCGTGCCATCGTTGTAGTCGCTGGCCATGCCGTAATTGCTGCTGGGACGCACGGGCAATAAGGTGGTCGCGCTGGCAGGGCTGGTGCTGGTGGGTTTGATCCACGGTAGCCCATAGTTGATGCCGTTGTTGTTTTCTAAGCGGTAGAGGCTGGCAGTGAATCCGTCGCGTTCGCCAATGCCCCAGCGGTAGCTGCCAGCGAGGCCTTGCTTGTCAATGCTGCTGCCAGCGCCGTTGTTGTCGGCGGTGGTTTTCATGGCACTCACACGCAGCGCCGAGCTTTCGCCCGTTTGCTGGTTGAAGTCGCCCACCACGCGGCGGTGGTTGTGACTACCGATGGTCACGTCGATTTGGTTTTCGTCCATCAAGCGAGGCACTTTGTTCACCATGTTGACGGCCCCACCCGTGGAGCCACGACCAAACAACATGGAGGCCGAGCCGCGCAAGAGTTCGACACGGTCAAGGTTGAACGTGTCGCGGTCATAAAATGCGGGGTCGCGCATGCCGTCTACAAAAATATCGCCCGTGGTAGAGAGCGCAAAGCCACGCAAGCGAATGTCTTCTTCGCCGCCTTCCGCGGCTTGAAAAGTGATGCCTGCGGTTTGTTTGAGCGCGTCTTTGACGGTGTCTAAGTTGCGGTCATCTATCATGCGCTCGGTCACCACGGTGATGGATTGGGGAATATCGCGTAGTTTTTGTTGGCCTTTGCCGATGCTGGTTTCGGTGGCACGCAAGCTGTCTTTGCCTTCGGCCACTTCGGCCTTTTCGCGCACGGTCACGGTGCTGAGGGTGCTCTCTGTTTGCGCGCGAACAAGGCTTGCAAAACTGGCCGCCAACAACATAGCACCCAACGGCAGGAGTTTGGATGGTTGCGTGAGTTGCACATGCGTGGTGCGAGATGCAGGTAGAGACAAGCGGCGTCGGTTGAGCCGCGAACGAGTGGTCGCCATGAGACAAGCTCCGAAAGTGGTCGCCGAACCAAGTCGGCAGTTGTGATCAGAGGCTGGCTACGCGCCCTTGCACGGAGGGCGACAAACACGGGGTTTGTTGGCTGGCCGAAAACTTCAGTCGCAAAATTTTTATGCTTTGCGCCCAAGTGCTGGGCACTGCGCTTGGTGCGCAGCGCGTGATGCAGGGGTTACTTGAAACCCACGCGGTCCAACATTTGTTGCACCTTGATTTGGTTCATGCCCACGGCGCTGATGGGCACCAGTTCGCTTTTGAAACTACCGCCAGTCATGGCTTTGAGGGCAGGGTTGTCCAGCTTCATGCCTTTGACCACGGGCCACTCGTTGTTGCCATTGGCAAAGTGGTTTTGTGCTTCGGGGCTGACGAGGTATTCCAAAAACTTCACTGCGTTCGCTTGGTTCTTCGCGTAACGCGCCACTGCACCGCCAGCCACGTTCACATGCGTGCCCCAGCTTTGTTGGTTGGGAAACACCACACCCACACGCTCAGCCACCGCTTTGTCGGCGGGGTTGGTGGATCGCATCAAACGCGCCAAGTAGTAGGTGTTGGTCACGGCAATGCCGCACTCACCGCTGGCTACCGCTTTGATTTGATCGGTGTCACCACCCTTGGGTGCACGGGCCATGTTGTCGACCATGCCTTTGAGCCAGGTCTCGGTCGCGGCTGGGCCGAGGTGTTCGGTCATCGCGCCAAACAAGCTCAGGTTGTAGGGGTGCGAGCCAGAACGGATGCAGAGCTTGCCTTTGTTTTTGGGATCGGCCAATTCTTCGTAGGTGTCCACGTCGGCTTTGTTGACCTTGAGCTTGTCATACACCACCACGCGTGCGCGTGTGGACAAGCCAAACCAAGCGGTGCTGCCGTCATCGGTGGTTTTGGCGCGCAGCTGTGTAGGTACGGCGGTTTCCAAGATTTTGGACTTGATGGGCAAGAATATGCCATCGACCTCGCCTTTCCACAAACGGGCGGCATCGACCAACAAAATCACATCCGCTGGTGATGCCGTACCCTCGGCCTTGAGGCGGGCGATGATGCCAGCGTCGTCTGAATCAACGCGGTTGATCTTGATGCCAGTGGCTTTGGTGAAGTCGCTGTACAGCGCTTCGTCGGTGGGGTAGTGACGGGCAGAGTAAAGGTTAATGACCTGCTCGTTGGCCAGAGCTGATGTGCCGAACAAGGCAGCGGCCACAGAAGAAATAGCCAAGGACAAAACAGTGAGTGTGCGGCGCATGAAGCGACTCCAAGTTGAAAAGCTTGGCATGAGTATACATCAAATGCGAATCATTATCATTTGACTTGGGTCAAATGTCCCTGCGAACAGCAGGTTTAGCGGGTCAAACTCAGCTACGGCGCAACGTACGGCTGAGCAAGATCACGGGTAACAAGCCTACCAACACCAAGGCGAGTGATGGCAAGGCTGCTTCTCCCAAGCGTTCATCGCGCGCCAATTGATAGGCCATCACGGCCAGGGTGTCGGTGTTGAAGGGGCGAAGCACCAAGGTGGCGGGTAGCTCTTTCATCACGTCGACCAATACCAACAGCGTGGCCGCGGCGAGTGGTTTTTTCAGCAACGGCCAATGCACGCGGCGCACCATTGAAAAGCCAGAGGTGCCCAACATGCGTGCGCTGTCATCCAGCGAGGCAGGCACGCGCGCATAGCCGCTTTGTACCGATTGCAAAGCCACGGCCACAAAGCGCACCAAGTACGCCCACACCAAGCCTAGCACTGTGGCGGTCAGCCAAAAGCCCACGCCCGATTGCGGCCACGTGGCTTGCACCCAGCCCACAGGCAAGAGCAAGCCCACCACGATGACTGCGCCAGGCACGGCATAGCCCAAGCTCACCACGCCCGTGGCTTGGCGGGTCAGCCAGTTGGGGTGGAGGCGGGCTTGTGCCGCCAGCAGCATTGCAGCGCCCACGGCGAGCAAGGCCGTCATGCCGCCCAGCGACAAGCTGGTGAGTGACCATTGCATGAACCGATCCCAAGGTAAGTCAGCTGCGCCATTGCCCTGCAGCAAAGCACGCAACATGAACAGCACGGGCAACACAAATCCGCACAACACGGGCAACACGCACAGGGTCCATACGAAGGCAGCAGACAAGCCGTGTAATTTCATAGGCTGTGATTCGCTGCTGTGGCGATCCGCACGCGCACTCGAAAAACGCAAACGTGATTGCGCACGTTGCTCTGCCGCTAACAAAACCACCACCACAATGAGCAGCAAGGTTGCCAGTTGTGCGGCGGCAATACGGTTGTCCATCACCAGCCATGCCTTGTAAATGCCAGCGGTGAAGGTTTGGATGCCAAAGTAGCTCGACACCCCAAAGTCAGCCAGTGTTTCCATCAAGGCCAACGCAGTGCCTGCGGCAATAGCAGGTCGAGCCAGCGGCAAGGCCACGCGCAGAATGCGTCGTGACAGCGGCGCATCTAGCAAGCGGGCCGCCTCCATCAAATGGTTGGCGCGCTCAGACAGAGCGGTGCGTGCCAACAAATACACATACGGATAAAGCGCCAGCGTGAACACACAGGCTGCCCCCCATACATTGCGCACCTCTGGAATGACACGCCCTTCAAGACCAAATGCAGTGCGAATACTGGTTTGCAGCGGACCGCTGAACTGCAAATAATCGGTGTAAGCATAGGCCACCACATAGGCGGGCATGGCCAGCGGCAAGAGCAGCGCCCACTCCAAGGTGCGGCGCATTGGGAAGTCAAACAAAGTCACCGCAGCAGCAGACACGGTGCCCATGCTGATGACGCCCACGCTCACCAAAACGCACAGCAGCAGCGAGGTGCCCACATAGTCGGGCAGCACGGTGTTGGTCATCTCAGCCAAGATGTTGGCTGAGGCTTCGTTCCACTGCGCCCACGAAAACAGCACGGTTAAGACGGGCAGTGCCAACAGCAAAGCCAGCACAACCAACACAGCGCGCAAAAACAAACGAGAGCTAAAAACCATGCGGCATTGTAGGTAGCCGCACAGGGCATGGCGTTAATGCATGCGAGATAACGCCCTCTCTACAATGGCGCTATGTTTTTAGATGTCGCCCAGCTCTCGGTCAGTTACCCAGAACGCCCCCGCCCTTCGGTGGACCGCGTGACTTTGGGGCTGCGTGCTGGCGAAATGGGGGTGCTCATTGGCCCCTCGGGCTGTGGCAAAACCACGCTCTTGCGCGCGGTGGCGGGCCTAGAGCGTGCTAGCGCTGGCGAAATTCGATTGGCCCAAGCCGTGGTCAGCAGTGCCTCGGCACATGTGGCACCTGAATCGCGTCGTATTGGCATGGTGTTTCAAGACTATGCCCTCTTCCCGCATTTGAGCGTGGAAGACAACATCAGCTTTGGTTTACACAAACAGCCGCGCGCAGAGCGTGAAGCGCGTGTGCGCGAGGTGCTGGCGCTGGTCGGCTTGTCCAGCAGCGCACAGCGCTACCCACATGAACTGTCGGGCGGTCAGCAGCAACGTGTGGCCTTGGCGCGCGCTTTGGCACCCAAGCCGCAACTTTTGTTGTTGGATGAGCCGTTCTCTAACCTCGATGTGGAATTGCGCGAACGCTTGGCTTTGGAGGTGCGCGGCATCTTGAAAGAGGCGCAAACCACAGCCTTGTTTGTGACACATGACCAAATGGAAGCTTTTGCTATTGGTGATGTGATTGGTGTGATGTCCGAAGGTCGCTTGCATCAGTGGGACGACGCGTACACGCTGTACCACCGGCCAGCCACCCGTTTTGTGGCAGAGTTCATTGGCCATGGCGTGTTCACGCCAGCGACCTTGCGCGAGGTCAACAACCAGGTCGTGGTCAGTACGCCCATGGGTGATTTGGTCGATGTGGCCGAATGCCCGCTGCCTTGTACGTTTGCTGCAGGTGAGTGCGATGTGTTGCTGCGCGCGGATGACATCGTGCACGACGACGATGCGCCAGTGAAGGCGGAAATCATTCGCAAGTCATTCCGAGGCTCCGAGTTTTTGTACACCTTGCGTTTGAAAACAGGCGAGACCGTGATGGCGCATGTGCCTAGCCATCATGACCATGTGCTCGGGGAGTGGATTGGTATTCGCGCTGAGGTCGATCATGTGGTGACCTTCAACCGTTCATGCCCAGTGAACGGACATGACTTGTGCAACATGCCTTGTGCCGAGTATGAAACATCGCATGAACATGCATCACAGCCAGAGCAACCCATTCACTTTCATGTGAAGCCTGTGGCCTAAGCCAAGGGCGCGCGGTGCGCAAGCCGCGTGCATCAAGCCTGTGTATTTGAAAAACGCACCGTGAACCGCGCACCTGGCATGGGTCTGCCAGGGTAAGCATCGTCTAGCGTCACGATGGCGGCGTGTTGATGTGCAATTTCAAGCACGATGGGTAAACCAAGCCCTGAGCCATCGGCTTCTGTGCCTAAGGCTCGGTAGAAGGGTTGGAACACCAAATCGCGTTCAGCCTCTGGAATGCCTGGGCCAGAGTCTTCCACCTGTAGCACGACCACTTTGCCAAACTTGTCGGCGAGCAAGCGCACCGTGATGACGCCTGGGCTGTCTTCGGCAGAGGGTGTGTAGTTGATGGCGTTGTCCACCAAGTTGCGCACCATTTCTTTAAGCAGTGTGGGATTGCCGATCACGCGCACACCCGTGCTGCCAAGCTCTGCGCCTTCATAGCCAAGGTCTATGTGCTTGTCCATCGCGCGGGGCAGAGAATCTTGAATCACATCGCTGACCAATTCAACCAAATCACAAGGGCTGCGCGCAATATTGGTGGTGCTGCTCTCAGCACGGGCCAATGACAAAAGTTGGTTCACTGTATGCGTGG
>JACCED010765799.1_pt1 | contig 10342 bp, 16 predicted proteins | sample 7455021 | NCBI WGS metagenome assembly JACCED01 (sample SAMN15323456, study PRJNA562643) | freshwater metagenome | isolation source: river surface water | place: USA:Blue River Watershed | collected 2017-08-19 | reverse complement strand
GGAATACGGACAGCCGTTTGCTCAGACAAGAAGGTGTGCCCAACAGCTTCGAGTTCAAGGGTGGCTGTATCTTTATTACCAACATCAAGTTCGACAACGTTAAGAGCAAGAAGTTGCGTGATCACTTAGAAGCACTAGAGTCACGCTGCCACTACTTGGACTTGACTATTGACACAGAGCGTGAGAAGGTCCTGCGTATCAAGCAGGTAGTTACCGAGTGCGGTATGTTGGATGACTACGAGTTTAGCGAAGAAGCTAAACAAGAGTTGATTGAGTTTGTGGATACTAATAAGAAGAAGCTACGTGAACTGTCATTGCGTACAGTACTAAAGGTAGCCGACTTACGTAAGAGCATGCCTAGCAATTGGCAAGCTGTTGCAGAGGTTACATGTATGCGTCGCTCCTAACACTGCATACATGTAGGGCTGTAGTGTAGCCCTAGTGCGTAGTAGATACACACAGATAAGTCCGATTCGCTCCCGGCACTTGTGTATTTAGCACTAACCAAAAGAAACGCCGGGATGGCGTGTCTTTAGAACCTCGATGTCCGATTCGCTCCCGGCTTCGAGGTTTTTTTTGACCGAAAGGTCGAGGTCGGTGGGGTGAGACTTCGGTGGGGTTGGGGTATATAAATTATTATGTTAGTTAGTGCTAACTTACGCTTAGTGGTGCAAAATCACCAGGCCACCGATAAACTTTCCGTATATTAAAATTTTTACGCGACCAATTTTTTTCACTGTAGGACCCATTTCGGGCTAGCTTTTAAACTCTGATTCTACGCTAAAACCCACCATAGGCCCATGCTAGCTACAATGCCCCGGCTCGCAGAGCACAGCTACAGACGAGCCCTGCGAAGTCTAGTAGCGGATTAACAATCCCAAGTTATCTGTAGTCTGCTCGTACAGTGTGATTTTGACGCATTGTGCATTCTAGCATGATGTTAGCACTGATGCACACACGCTCTTGCTCACTGCTAGTACTGTGTGTACCGTGTTCTAGCCAACTAGGGAATACAACCATACGACCCTTTTTAGGCTCTACACTCATGTGATCTAGCTCTGCACGGTCATCTAGGTAATCGTAGCGTATGCTAGTAGCTTGTGGTCTAGGGTCTTTAAAGTATAGCAAGCCAGGATCTTGGTCATCTACGCTTAGATATAGAACCATACTCCACATTGAGTTAGGATGCGTGTGAGTTTGATGTGTACCTGTACCCTTGTTTATGTTAGCCCACATACAGTTCATTCTAATGCCCAAGTAGTCTATGCCACGATCTTGCACTGTGAGTTCTACGCTAGCCAAGATCTGATCACGTAACGCTTGCCATTCGGGTCTAAGGTCTAGATCGTCAGGACTGGTCCAAATGCCATTTAAGCCCGTTCTACCTTGATCTTGTTGTAGAGTGTGCAGTAAGTCTATGTAAGGATCTAGGCTGGCTAGATCTTCAAAATCTAGTGTGTAGATTCTTGTGGGGAACAGGTCTCTAGCTTCTACTCTTGTATACTGGGGATTAGGCATACTGGTATTTAACTGCGTAGATTATGACTCTTAAATTTTTGCTTTGAACCGCTACGCGGCTTCGCCGCTACGGACTCTGGGACCCGCTCAATCGTATTCGTAATTGACGGTGGTTTCGTTGTCCTGCAGGGTTCTAGCACCGTTAGCGTGGTGGAAACGGCGGGCCATTTCAGTCTTGGGGCTTAGAGTTACATAGCGTGTGATTTCTGGTCTGTTTAGGGCTATGTGCAGGCGGGCTTCACGGATCAATCGGCGTCCTGCACCGGGTGCATAGCTCCAAATGGTATAGAAAGCGGCCACACTAAGTCCATGACGGCCCAGTTCATGCTCACTGGTAGGAATCTGATCTAAGTAGGCCACACAGACTACTGCTGTGGGTTTTTCGTCTTCAATTAAGACTAGGATTTCAGCATGATCATGCACACGACTAGCACTAGGTATAGCCGGACGTACAGGATCGTCTTTGACTAGATCAATTAGTGGGTCGTTAAGATTTGTTATTACTTTAAGCATGATTCGCTACCTCGAGTTATATATACATACTTATCTCGACCAGTGTTAAAATTTGATTACAGTTCGTCGTCTGTGCCCAAATTGTTGATCAATTGTCTAAGTTTGCTACTTTCTACCTGTGCCGGAGTTTTCTTTACAGCTAGCCCAGCTAGTGGATCTTCACCTTCACGAGGCTGTCCACGTGCCCAGGGTTCTGATTGTGTACTGGTACGCTGAAGTCCTGCTAGGATCGAACTGCCCTTGCTTACGGGTGCGGAACTACCACCTGAATTTTCCGTTTGACCCTCTTCTCCTGGATCTGTAATACGTAGTGTATCAATGTTAAAGTCCAAGTCAATTTTCTGTCCTACACCGCTTGAACTACGAGTTTTCATCAACTGTATTTGATACTTGCCACGCTCACGCATAGCACGGCTGGTAAAGATACCAAACACGTTATCCGCTGTTTGAATCTTAGATAGTCCACCTGAAATATGGCTGTGGTCAAATTCAACTTCTTCCACAGCACCACGATTAAGCTGTGCCGCAGTTACCAGCACACAGTTCTTTTCCACTGCTAGATTACGTAATTCTTCTGACACAAACTTGTCCTTAATAAACAGGTTTTCAGCACTAATCTTCTTAGAGATTGGCATCAGCAAGTCCAAGTAGTCTACTAGGAGAATGTCTACTTTACGTCCTAGTTTAATCTCATACTCTTTTAAGTAACTGCGTACATCGTTGGCTGTTTTACCCGAGGGCATGTATTTGACCTGATATGTGCCCGACTTCTTGCCAATGACCTTAACACGCATTTCAACTTCATCAAGTTGGCGGAAAACATCCCTTGCAGGAATCTCAGTGACCATACTATCCACACGCATGGATACTAGTTCTTCACTGAGCTCAAGTGTCAAGTACACTACATTATAACCCTGTAGTGCCCAGTTCACACCTAGGTTTGCTAGGAATAGCGATTTACCTGCACCTGATCCACCTGCAAAGATGTTTAACTCTCCACGGTTCATACCGCCGAACAATTTCTTGTCCACAGTATCCCAACCTGTTTTCATCTGTCCGTTTTTATCCTTGATCTTCATCAATCGACTGCGAGGATCGGCAAAGTAGTCTGTGCCCATGTCCTTGGTCAAGCCAATTTGTACTGCCTTTTTAACCAGATCTTCTACAGGACCATACTCGCCCTTTTCCAGCAGGTCTGCTGACTGTAGAATGGCTTTTTCCAAGCCCTTGTGTCGGATAAATGTTTCAAAATCTGTTAGCAGCCAATCATAGTGTTCTTCTCTAAGTTCACCTGCTGCCTGAAAGTTTGAGCTGGTGGCTGCGTTTACAATTTCATATGTGGGTAACACATTGTGCTCCACAACATAGTCGTTGATAAATTTAGCACTGGCCTGTAGCTTGCGATCAAATAGATCGTGATCAAAGATGCTCTGGCAGCGTACAAATGTTTCTGCATCGCTCAGCATCATTTCTAAGTATAGTTTCTGGATATCGTATCCGTAGTCTGCGTTTTGTCTTGTGGTCATTGTTTATTATATAGTTAATTTTGTCCCGCGTCAAGTGTTAGCTTGACTAATTCTGGTCTGTATTCGTCATTCCATTGTGCCTGTGTGCTCAATGCTAGACACAGTTCTATAGCTGTTTTTGCTTCACTAGCAGTGGTACCTGCATCGTTAATCATAACAATAAGGCTTTCAAATACATTGCGAGGAAGCCCTTGTCCATCAGGTCCACTGTGCTTGGGAATCTTTATTCCTTGAACCATTTCTTTGCCTTTAATTGAATCTTAAGATTATTAGATTCCTTGGCGTGAACCACATGCCAAAGTGTGGCCAGCTTACCTAGCTTACCTACTGCATCGTTTGCGTCTTTAACACCCTCTGGCCAGTCGGGCATACTAACTGACCATCCGTACTCTAATGCCTGCTCAACCATTCTAAATCCAGCTTCATCACGATCGGGTAATACCACAACTTCACGCTGTAGTTGACTGATTAACGCATGTTGGCTAGGATTTATTTCGGCACTCATAACAGCTACACCGTCCAAACAGATAGCATCTATAGGGCCTTCTGTTACTATGACAAACTTACGCTCATAGTGCTGACGGTCTAGATTAAACACATAGCCCGGTTGCTGTTCACTGATATATTTAGGCTTGCCGTCTGTGATCTTGCGAGCAGTATAGCCCACAATGCGTCCTTGATAAAAGAACGGAACAATCAGCCTATTTTGAAATCCATCTTCTTCAGTCCAGTAAAAATCATAGTCGTCTGGATAAAGTCCACGTCCTATCATATACTCAAGAACAGGCACAAGTTCTTCAGGAGGAGCGTCTAACAGTGATCTAATGGGCTCTGCACCTAATGGTAGTGCTTTGTCTATGAATGTAGGTATAAGACTACGAGTACCTTGATAGGTGCTGTCTTCTTCTATTCTCAAGGCTTCTAAGCTACATTTGGTAATGGCATCGTCTGGTACATGTAGCCATTGTAGAAGCTTTTTAAATTTAGCAGTGATCTTTCTTCCTGGTTGCCAGCTGGCTTTAAATCCACAGTTGAAACAATGATAGCTAACACCTTCATTGATCATGATGCCGCCACGCTGTCTATTGTCTGCACTAGTGCCGTTATGATGGCAGCAAACAGCGTTAAAACTCACCCATCCACTAGGTGTTACTTTGCGTTTAGGAGGTAGGTAAGATTGAACAGTATCTATGATTAGGCTCATAGATACATTTTACTGTCTTACTAGTACTCTGTCAAACTTTCCGGTGTTTTCGTCTGCTCGAACGTAGGTAATTCTAAGCCAATTAACTTCATCAGTAAAATCTGTGATGCTTTCATAAGTTTTGGTTACAGAGCTAGTACTGCTGGCAATAGAAAATGTTTCTAAATCTTTCCAAGTTGTTCCTGTACTAATAACCGGATCATAGGTAACTTGTACAGTAACTTCTGCTTCTAATCCTAAAGATTTAAATTCAAGTTCAATAGTAGTAGCTGGATCAATATCATTCTTAGGATTAACTTCGGCTGCTTCACTATAGTAGGTAGTAATAGGATCTATAGTATTCATTAACGGGTTGAATATTTTAATAATCTGCGGTGCCGGTACTAGCACATCTGCAGAACCTAACAAATCCATAAACCCAGTAACACCAAATTGTGTATCTCCATAGATCACATTCTTAGTATCATCGTCATTTAGTACATAGACTGTATATCTTAAAAACTGTGGTGTTAGATAAGATACTGCATCTGCCGGCACAGTAAAGCTGGCTAGTCCTGGTGTACCACTATGGACAACATCTGCTGTATAAATCTCTTGCCCAAGACTATCCATAATCAAACACTTAAGGTCTTTGTCAGATACGTTTATTCGTTTCTGTTCTGAATTTTTAATGTCGAGCTCGATCACATTGTCATAGCCCTTGTAAATTTTTACTTTTCGTTGATACACAATTCTCCACTCCAATGGTGATGTTGCCAAATCAAGATTAACTTGAATCCTATTTGAATATAAATAACTTGAAATTTTTTGCATTTGGTTAAAAGCCTCACTACTATTTATATGGCTAAATTAAGAGATAATATACAAGAACAACTACCGTTTATATCAGTACTACACTATGGCGAGGAAGAGTACGTCGGAATCATAGTTAATCAAGATCAATTCGTAACCAGCTTTTACGATCTTTCCTTAATTAAGACATTAGAAGAGCGATCTATGCTGTTAGAAATTGGGGAAATATGGTGGTGGGAAAGTAATCGTCAAATCCCAATTAATATCTTTTGTAGAAGAGAAATAGAGCCCTATCGATATGCTATTAAGACATTTAATAGCAAGGATGTACGCATAGTACTAGGTCCAGTTGTTAACCTAATGAATATGACACTAAAACGTGTAAAACGTAAAAGTGTTCAGCTTATTAAGAAAGTACGTTAATTAGTTCTGAATACTAGATTCAAGACAACACGAGTTCTATGATTAATAGGGTGTTGTCCTTCATGCAAATATTTCCCATCAAACACTAACAGTCTATTTTTTGCATAGCCTACGGATTGTTTTAATCTTATCTGACCATTATCGTTGAGCTGTGTAATAAACGATTCTCTATCTTTAATTTGACTAGTGTTAGTAATCTTATAGTCATATATTAGAGTATCACCGTCAGAATCATTAATATACAGAATTGCTGTATAAAAGTTTCCTCTTACATCGTCGCTGTCAATATGCGGGCCGAATGTTGAATCATAACTTGGAACTGTGGTAGTCATATTAATCTTCATTCGATCGATATGAATAACTTTTTTATCAAGTGCTGATTCAAGTTGATAAACGATAGGCATAAAAAATCCGCAGTGCTCAGATATTCTTCTATTATCAGTTATAATAGAATGTACAAACTGTTTGTCCCACGGATTGATATTTTTAGTAGAGTAATTAATTTCAGAAGTATAGTGATAGAAAAACTCTTTACTATGTGTCATAGTATCGATATTTTCAATATAGCTGTTAGGTAAGAAGTTATCAATTATTTTAATCATTAACTGTACCCGTAACTGATTCCTTCACAGATTAAATTCATCTGTACCACCACAGCCATAGCATAGGCTACAGCGTGAGCCTTCTTAAAGTAGTACTCACCATCCTCTGGTTTCGTCCAGATCGTCTCCATCACTGTAGTCCAACTCTCCCCAATCAAATGTCTCTTGGCGGGTCTGATCATAGCCAAAACGGCCGCTAGTTGGAGTATACTCTTCGGTTTCATTTGTCTTAGAATGGAACCGTGTCCGTTGACGTGAAATAGTAAATTGCTGAAATCGTCCTGCTCTAAAAGGTCCCATAGTGGTTCGGTCTCCATTAAAGTTTTGAGATGCTCGTCATCTCTAACATCTTTGTAGATGCTAACATTAAGAAAGTCTAGTTTAAAATAACCTCTTTCTTCAGCCTCTTTATAGTCTATGTTTGATAAGTTATTTACAGGATTGTACGGGATAGGCGTACAATATATGCCAGTATTGTGTTTTTTAAAAGTTCCATTTGCGTCTTTAATCGCCGCAGGGATATGCTTGATAACATCAAGTGCTTGTTGTCTATCTGCAAAGTCTATGTCAATGTCCGGCATGTATCTACCTTTTTCCAACTAAGGTTCCCATCTGTAGGATATCCAGTATAACGCTCTCCAGTCTCTAAGTCAACCAATAACCACTTTTCTGGGCATTTTGTTTTGACTGTTAGAACTTTTGGCTCTGCTAGTTCTTGCACTTCAGAGCCGTCCTGCAATTTTCGTTTGTTCATTAATGCATAATCTCTGTTTGAAATAACAACAATGGTAAATTATCAGTTAAGTAGGTTGCATATTTGTCAGCGTCTTCGAGGTCATCAAATCCTGAAAGTTTTACGTATACAGTTGCATCATCTTCTGATAAAATTACTTCCATATCTAATTTTGTTACAGATTCGTTAACTACTTGATTTTCTATCATAGCTTGGCCTCCTTGACCACTTGCTTAACTAGTTCAAGATCAAACTGCTGATTCTTAAACTTCTTAACCCACACCTGAGGGGCTATAATATTACTTATTGCCGCAAGTTGGTCATCTCTAAACCCTGCAAGCATTGCCTTGCCGGATGCAGAGTTTAAAATTAACCAAGGACTTACTTTACCATCTTTAATATCATAAACTGCTCTATTAGAGCTTACATAACTAAAATAATGATTCCACAGACTGTTATTATTACTTGCCCAAGTTTGCATGTGGGCAATTGATCTTTCTAGTGCTGTTTCAACGGCTTCTGTATGTATTAGTTCTAATACATATTTTTCATAAAGTTCTTCTCTGCACCAATGATCTAATTTAACACCACTGCGAACTACATACTCAATAAACTTGTCAGGGTACAGTGGATTTATATTACTAACAAAGCTACCAAACTTTACAAAGGCATTATAGTAAGGACTACGTGCAAATTCGTCATAAGATTTATTCTGACCTAGCTTTTGTGTAAGCTGGAAAAATCTATTAAATGTCTGATAGCCAATTACAGTTGCCTTATCATCCTTGGCTAGATATCTACGTTTTTGTTCGCAGATATGTACAGCAAGAGTTTTTTCTTGCATATACTTTCCTCCACAGAACTGACATACGTAAGGTTTATCCATTGTTAAGTGTAACATCTTTAAAACATTTTAGCAATTTGTTTATCATCATATCCATGACTCTGTGCTAACTTTTTAAGCTCTGCTGTAGTTAGCAGTTGTGCCATCATGTCAATTTCATCTTGTTTTTTATTTGGATAAATTTCTAATAAAAACTTGGCAGCTTTGTTATTACCGTGTTTCTTTTTAAATCCAATCCACTGATGAAAGAATATTTGTTTACTTTCGTGACTGCACATACAGAGCAACATCCAAAGAAGCTTAGGATGCTTTTGTAATGTATTCCAATGCTTGTTAAAGTATTCATTGACAGTTAAGACAAAATGTTCTTGTAAATCTTTCTTGCCTGAGTTAACATTGCTTACATATCGGTTGAGGATGTAAAGTTCTTGTTTCAAACTTTTTCTTTGATCGTCTGTGATTTCATCCCACAAACCTTTATAGTTCATGTCAACGGCTGCAAGTTTATCTTTAAGTTCGATCTTTTCACTCATCTAAATTCTCCGGAGGAAGAATGCCGTTGCTGTGTCGATCAGTTGTTTTATCTAAATCTTGGAACAAACGCTTCTCCTGTGCAGTTAGTTTATCCTTGTGAGTCTTGCGAGGATTACCACACAGGTAACATTCAGGATTACCACAATCCATTGCGTGGCGTTTATGGAACCTATGCGGTTGATCGATTCCGCTTGGATTATATTCACTGACCCTATGTTCTTTAGCAATCTTAACCTGACGCTTAATATGTGTTTCATCGTCATGTATACGTTTGCTATGCTTAACTTTATCGTTTTCAGTACTCATAGTGGTTTGTCCTTTGAAAGCCTGTATATCATTATAGCACGGTCTAGTGCTTTTTGTAAAGCAGGATTGGTTCTTGCTTCTCTCCGAATCTCACCCCACATCTTGTCTTCTAAAATTTGTTCGTGCAACGGTCGGCCTTTATATTCAATATCAATTTTTTCTTTATAATCATAGCCAATCAATTTACGTTCGGTCTGGCCAAACTCGCGAGCATATACTTCGTTGCCATCGCGTTCGTATATGTAAGTAGCACCAGGTTTGAGACTGCCCATTAGAGTATTTTGCTTAGATCAATCATTTCGCTTTGTCTGCTAATTTCTTTGACAAAATAAGCACACAATGGCTTAGGTTCTTTATTTAATGGTACAGTTAACAAGTGTCCGTTTTTCATTTTAGGAAAATACCACTTGACGTCATTATAAAAATTTACAATTTCAATAGACTTAAATTCAACTCTAAAACTGCTTAGTGGGTTAAAACAAAATGCTTCAAAGCCTCTATCATTTAAACTAGTAAGAGGAAGAATTTCAATGTCACATGCAGATGTTGAATCTCCGACAGCAATTGACCAATCAATGGGCATAGTAATTTCATTGTTGCCAATTCTAAGTACCATTGCAGGACTATTAAAACTTTCAAGAAAAATTAATGGTTGAAAGAAAAAATCTGGATTTTGTGAATCACTGTTATCTAATACGCTAAATCGCATATCATCATCTACTTCTTCTGGTAGATTGTTTAAGTCGAACGCTAGGTTCTCTAAGGTTAGTATTTGCATATTTTATTATTTCCAGTCTATTTTCTCAATTGTGAACGGGTACTTAGCGTCTTTATAGAATTTCTTCCTTTGCGTAAGATGCCGCTTTGCGTATTTACAAGTCGAGGTGATATCCCAGATTTGTACAAAGTCTTTGTCGTCTGCTTTTCTAATGCCTCGCCCAATGCTTTGTATAACCCGTGTAAAGCTCTTTCCGGATTCCACCATAACCAGATTAAAAATACGGGGGATATTAATACCCACAGCGGCCACACCGTAAGTCGCCACAATAATCTTGTTGTCAACAGTTTTAACTTCATCGTATTCACTCTTCCTATCTTTTGTTTTTACTTCTCCTGAAATAAAGACACTATCTGGAATTTCGTTAACAATAAATTTTCCTGTCTCTATTCGATTTACTAATACAAGGGTGTTTCCACTATTAGAAATACCATTTACTAGTTTTGATATAAAAATCATCCTGTCTTCGTCGGTGACAAGATATTTGTATTCTTCTGCATATGACTTAAACTCGGGTAAGTCTATCAGTTGTGTAATGTTTACATGGCATGCACTTAGTACGCCTTGTG
>JACCED010870105.1_pt1 | contig 10343 bp, 8 predicted proteins | sample 7455021 | NCBI WGS metagenome assembly JACCED01 (sample SAMN15323456, study PRJNA562643) | freshwater metagenome | isolation source: river surface water | place: USA:Blue River Watershed | collected 2017-08-19 | reverse complement strand
TGTTGGTCGCTCGAAACGCGGGGATTACAGATGGGGAGCACGCGCGTGCGGTGTTGGAGTCGTTTGCGCTGAGGGCATTTCGAGGGAAGCCGGCCGCGCCGGAGTATTTGGCGAAACTGGTGGCGTTATATGAGGTGCGGCGCGCTGCGGGGGACGTGCACGAAGTCGCATTGAGGGAGCCGCTGAGTGTGGTGTTGGCGTCGCCAGGCTTCCTCTACTTGCAGGAAACCGGCGCGCCCGAGCGAGGGGCGAGCGTGGAAGCGGGTCGGGACAAGGCGCGGCAGCTTGCTCCGTCAGAACTGGCCTCGCGGCTGTCCTATTTCCTGTGGAGCGCTCCGCCTGACGCGTCGATGCTGGAGGCGGATCTGACCAAGCCGGAAGTGATGCGCGCGGAAGTGGAGCGCATGATTGGGAGTCGGAAAGCGGACGAGTTTGTGAGCGGGTGTTTGCATCAGTGGTTGGACATGCAGCGACTGGATTTTTTCCAGTTCGATACGAAGCAGTTCCGAGATTTTGACGAGAGCGCTCGTGCGGCAGCGCGGCGGGAGGTGTACGAGACGTTTGGTCATTTGCTGCGGGACGGCGGAAGCCTGGTGAAGTTGTTGAAGAACGATGAGATTTTCGTGAATGGTCTTATGGCCAACTACTACGGTATTGAGGGCGTGAGCGGTGACGAGTTTCAGCGGGTGAAGTTGGAGGCTGGTTCGCCGCGTGGCGGACTCCTTGGGATGGCGGCAATTCTTGCGATGGGCAGCAACGGTGAACGAACGAGTCCGGTGGAGCGTGGGGCGTGGGTGCTGCGCAAGCTGTTGCATGCGCCTCCTCCGCCGGCGCCACCGAATGTTCCGCAGTTGTCTCGGCTCGAGGGGAAGCTGATTTCCACACGGGAGCGTTTGAAGGCGCATCAGGAGGAACCGCAGTGCGCGCAGTGTCATCGAAAGATGGACCCCATTGGATTTGGTCTCGAGAACTTCAACGCGGCTGGAAAGTGGCGCGTCGAGGAGACGTACGAGAAGCGTGGCGTGGGCAAGAAGACGTGGCCGATTGATCCGGCGGGGGCTTTTCACAATGGACCGGCGTTTGCGGATTACTTCGAGTTACGGGATCGAGTTGCTGCGGAAGGGGACGCTTTTGCGCGCGGTTTTACGGAGGCGTTGATTGAGTACGCGCTGGGGCGCCCGTTCGGTTTTACCGATGAGGCGTTGGCTCAAGATGTGGTTGCGCGGGCCAAGGCGCGTAACTACGAGATTCGGGAGTTTGTGTCGGCGCTAGTGACGCATCCGCGGTTCTTGTTGAAGTGAGTCGATTGTTGGCTTTGAGCCAAGGGAGCGGTTGGTGTGTAGCGTCGTCGTGGAACGCGAGTGTGCGGCTCGGTCCTTTCGTGCGGCTCGTTTGGGTGAATGACGTGGGATGAACCCTAGCGCGGTGTCGGCGTGAAAGATTTTTGAAAAAATCTACGACGAAAAACTCTTCAGTGTGGCATTTGAGGTTTCTGAAAGAAACAAAAAACAACAAAAAACCTATGCCAAACGTAAAAACAACAGAAACGAGAAGCTTCAACGGAATTGATCTCTGGAATGGTGGCCGCGTCGGCCTCTGGGGGAGGGGGCATGGAGGTAACCTCTCGGTAAAGACAAACGCTTTCAACGGGCTGAAGGCGGCATTTGACGCTCGTGGAGCTCAGGTTTGGAAAAATAACTCAACCCCGCAGGGTGGAACTGGTTATTACAAGACGCTTCTCCAAATCTCTTGGGAAGACGCTAAGGCATTTTTGGAACAAAACGGTTATCACTTTGTCGATGGTGAAAATCCGGAACAGGAGGAAGGGGATGAGTCGGAACAGGATGGGAATCTGGGGAGTGCGGTTGGTTGCGGGGAATGTGTGAATCTTCCGGCAGTGTTTCTTGATGAAGTTTTAAAAGCCGGCGGGAACCTCGAAGGCTTGACTTCAGTGTTCTCTCAAAAAAATCGATTCTTCCGATATCGGCCTGGAGTAGGCCAATCATGGCCAGCAGGGAGAGGGGTGTATGTGGTTCGTCAGATCTCCAAGGGGGATTCGATTCTTTACGTCGGGATGACCGGTCGCTTTAAGCGGAATGGTGACGGATCAGTGACCATGAGAGGAGGGACTTTGGCTGGTCGTGAAACGAGATGGCACCCTTATTCGTTCACCAGAGCGGGTTTTTACAAAAACCAGTTTGAGTACGGGCCCAACTATTCGGTGAATGTCCTCTTAACGAAGGCGGAGGAGAGTCGGTACCGTCATCACGTTCCGTTTGCCGACATTGCTGTCGATTGTTTTGTGACGGATGGAATTGAGGGAGAGGTGTCACCCGCCTTTCTGGAAACCTTGATTCTTCAGATGTATATGCGTGAGTTCAAAACCTTGCCTCCGGCGAACAATCAGTTCTAGGTGGTTTTTCGGGGAGAGTGGAATCCGGAGTGAACCTTGTGAGGTTGGGTCAAGGTTCACTCCGCGGTTCAGCGGACGGTTTGAAACTTCGGGGGGGTCTCAGGGAGGGAGTTCGTCGGAAATGTTCTATCGTTCGTTGTACTGGTAGGAACCCGTGGCGAGTGGCAAGGGCCGAGCGGCATTCCGCCCTCCGCCTAATCCCGTTTCATTTTACAGAAAAGAATTTGCGCGGCCCGTGGGTTGGCAAGGCCGAGGAAGGGCGGTGGGTGGCGCGTGAACTCTTCAGTCCCAGTTATGTTAGGCCACCCTCATGACGTGATCTCCCTGCGAGAGAGCGAACATGTGTGGTTTTTCGAGAGCTGTGAAAACCGGACAGAAACTGGACAGTTAAACTGCCGCGCGTCGAAAGAAGTCATTCGACCTGAGTCACAAATCCCTCTTTCTGTGCTATTTAAAGCTGGAGCCAGCAACCGGGTTCGAACCGGTGACCTGCTGATTACAAATCAGCTGCTCTACCAACTGAGCTATGCTGGCACTGCTCATCGGCGTTAGCCGAAGTGGAGTAATTGTTCTGCAAATCTGGCGGGGATTCAACCCCGCATTTGAATGGGGGCGGTTTCACAATCCGTAATGTTCTCTCGCCGAGTTGGTTTTGGAATGTGTTTGCTCCGCTGAGTTATGCTTGGCGTGGGGGGTTACGCAGATTCTAACAGGCGGAGGATGATTTTTTCTGACTCGATGCCGCGCTGAAGCATTGACGAAGCCGACTCCACCAAGATGCGGGCGCGCATCATTTGGACGGTTTCTGATGCCACATCGACGTCTGCGATCCGGCTATTTGCAACTTCAAGATTTTGCGTCTGGGTCGCGAGGTTATCGCTGATTGCTTGCAGGCGGGATTGGTTTGCGCCGTTAGTTGCGCGGCTGGTGGCGATAAACTGCAGCGAGTTTTGGATGGTTTCCAGAGAGACGTCCGAGAGCGAGCCGCCACCGCGTTCAAGAATGTAACCTTCAGAGCTCGAGGAAGAGTCCGGAACGTCGTCCCATTCGCCGCTCGCCCCTGCTCCGTTAACTTCCATGTAGTTTTGACTTCCTCGAACCACTTCCACGGAAGGCGGAGTGAGGTATCCACTTCCCCCTGAGGTGATGGTTACGCCGGTGATGACACCTCCAGAAACAATGGCCGTGCCCGTGGCCCCCGATCCGCCGCCGCCGGTGAACGCTAGAGTAGGGGGGGCGGTGAAATCTGCGCCTCCATTGGTAATCGTGACACCGGTCACCGGGCCTCCCACGACCGTTGCCTGTCCGATTACGCCGAATCCGGCTGCATCGACTGTTGGCTCTGAGGTGTAGCCTGATCCGGCGGAAGTGATGTTGACGCCGGTGATAACGCCCAGTGTGAGGATGGCGGTACCCGAAGCTCCGGAGCCACCTCCTCCAGAAAACGTGAGTGCAGGTGGGGTTGCAAACCCTGAACCACCGTTGGTGATTGCAACGCCGGAAACGGTGCCACCAAGAACGGTGCCGTCCCCGATGACGCCGACATCGTCTGGTCCGCCGGCTTTCCAGCGGGAGTTGGAGACGGGTTCGCCGGTGACCCAAGTCCATCCGTTCGAGGGTTCTGTGCCGGAATCTTGGTAGGCTCCCAGCCACGCGCGCTTTGCGGCATCGGCCCCGAGTTGTAACGAAATCTCCGTCCAACGTTCGTCGTTCTCGACGGTGGCCAAGTGGCCAAAGTGGGATTGGGCGTCCGTGTTTGCTTCGGTCCAAGAAAATGCGCCGGAGATGAAGGTGTACCGTGTCTTGTTGGACGACATCCAGAAATGTTCATCTCCCTTGAGGGTGAACTGGGTGAGGTCCAGCGACTCGCTGCCAGAATCGTTCGTGTGAGCTGTGAGTGTTTCGTCTTCGAGTTCAGGTGCAAACAGCCGGATTCCGTTGAACTTGGTGTCTGAAATATTTGCAACCTGCTCTTGCAGTTGCGCAAACTCCGTTTGGTAGTTGGCTTTGTCGGAATCGTTTTTTGTGGGATCCGTGCTCAGGACCTTGAGTTCGCCCATGCGCTTGAGAACTTCTCCAATCGAGGAGAGTGCGGAGTCCTGCATTTGGAGAAAGGACATCGCATTTTGGAGATTTGATGCAGAGGCTCGCATCCGCGCGATGGCCGCGGAAAGTTTGGAGGAGACTGCTGTTCCTGCGGCGTCATCGATTGCTGAGTCAACCCGCGAGCCGGTCGAAAGCCGAGCAAGGCTCCGCTGCAACAATCGTTGGGAACGATTGAGATTGAGGAGCGAGCCTCCTGAAAAACTGCCCTGACCGATGCTCAGCATTTTGCGAAAGATTGTGCTGTCCCGCAGAGTGAATGCAAGCCGACGGACCGTTCCGTCTTCGGCGTTTATGTGGCTTGGTTGGGGTGCTTGGCATCGTGAGCCGAGGGCTTTGGGCAGTGGAACGGGTAAGCCAGTTGCGAAAGGAAGCCGTCGGGTACGGGGCTGGTTGTTCCGAACGCGCATGGGAGACGGTTTGGCGGCATGTGAAAGGTGCCGAAGAGGAGGTCCCAGAGGGGAAGGAGGCCCGCAAAGTTTTTGTCCAGGGCTTCCGATTCCCGGGAATGATGCCATCGGTGGAACACGGGCGAGGCGATGACCTTTCGCAGCGGGCCGAAGTCCCAGTCGAGGTTTGCATGCAGGCCGATGGCGTAAAGTGTCAGGAAAGGTGCGGCAGCGAGGGTCACCTTCGGGTCGAACCCCAGCATGAGAACGGGTGTGGCCTGAGCCAGTCGGTTCACGAGCTCGTTCAGCGGGTGAACTCTGGCGCTGGCAATCCAGTCGAGTTCTTCTGAGCTGTGGTGGATCGCGTGAATCCGCCAACCCCTGCTGGAGTGGAAGGCGCGATGGGTCCAATAGCCAATAAAATCAACAAGCACTAACACTTCAACCGCCTGCAACCATGGGGGTTGCCGTCCGAGTGGACCGAACCCGTGATAGAGGCCATTTTTCAACTCGGGGAGGGTCGTTATCCCAGTGAGCACCAGCCCGAGAACGGGAACGAGAATCACCCACCGCATGACGGCACGCATGGCGGGGGCGAGGAAAAAGTAGAGGAGATCGGTGCTGAATCCCGACCTCGAAAAAACGCTTCGCGCGCCGCGATGGGCGAGCTTCTCGAGGATGTGGAACAAGAGCCCCAAGATTAGGAGGCCTACCAATGGGCGAAGCAGGACGGTCTTGAGCAGCATGCCTCCGTTAAACCGCAGGTGGATTTTGGTTACACGGCGGGGAATGTTTCGCAGGCACGGTGGCGACCACTTCGATCTCGTACTTCAACGAGGCGGGCAGGCAGTTCACAATTGTCGTTCGCGCGGGGAACGGAGCGTGGAAGTATTCTCGGTAGAGTTGATTGAACTGGGGAAGGTCTTCGGAATCGCGGACGTAGTTGCGGGTTTGAACGACATCCGACAACTCGCAACCTGCTGCGGAAAGGACTTTTCGAACATTGTCCAACGAGCGGCGGAACTCGCCTTCGAAGGTGTCGGACACGATGTTTCCCTGCGCGTCGACGGAGGCTTGTCCGGATACGAAGAGGAGTCCTCCCGCGACGACTCCGGGGCTGAAGGGCAGGTGGGAGACGGGAGTATCTGCGAGTTGCGGGTAATGAACGTCAGCGCGCATCCGTCTTTGGATTGATGTGAAAAGAGGTCGGGTGAGGGGCTACTTTTTTGCGGGCGGGTCGACCTTCACACCGGCGGCGTCCATGACGATTCGGTGGAACGCATCTCGGGGTTTTCCGCCTTCGGGAACCAACACGTTTTGTACGAGGAACACCGTCACGATTCCGTGTTCTGAATCGACCCAGCCGTGCGTGCCGAACGCGCCGCCATGGCCGTGGCTTCCCACTGGCATTGCGGGACTTGGGCGCTGGGCTTCGGTATTTACCTGCCAGCCTGCGGCGTAGCCTTGGGGCGTGCCACCTGCGGTGACCGGGGTGGTCATGTCTTTGACGGCCTTGGTGGAAAGGATGCGCGTGCCGTCGAGTTCGCCTCCATTGGCGATCATGGCGTAGAATCGGCCCATGTCGGACGCGGTGGAGAAGAGGCCGCCTGAAGGCTCGACCATCCGCTTGGTTTGGGAGTCGGGCATCACAAAGGCGTTGTGTCCGGGAACCAGTTGTTTGGAGTCTTCGTCGAGTTTGTAGGTGCGCGCGGTTCGGGCGCGGCGTGCGTCGTCTGGATTGAACTGCGTGTCCTTCATCTTCAGAGGCTTGAAGATGCGTTGGTCGAGGAACGTTTCGTAGGACATTCCGGAGACCAGTTCGAGGATTCGGCCGGCAATGGTTGGACCGAACCCGTACTCGTATGCGCTGCTGGGCGCGAAGGCGAGGGGTGCTTTGACCAGAGACAGGGCGTAGGACCTGAGAGAGACGGCGCCGTCGGTGGCTTTTCGCGGGGGAAAGGCGATGCCGGCGGTGTGGCTCAGGAGGTGGCGGAGCGTGATGGGTTGTTCGGGGCTTTGGCCGCCTGCGAGTTTTACTTTGCCGAGTTCGGGAAACCATTGGGATGCCGGCGCATCGAGGGAGAGTTTGCCTTCGTCCACGAGGGTCATCACGGCCGCGGCATTGATGGACTTCGTCATTGAGGCGATCCAGAACACGTTGTCTTTCGCCATTTTGCGCTTGTCGTGAATGTCGGCCATTCCGACCGCTTCGTGGTGGACGACTTTGCCTTTTTCCATCACGAGCGTCACGATGCCGGCGGCTTGGTTTTGCGCGACGGCGGACTCCATGGCTGGGCGGATTTTTTCGAGTTTGGCGGTGTCGATTGCCTCGCAGACGAGGGGAAGGAGGAAGGTGCTGAGGAGGGCGAGGAGAGCGGGGCGGGGGGAAGTCATGGGCGTGGTTTGAGCACCGTGTGTGCCGAGGTGTGGTGGGGGTGTGTGACGCCCCTGTGGCGCTGGGGGGCGTACCTGGGGCGATGCCTCAGGCTGGACTTGGGGGGGGCGCCGTTGGCGCAGGGGAGGGGGGCCGGACGGTGCGGAGGTCGAGGTCTTCGGCGGGGCCTCGCGTCCTTTGTCGGGGCGATCTTCGCTTAGTACCGGACGGTGCGGAGGTAGAGGCCTTCGGCGGGGGCGCAATACTGGCATTTGGCGGCGTTGGGATTCCGGAGGAAGCCTTCGATCCAACGGAGGGGATCGGTGTGAGAGTTTGTGCGCGCGAGGGCGCCGGTCAGCAGGCGAACCATGCGATAGAGGAATCCGTTTCCGGAGAACTGCAGGGAAATGAGCGGACCTTTCTTGATCACGCGAATGGCATGAATGGTTCGAACGGTGTCGGTCTCCACGTGGCCGCGATTGGCGGCGAACGCTGCGAAGTCGTGGGTTCCCGTGAGGAGGTTTGCCGCGGTGCGGAGGGTGTCTGGGTCGAGGGGTTTGGGGTGATGCCACGCGCGGAGGGTTTCGAGCGGGCACATGATGCGATCATTCCAGATGCGGTACTCGTAGGTTTTGCCCGTGGCACTGAATCGGGCGTGAAACCCCGTCGGCATGGTTTGCACCCGAGCGATTCGAACCGTGGGGGGGAGATGAGCGTTGAGGGCCATGCGCCACGTTTCGGGAGCATGGAGTGGGGCGATGTGATCGACGGTGGCGATTTGTCCGGTGGCGTGGACGCCGGCATCGGTTCGTCCGGATCCGTAAACGGTCACGGCAGTTCCCGTGAGAGTCTGAAACGCTTTTTCGAGGGCGTCTTGAACGCCGCATCCGGAGGGTTGGTTTTGCCAACCGCAGAACTGGGTTCCGTCGTATTGGACGGTGAGTTTGAGGACGGTCCGGGGCGGCATGGGATGAACCGGATGTCTCGAGAAGGAGCGGGTTAGTCGGCGGGGGGTGGGGCGAGGAGGGCTTGGCTATCGAGCCAGCACTGGAGGATTTGTTGTGCGGCGACTTGATCGACGAGGGCCTTGGATTGTTTGGCGGTTTTGCCGGCGTCTTGGAGCATGCGATGGGCTGCGACGGTGGTGAGTCGTTCGTCGATGAAACGGATGGTGACGGGTTTTCCGTCGAGTGCGGATCGGAGAGTGTCGGCGAACTTGCGGACTTTTTCGGCGGATTCTCCGGTGGTGCCGTTCATGTTTCGAGGAAGGCCGATGACGAGGGTGTCGGCTTTCTTTTCCGTGAGAAGCGCGAGGATGCGCAGCACGGCTGGGGACTCGATGGTGAGGGGTTGGGAGGCGCGGTGGGGGACGGTTTCGAGCGGGTGCGCGAGCATCCCGAGTTCGTCTGAGACGGCGACTCCGATGCGGGCGTCACCGTAATCAATGCCGAGGGCGCGGTTCATGGCGTTGGGGTGCGGGGTGGTTGGCCAAACAAAAAGGCGGACTGGGTGGGAGTCCGCCTTTCGTGTTCTGTTGAATCTTCGGTTAGAGGGATTTGCAGAACTCTTCGATGCGGTCTAACCCCTTTTTGATGATGTCCAGTCCGGTGGCGTAGGATAACCGGATGGTGCGATCGTCGCCGAAGGCCACGCCGGGCACGACTGCGACGTGGTGTTTTGACAGGAGGCGTTCCGCGAAATCGGAGGATTTGAGGCCGAATGCGGAGATGTTTGCGAGGACGTAGAACGCGCCGAGCGGTTCGACGACGGTGACGCGGGCGATGGATTGGAGGCGTCCGAGCATGTATTGGCGGCGGAGGTCGAACTCTGCGCGCATGTCATTGACGGGGTTTTGGTCCCCTTTGAGGGCTGCGAGACCGCCTTTTTGAGCGAACGAACAGGGGTTCGAGGTCGAGTGGCTCTGAATGGCGTCGATGGCCTTTGCGATGGGTTCGGGTGCGGCGAGGTAGCCGAGGCGCCAACCGGTCATTGAGTAGGCTTTCGAGAAGCCGTTGATGGTGATGGTTTGGTTGTAGGCTTCCTTGGAGATGGCAGCGGTGGAGACGTGGGTTGCCTCGCCGTAGACGAGCTTTTCGTAGATTTCGTCGGAAAGGATGAAGATGCCTTCGTCGACGGCGACTTCCACAAGAGCGGAGAGTTCTTCACGGGAGTAGACGGCGCCGGTCGGATTGCCGGGGGAGTTGATGATGACGAGTTTGGTTCGCGGGGTCATCGCGTCTTGGAACTCTTCTGCGGTCATTTTCCAGCCATTTTCTTCCTTGGTTTGGACGATGACGGGTTCTGCACCGGCGAGGCGCACCATTTCAGGGTAGGAGAGCCAGAAGGGAGCGGGGATGATGACTTCGTCGCCGGGTTGGCAGGTGGCGAGGATTGCGTTGTAGCAGGAGTGTTTTGCCCCGTTGGAGACGATGATTTGAGAGGGTTTATAATCCAGACCGTTGTCGGCCTTGAACTTGTCTGAGATGGCTTGGCGGAGTTCGGGGATACCGCTGGAAGGGGTGTATTTGGTGAACCCGCCGTCGAGGGACGCCATGGCGGCGGCCTTGATGTGTTCGGGGGTATCGTGATCGGGTTCGCCGGCTCCGAAGCTGCAGACGTCGATGCCTTCGGCCTTCATGGCTTTGGCTTTCGAGTCGATGGAGAGGGTCAGTGAGGGTGAGAGGATTGTGGCGCGGTGGGCGAGTTCCATGGTGTTATTGGGATTAGTGAGGGTGCGTATCAGCCGAAGTTGTGCCTCTGAAGGGTAGCGGGGGTGATTATTTTGAGAACCAGGATTCAACAAAGGGTTTCAAGCGGTTCTGAGCGAACTGAATGATTCCCAGTTCGCGCACCGCGTTCTCTGCGGAATCGGAGGCGTGAGCGGCGTTGACCATGATGGTCTGGCCGAACTCGCGACGGATTGATCCGGGAGGCGCTTTGGATGGGTCGGTTGGTCCGAGCACGTCGCGCGTTTTGCGGACGGCATCGACGCCTTGGTAGACGATGGCGATGCATTTTTCCGTGCCGGGTTCGTTGCGAAGTTCGGCAGGGCATTCGGAAGGTT
>JACCED012324665.1_pt1 | contig 10345 bp, 12 predicted proteins | sample 7455021 | NCBI WGS metagenome assembly JACCED01 (sample SAMN15323456, study PRJNA562643) | freshwater metagenome | isolation source: river surface water | place: USA:Blue River Watershed | collected 2017-08-19 | reverse complement strand
TCCAAATTCTGGATGCCCTGGTGTCAGTGAGTTCCAGGTTCGAAACGATTGCATATCTTCCATCTCAAGGCCGTAACCGCTGAAAAATAGCTGCGTGTAGAGAGTCAGCGATGAATGGCCACAAGAGAGCACGAAGCGGTCGCGGCCGAGCCACTGTGGATCGGATGGATCATGGCGAAGGTGGCGCTGAAATAGATTATAGGCAACAGGTGCCAGCGACATTGCAGTACCTGGATGGCCATTGCCAACCTTCTGCACTGCATCCATTGCCAAAGCTCGCGCATATGCAACTGCGCGATCATCGAGCTCTGTCCATCCGGTCATTGTTGTCATCTGCTTCTCCTGATTATTTGTGCGGAAAGATGTAGAACTGGGTAAGACGGACACGCCACGCTGCGATCCACAATACCGACGATCCCAAAAGGTGAAGAACTACGAGCTCTTCCGGGACGCCCAAAAGATATTGGGCGTATCCAATAACGCCCTGAGCCAATGTGATTCCTAAAAATATTGCAAGTAATCGCTGAGTGCTATCGCCAAAGTTGCTCAATCGCTTATAAATACCAAGCAGAGTAAGGAGAATCAGAGCGACGACAAGGTAGCCATGGATTCCTGCCACCAGCGGAAGATGAATACCTAATCGAGGAGTCTCTGAGTCACCGGCATGCGGACCTGCGCCAGTGACCAAAGTTCCGGCGACAATAACCAAGAATGTTAAAGCTGTATGAGTTGTTAAGTAAACAGACTTTGCGGGGTGAGCAATCTTGGTATATCGAGTACGAGTGAGGAGTGATTGTGCGGCCGCAATAAGAATGATCGAGAGAATGAAGTGAGAAGCGACAGAGATGGGATTTAGTTTTGTCAGTACGGTGATGCCACCGAGAATTCCTTGACCGAAGATTCCAGCAATCTGTGCAAGCGCCAAGAGCCGTAGATCGCGTCGACCGGATCGAAGCACAACTGCAATCATTGCGATCGCTGCAAAGAGAAGAGCGAAGGTGAGCAATCGATTACCGAATTCGATCCACGCATGGAAGGCGCCTTCTGCCTGCCCTTCGACGGGAAAGTATGAATCGGCGGTGCACTCGGGCCAGGTAGGACAGCCAAGACCCGAACCGGTCACTCGAACAGCTCCGCCGGTCAGTACGAGGAGGGCCTGAAGGGCGAGGAGGAGACGGGCTACCGGCGTCAGGGCTCGGGTAGCTAACATGGCGCTAGCCTACCGAGGAGCGCCCCGATGAGCGTGCCAAGTGGCGAGGTGGCGGTAATTACGTCACAATACTGTTGTGAAAATCGACGAGCTCAGCACCCGCAATGCGGTAGCTCGCTCTGTCCTTGAAAATGGCCCTTCGACCGCGGTCGCGATCGGAGAACGCCTCGGCTTAACTCCAGCAGGGGTACGGCGCCACCTCGACCTCTTAATCGAAGATGGAGTCCTTGAGGCTCGCGAACCCCATAGCGCCCTCCTTCGCGGACGTGGCCGCCCTTCCAAAGTCTTTGTGATGACCGATGCCGGTCGTGAAAAATTTGAACATTCATACGATGACCTTGCTGTCGCTGCTCTTAAATTTATTACAGCGCAAGCAGGTCCACACTTAGTCAATATCTTTGCAAAGTTCCGCGCAGATGAGATGGGTCGTCGCGCAGAACCACTTCTTGCAAAGAGCAAAGATAGAAATGAAGCTCTCGCAGATTTTCTCACCAAAGAGGGCTATGCAACATCAGTTGAATCAAAGGGGCTTGGAGAAGAGCTCTGCCAACATCACTGCCCGATTGCACATGTAGCGGCAGAGTTCCCACAACTCTGTGAAGCTGAGACCGAACTCTTCTCACAATTACTGGGCACCCATGTTCAGCGATTGGCAACTATCGCTCATGGCGATGGAGTCTGCACAACTTTTATTCCAAAGATTTCCGATAAAAAAACACTAACGTCTGGAAAGGCGCGATCATGACAACTGCACACCCAGAACTAGAAGGACTCGGTAATTACGAGTACGGCTGGTCAGATGGCAACGATGCTGGAACCAACGCAAAGCGTGGTCTCAACGAGGATGTCGTTCGCGACATCAGCTCAAAGAAATCAGAGCCACAGTGGATGCTCGATCTTCGTCTTAAGGGGTTAGATCTCTTTGAGAAGAAGCCGATGCCATCATGGGGTTCAGATTTGACCGGTATCTTCTTCGACACAATTAAGTACTTTGTGCGCTCAACAGAGAAGCAAGCTACTACTTGGGAAGACCTTCCTGATGAAATTAAGAACACATACGATCGCCTTGGTATCCCAGAAGCCGAGAAGCAGCGTCTTGTTTCCGGCGTTGCAGCGCAGTATGAATCTGAGGTTGTTTACCACTCAATCCGTGAGGACCTCGAGAAGCAGGGCGTCATCTTCCTTGATACAGATAGCGCACTCAAGCAACACCCAGAGCTCTTTAAAGAGTACTTCGCAACAGTTATCCCAGTAGGAGATAACAAGTTCGCAGCGCTCAATACAGCTACCTGGTCTGGTGGTTCATTTATCTATGTTCCAAAGGGTGTTCATGTAGACATTCCTTTGCAGGCGTATTTCCGTATTAATACTGAGAATATGGGCCAATTCGAACGCACTCTCATCATTGCCGATGAAGATTCATACATTCACTATGTAGAAGGTTGCACAGCGCCAATCTACAAGTCAGATTCACTTCACTCTGCAGTAGTTGAAATCATCGTAAAGAAGGGTGCGCGCGTTCGTTACACCACAATTCAGAACTGGTCTAACAACGTCTACAACCTTGTGACTAAGCGCGCAATCTGCGAAGAAGGCGCAACTATGGAGTGGGTCGATGGAAATATCGGCTCAAAGGTGACGATGAAGTATCCAGCTGTAATGTTGATGGGTCCACACGCAAAGGGCGAGACCCTCTCGCTCGCATTTGCAGGTCCTGGTCAACACCAAGATTCCGGCGCAAAGATGGTTCACGCAGCGCCATACACATCTTCATCTGTAATCTCAAAGTCCGTGGCTCGCGGTGGCGGCCGTACTTCATATCGAGGTCTCGTGCAAATCAATGAGGGCGCACACCACTCTGCCTCAACCGTTAAGTGTGATGCGCTTCTCGTTGACACCATCTCGCGTTCAGATACATATCCTTACGTTGATATTCGTGAAGATGATGTCTCAATGGGCCACGAGGCTACCGTCTCAAAGATCTCTGATGACCAGCTCTTCTATTTGATGTCTCGTGGCCTCAATGAAGATGAGGCGATGGCCATGATTGTTCGTGGATTTATCGAACCTATCGCACGCGAACTTCCAATGGAGTATGCGCTCGAACTCAATCGTTTGATTGAACTCCAAATGGAAGGAGCTGTTGGCTAAATGTCGGCCCTTCAAAGCAATCTCTTAGAAAATCACACACCGACCGGTCGTGAAGAAGCATGGCGCTTTACGCCGCTAAAGCGACTTGGTGGGCTCCATGATGGCAGTGCAACTCCAGAAGATCGTGGTTCTCTCACGCTCAATGGTGACGCAGTCAGCGGAGTTTCATTTACACGTGGCGCTATCGAAGCGGTAGCGCCAAGTGAAGATGCGATCGTTAATCGCATCAGAAACCACACGAGCGAAGGCGCAATTCTCTCTATCGAGAAGAATGCTCAGATTGCAGAGCCAATATTTCTCAATCGCTGCTGTGGGGGAGTAGATACCGCAGAGCTCTCTCGAGTACAGATTCGTCTCGGCGAGCATGCCAAGGCGACCGTTATTCTCGAGAACACAGGCGATACGCTCCTTGGGGAAGATCTTGAAATCATCCTTGCGCCAGGTTCAGTTCTCACCTTCATCTCACTCCAAGAGTGGAGCTCAAAGGCGATCTACGCTGCGACTCATAATGCGATCATCGATCGCGATGCATCACTGAAGGCTATACATGTCACAGTTGGCGGAGACGTTGTTCGTCTCCTGCCAAAGGTCGAGTTTGTTGGTCCTGGCGCATCTGCAGATTTACAAGGCGTCTACTTTGCTACAGCAGGTCAGTACTTCGAACATCGAATGCATGTCGATCACGCTGTTCCCCATGCAAAGTCGAATGTGAACTACAAGGGTGCACTCGCCGGTGATAAGGCACATACCGTCTGGATCGGCGATGTCTATATCCGTGCAGCGGCGGAAGGTACTGATACTTACGAACTCAACCGAAATCTCCTTCTCACAGATGGAGCTCGCGCTGATTCAGTCCCTAACCTTGAGATCGAAACTGGAGAAATTGTTGGTGCAGGTCACGCTTCAACAACAGGCCGATTCGATGACGAGCAGCTCTTCTATTTAATGTCACGTGGTATCCAGGAAGCCGATGCGCGACGTCTCGTCGTCCGCGGTTTCTTCAATGAAGTTATCTCATTGATTGGCAATGAAGAGATTCAAGAGCGCCTCATGACACGAATCGATAGTGAGCTCGAGAAGGCAGGTAAGTAATGTCTGACCTTTCATTCGCTTCCTTGGTTTCAGGTAAGCCAATCCGCATCGAGAAAGATGGCGAGTCCATCTGCGTTGCACGTATTGGTGATGAAGTTTTCGCAATTGGCGATACCTGCAGCCACTCAGATGCCTCCCTCTCCGAAGGAGATATCACCGATTACAAGATTGAATGCTGGCTTCATGGCGCGGAGTTTGATCTTCGCTCCGGTGAAGCCCTCACGCCACCGGCAGTAATGCCAGTTCAGAAATATTCAGTACGCGTTGACGGAGACTCCGTCACGATTGAGAAGTAATGGAGTCCGCAATGAGCACATTAGAAATTCGTGGTTTGAAGGTAACTGTCGATACAGAGCAAGGTGTAAAGGAGATTCTTAAGGGAGTCGACCTCACCATCAAGTCAGGTGAGACACATGCAATCATGGGTCCAAACGGCTCTGGTAAGTCAACTCTTGCATACTCAATCGCTGGCCATCCTAAGTACACAATCACCGGTGGCACTGTGACACTTGATGGTGCAGATGTTCTAGAGATGTCTGTCGATGAGCGCGCAAAGGCTGGCCTCTTCCTCGCAATGCAGTATCCAGTCGAGGTTCCTGGAGTCTCAGTCTCTAACTTCCTCCGCACAGCAGCGACAGCTCTTCGCGGTGAAGCGCCAAAGCTGCGCGAGTGGGTCGGCGAAGTTAAATCTGCGATGGAGGGCCTCAAGATGGATCCTTCATTTGCCCAGCGCAATGTCAACGAGGGTTTCTCAGGTGGCGAGAAGAAGCGCCACGAAATCATGCAGCTCGAACTCTTGAAGCCTAAGTTTGCAATTCTCGATGAGACAGATTCTGGCCTCGATGTTGATGCGTTACGCATCGTCTCAGAGGGCGTGGTCCGTGCAAAGGAAGCGAATAATCTCGGCGTCCTCTTGATTACTCACTACACACGTATCTTGCGTTACATCCAGCCAGATTTCGTTCATGTATTTGCCGCTGGCAAAGTTGTCGAACAAGGTGGACCAGAGCTTGCAGAGAAGCTCGAAGCAAATGGCTATGCGGAGTATGTAGGCGCATAAATATGACTTTCGATGCGCTTGCCATCCGTAAGGATTTTCCGATTTTTCAACGGACAATCCGTGATGGCAAGCGCCTTGTCTATTTAGATTCTGGTGCAACAAGCCAGAAGCCTGAGTCGGTAATTAGCGCCGAAAGTGATTTCTACCGTCTACATAATGCAGCAGTTCATCGTGGTGCGCATCAGTTGGCTGAAGAAGCAACTGATATCTATGAAGGTGCGCGCCAGATAGTTGCCGATTTCATCGGCGCACAAGTTGATGAAGTTGTATTTACTAAGAGCGCGACAGAGTCTCTTAACCTCGTGGCTTATGCGATGGGAAATGCACCGGTTGGAAATCGTTTCCACCTCACAGCTGGCGATGGAATCGTTGTTACTGAGATGGAGCACCATGCAAATCTCATCCCTTGGCAACAATTAGCTGCACGCACCGGGGCTTCACTCTCTTGGTTTGAGGTCACCCCAGAAGGTCGGCTAGATCTATCTCAACTTGATTCCATCATTAATGAATCAACAAAGGTTGTTGCGCTTACTCACCAATCGAATGTTCTCGGCACTATTAATCCACTGGACGAGATAGTAAAACGCGCTCATGAAGTCGGAGCCGTTGTCGTACTTGATGCGTGTCAATCAGTTCCGCATATGAAGGTCGATGTAACTGCACTCGATATTGATTTCATGGCCTTTTCAGGACATAAAGCAGTTGGACCTACCGGAATAGGCGTCTTCTGGGGTAAGGCAGAGCTTCTTGCCGATCTGCCGCCATTCTTAACCGGCGGATCAATGATCGAAACGGTAACAATGACGGGCGCAACATGGGCACCTGCGCCAAAGAAGTTTGAAGCAGGCGTCCCAAATATGGCGCAAGCTGCCGGATTAGGTGCAGCTCTCCAATATCTCTCAACTATCGGAATTGAGAATATCCACCGCCACGAGGTTGCCTTGACCTCGTATCTCTTAGAGAAGCTCTCTGCAATAGATGAGTTAGCAATTGTGGGTCCAAAGACAATGGATGCCCGCGGTGGTTCGATCTCATTTACCTTTGGCGATATCCATCCCCATGATTTGGGTCAATTCCTCGATAGCCAAGGAATTGCAGTACGCACAGGTCACCATTGTGCCTGGCCGCTTAATCGAAAGATGGGCGTGGTTGCAACCACCCGCGCCTCGCTCTATCTCTACAACACAGAGGAAGATTGTGATGCACTTATTTCCGGAATCCTCGATGCTCAGAGATACTTTGCACGATGATGCAACTCGATAATCTTTATCAAGAGGTAATTCTTGACCACTACAAGAACCCTCAAAACAAGAATTTGGCTTCCGATAACGATGCTCAGGTTCACCACGTTAATCCCAGTTGTGGCGATGAGGTCACACTGGGTGTGAAGCTTCAAGGAGATAAAGTCTCATCGATCAATTGGGAGGGCGTTGGCTGCTCAATTTCGCAAGCGAGCACCTCGATTATGAGCGACCTTCTGACTGGAAAGAGCTTGGCTGAGGCAAATTCAATCTCAGATCAGTTTCTGCAACTCATGCAGAGCAAGGGGAGTATCGAAGGGGATGAAGAAATCCTTGAAGATGCAGTAGCGCTCTCTGGTGTTTCGAAGTACCCAGCGCGAATCAAATGTGCCCTCCTGGGATGGATGGCTTTTAAAGATGCTTCTGTGCAAGCGCACAGCAAGGAAGAGAAGTAGGATACGAATATGGCTGCACAGGTTGAAGATGTAACAGAGGCGATGAAGGATGTCGTTGACCCAGAGCTCGGAATTAATGTTGTTGATCTCGGCTTGATCTACGATGCGATGGTAGACGAAAACAATATTGCCGTTCTCAATATGACTCTCACCTCCGCTGCATGTCCACTTCAAGATGTTATTGAGGATCAGACACGACAAGCTCTCGCGCCTCTCGTAGATGATGTAAGAATCAACTGGGTCTGGATGCCACCTTGGGGTCCCGACAAGATCTCTGATGATGGACGCGAACAGCTTCGCGCTCTCGGTTTCACCGTCTGATTTCAGAGTTTAAATGAGCCAGCACGCAGTCTGGATGGCCATGCGCTCCATGACCGCAGATCCGTCGGTTAAATCGCAGAAGCTCAAAGCCGGCACGCTTCGCAGAATCTTTGCCTATTCAAAACCTTACAAGAGCCATATTTCGTTCTTTATGGTGACGGTCGTCATTGATGCGATCTTGATAGTCAGTACACCTTTGATGCTTCGCAAACTCATCGATGATGGTGTGATCCCAGGCGATGGAGCTCTCGTAACCAAGCTAGCGCTCATCGTAGGTGGGCTTGCGGTATTAGATGCGGTAGTCAATATTGTGGGTAGATGGTTCTCTGCTCGTGTTGGTGAAGGACTGATTTATAACCTTCGGTCACAGCTCTTCTCTCATGTACAGCAACAATCGGTCGCTTTCTTCACTCGCACACAGACCGGCGCCTTGATTTCACGCCTCAACTCAGATGTGATGGGTGCACAACAAGCATTTACATCGACTCTCTCAAGTGTCGTTAGCAATGTCATCAGTTTGGTCCTAGTTGCAGGAACAATGCTTTTCCTCTCTTGGCAAATCACCTTGATTTCGCTTGTCCTCTTGCCGCTCTTTATCTACCCAACAAAGTGGGTTGGCAGAAAGATTGCATCGCTCACCCGAGAATCCTTTGATCTCAACGCAAAGATGTCGAGCACAATGACAGAACGCTTCAACGTCTCCGGGGCGATGTTGGTCTCGCTCTACGGAAAGCCTGAGCAAGAGTCGACGCTCTTCTCAACCCGAGCTCGAAAAGTTGCCGATATCGGAATTCAAATGGCGATGCTCAATCGCATCTTCTTTATCTCACTGACAAGCGTGGCGGCAGTTGCTACCGCATTTGCATATGGAGTGGGTGGTCATTTAGCGATTGATAAATCAATCACTGTTGGCACCCTGCTCGCAATTACCGCGCTTCTTGCTCGCCTCTACGGCCCACTGACAGCGCTCTCGAATGTTCGAGTTGATGTCATGACTTCGCTTGTCTCCTTTGAGCGCATCTTTGAGGTGCTCGATCTCCATCCAATGGTGGAAGAGAAGAAGGATGCAATCACACTTCCACCGGGCAGCGCTGAGATTGAAGTCAAAGATATTCACTTCGCATATCCGACCGCAGATGAAATTTCACTTGCATCACTGGAGTCTGTTGCCAAGAAAGAGATAGTAGAGAGCGGTGAGATCCTTAAGGGGCTAACCTTCACAGCTCAAGCGGGCACGCTCACTGCAATTGTGGGGCCATCCGGAGCAGGAAAGACCACACTCTCGGCGCTGATGCCTCGCCTCTACGATGTCACAGCTGGCTCGATATCTATCAATGGAGTAGATATTCGCAATTTCACTTTGCAATCGCTCCGTGATCAAATAGGAGTTGTTGCACAGGATCCGCATCTCTTCCACGAAACTATCGCAGAGAATTTACGTTACGCAAAGAGCGATGCAACAGATGATGAACTCATCGCTGCATGTAAATCTGCACAGATTTGGACTCTCATCGAATCTCTACCTAATGGGCTGGACACAATGGTGGGAGAGCGCGGACATCGTCTTTCGGGAGGCGAAAAGCAGAGACTCGCTATCGCCCGCATGCTCTTGAAAGCCCCTGCGATTGTGATTCTCGATGAGGCTACCGCCCACTTAGATTCTGAGAATGAAGAGATGGTGCAGGAAGCACTTAAGGTAGCTCTTGTTGGTCGAACATCATTGGTTATCGCCCATCGCCTCAGTACGGTGATGGATGCCGACCAGATTCTCGTGGTCAATGACGGTGTAATCGTCGAGCGGGGAACACATGCAGAGTTGATGAAGAATTCAGGGCTTTACTCAGAGCTATTCTCTCGTCAAGACCTCACGGCGAATGAGAAACCTTCCATAGATAACTAGCCCACCAAAGATGATCCATTGCAGCGCATATGCAAAGTGTGGCCCATCAGATAGTTCAGGAAGTGCAGCGGGCACGGTAGGGGATAGCTCTGGTTGGTCTCCACTTAAGAGGTCGATATAAAAACTCGAATTAATTCCAGTATTTTGATTTGATGATTGAGCATTTGCCTCAGAGATCAATCCACCTTTGCCTCCGGTAGGTATTGCAAAGAACTTACCCTGTGGCAAGGAACGATCGAGTCGAAGCCGTCCCTCTATAGTGACCTTTCCTTTAGGCAATGAAGGTAACTCTGGCGCGATAGTTGCTGAGGCTCCAGCTTGGACCCAGCCTCTATCAACCCAGAACTCATCACCGCCAACTTCCTTGAATGCGGTGAGCACCTCAAATCCATACTTGCCTTCAAAGTAACGATTACGAAGAAGAATTTGTCGATTGGAGTCAAATTCTCCAGTTGCTTTAATTGCTCGCCACTCATATGAAGGAGCATCGTCCTTCGCCTCTTCGATTGTGATTGAAGGAAGATCTGCTCGCGCCGAGATCTGATCATTTCTTTCGGATCGATCGACACCGCGGTGAAACTGCCACTGAGCCGCCCAGAGACAACCTGCAACCAGAAGGAGGGCTATAAAACTTTTGAAGAGCGCATTGCTCTCGCGCTTACTCAATTCCCTTTGGCCTCTTGCTCAAAATATTTGTACCGGGCAGGACTGTCTCTCGTCCAGCGTTTGCAACGACGACTGCGATATATGGAAGAAACATTGCTCCAGCAAGTGCGAACCAGCGATAGGGGCTTGGGAGAATTACCGTCAGGAGAAAGCAGAGGGTACGAATCAACATCGAGATCAACTATCTCCGCTGACGTCCGGCGAGATCGTTCTTCAGACTCTTGGGGGCAGAGGTAATGTCGAAACTCT
>JACCED011619986.1_pt1 | contig 10346 bp, 8 predicted proteins | sample 7455021 | NCBI WGS metagenome assembly JACCED01 (sample SAMN15323456, study PRJNA562643) | freshwater metagenome | isolation source: river surface water | place: USA:Blue River Watershed | collected 2017-08-19 | reverse complement strand
TCGAACCCTCACATTGGAAACTAAACTCTCAAAGATCGCGCCGAGAGCTTTGCTCTTCAGCGTACGCTGCTTTTCAGCGGCGGGTTTGGAAATCTACCCAACATCTCCAGCCCGTCAAAAAGTTTTTTTTCGGTGTGGGGGCAGCCATTTGCACTGCGTTGGGCAGCAATGTTTTAAGGTGACGATTTTTCTGCGGAGAACTTTTCTCGCTGGAGAACAATCTGCTTTTTTGCGTGCTCAATCATGCGCTTGAGTTGAACCGGATGGCGCGCCATCGCGGCTGCCAAAGACGACGACGCTTCAATCGCAAGCTGAAGCATCGCAGTGGTATCCGGCACGCTGACATATTCCATCGCGACGCTGTGGTTGGGGCCCTGATTGTGGGCGTATCCTAGGGCCACACACAACGCGCCCGTCTGGTATCCCGCGTCGTAAAATACGGTTCCTTCGCAGCTTCCGCCGTCCATCAAGCACCTCTGGTATTTGATGTTAGCCTCAGCGGCGACATCGATGAGAGCTCGGGTTACGAGCGGATCGAACACCGATCGCCGATCGCCGACGCGGACGATACACCCCGAGTGGAATTGCTTTTCTGACAGCGCGGGACTGGTCTCGAGGGACAGCACAGTGGACCCTGCTGGGATAATTTCTGTGTCGCAAGCGAGTGCAGCGCCTAAAAGACCTACCTCCTCTGCCACAGTGAGTAATGCATGGACATTGCACTTAGAGCCCGCTCGGGTGTGATGAAATACGGTTGCCAATGCAACCGCACAACCGACCAGATCGTCGCATGCGCGCCCACGAATCCATTGGTCGCATTTCTCGAACGCCGGCAAGTCCCAGACTCCGATGCCGTTTTCGTGCTCAATCACCCGATTCTCGGCATTTAAGTAGCCCGCATGGATTGATCCGAGGAACTTTCCATCCACAAAGCCGGGGTGGTCCATGTGCGCGCAAAGAACGCAATGGCTGCCGAGTGGGTCGTTCTCGCAGGAGACCAACAGGTTCCCCCATTCATCTTGTTTCACGGCCACCCCAGGCCTGCGCGCAATCTCCGAAAGCGCAACCTCTCGAACCTTGTGTTCCCGGAACGGGGCCGCGGGCGTGTTCATGAGTTTTTCTAGCAGCGAGAAGAACTCTTCGGGTTCAATCTTGTCTTCAATCATGCCGGCATCTCTCCTCACGAACGGGAAACCAATCAAGCCTATCCGCTTAAGCGCGGTAAAAAGACTCCGCTTCCAACTTGAACTTCTGGGATGCGAGCTTCTGGTGCATGCCTTGAGCCCTCTCTCTTTTCGCTCGATCGGCACTCTCTCCCGGTTAATTGGCGTCCTTGCGGCACGCGCAGCTCAACTTGGCAACGACTTCGGTCGCGAAAACATCGATCATGTGTTCCCTGAACAGTCTCCCGTGGATAGGGCCACGATTCTCGAACTCAGTTACTCCAACTTCGCTCTTACGATGTTGTCGCTTTTCTGGTCGGCAACGAAGTCCGAAGCAGTGATCCGGAGCATCACCTCACTCCACGGATTTGACGGAATCGATGGTGAAGCAAGAAATCGGGGCAAGCCTCTCATTCTCACCACATTTCACTTCGGCAACTGGGAGCTCTCCTCGCTGGGAATGGCCATCAGGGGACGTCCGGTTCTGATCGTGGCCGAGGATTTCAAGAATCCACTTTTGCGGCCGTTTTTTCATCGCCTTCGTTCACGCTTTGGAAGTGAGGTCATCCCGCAAGCGGGAGCTGCTGTGCGCTTGCTCCGTCACCTGAAGAAAGGTGGCGATATCGCCTTCCTCTACGATCTCACGATGCCCCCGGGGCATGGAGGAACGGTCGTATCATCTTTTGGAAACCCGCGCTTGGAAATGAGCGTGACTCCGCTGCACGCTGTTCTCGCGAAACGAACGGGGGCGATGTGGGTTCCAGTGATTTCCCACCCAGATGGCAAGCATGGAGTTCGCATCACAGCCTTACCTCCCATTGAGATTTCCGAAAACACCTCCACTAATGAGGCAGTCCAAACCGGATGGGACCTTTTGGAAAAAACGGTGATGGAACGACCCGACCTTTACCTCTGGGCCTATCGCCATTTCCGGTATTTGCCGAACGACGCAAATCGTCCGTACCCGAGCTATGCACGCCCATCATCGGCCTTTGATGCCCTGAAAAGCGAAGTCAAAACCGGTGCAACTCCAGTCCGTAGCTAAGAATACCACCGAGAAATCCGACAAATCCGACCAACGCCGCTCCCACAAAAACCGCACCGCGCAAGCGCTTTCGTTCCGGCGTACCCTCGCGGCACTCAAATAGTACTGCAGCTCCGGCTGACAGCATCCCCCAGATGGCCACTAGAGTGCCGAGCCACTTGTGAAAGTCGTATACCTTGCTCACCCCGCTGTAGTGATAAAACCAGCCAAATGCAGCGGTCTGGACTGCGGCCAACGCTCCTGTCACCAACAGAAAACGGGTCACGGTCAGCCAGACCTCGCGCTTCGAGGTGATCGCCAATAACTCGGCAAGCGCCGCCGCCATCAGAAGGGCAATCGGGAAGTGAGTCGAAGCCATGTGAAAGGAGCCCAGCCACTTGAGCACTCGGGCGAGCATGCCGACGCTTGCTTCCTCCTTTCCTTGATCAACGGCGCTCTCCGCCGGCACCCCCTCGGTGGAGCTGCCTTTTTTCAAACTTTTCACCGCCCCCTTCACGAACCCGTCTGGGAGCTCAACCGGCATGCCAATCTCAATCCACCGCTTCAAAAGCGCCTTCTCTGCAAAGGTTGCGGCGGGAATCCCCGAGTCGTCACCCGGCATCTCATCCTCCTTCACAAGGCGATAAAACTCCGATTCGTCCGGACTACCCTTCTTGAAGAACTCCTCGTTTTTTATAAGACGCTCCAAATCAAGTATATAGCCAAACTTTTTTGGTTTTACCAAGTGCGCGCCATGACACTCCGCGCACTTCGCCTCAAAAAACTCGAAAACCGCTGCGGTGACCACGCGCGCATCACTCTCCGGACTTCCTGCCTGAGCGAACAGGGGCGCCGTCTGAACAAACAAGGGTGACGCCCAAAACAGGAGAACCAAAAGCCAAGGGGAAACTCGAGACAGCATGCTAGAAGGCATAATCGCGGGTCTTCGGATTTCCTAGCAGACAAACGGGACAAGACGCCGCAACACCCGAGGGCCTATTCCGTGTGTCCTCATGCCCCGCGCCATTTCTTGAACACCTCCAAATCACGGCGAGCGGACTCGATCGCTAACTTCAAAAACTCTGGGTCCTTCGGATTTCCCTTCAAATACTCCACATGCACGCTGAAGGGGCCACGATAGCCGCTGGTATTCAGCGCCCTCAGATAGGTGGAATCAACCCGCCCCTCACCCAAAGGGCACACCTTAATGCCGCGCTCAGTCCACTGAAAATCTTTGAAATAAGCCACGCCCAAGCGGTCCCGCACCAGCGCCACTTCAGCCGGCCACGAGAGCCCCCCCTCAATCGTCGCGTGCATGATATCAAAACACCACGCCAGCTGGTCAGCCCGGAAATCTCGCATCAAATACGCGACATCCCAGATGGCCGCCCCAGCGAAACCCGCCCCAGAATGGTTCTGATAGCAGGGTAAAATACCAATCTCGCCGCTCATCTGGACCACATCGCGCAACATCGGCTTGAACCCTTCCACCTGCTCCCAAAGCGGACGCTTCAGATCGTAACGGTACCACCCCATCCGATACCGCTTGATCCCCAAGCTCCTCGCAACACGTAACACCTTCTCTCCATGCTGGGTATGGTCCGCGGAGTTAATCGCGGAGGTCACAACCGAGATCCCGACCCCCTCCCGCCGCAGCGCCTCCACGAACCGCGGCAACTCATCCTCCACCCGCTCAGGTTCCACATGCCCACCCGGCCGAACCGGCGCCTCAATCCAGGAAAACCCCGACTTCTTCACCGCCGCAGCAAGTTGGTCCGGCGGCAAGCCCTGTAAGTGTTTCGTAAAAAGAGCGACCTCCTCCTGTGGCTCCGCCGCCATCGCCGGAATCGCCATCGCAGCCAACCCCAACCCAGTGCCACCGACAAACGTTCGACGCGTCATCATCCAAACCACTCAAGCAGTTTGACGGCCACGCAACCCCATCCGCATCCCCAACAAACCCGCCGCACTCGACTAGAAGCTCTTCCGCAAGTTACTCGGAAGAATGTTCAGCTCCGCGCGGTACTTCGCCACCGTTCGACGCGCAATCGGGATGCCACGCTCACTCAAGATGTCGACGATCTCCTTGTCGCTCAGCGGCTTTTTGGGCTCTTCTTCATCAATCAACTGTTGGATCGCCCCCTTCACACTCGTATTGGACAACGATTCTCCCGCCGCCGTCTGGTACCCCGGGGTGAAAAAGTACTTCATCTCAAACACCCCAAACGGCGTCGCCATGTACTTACCCGAGATCGCTCGGCTGACCGTGGTCTCATGCACACCAACCGCATCAGCAATCTGGACCATCGTCATTGGACGCAACGCACTGGGCCCTTTTTCCAAAAAATCTTTCTGCCGCGAGATGATCTCATGCGCGATATTCGAAATCGTCTGCTGCCGCTGGTGGATACTCTTAATCAAGAACTTGCCACTCCTGATCTTGTCCTTGATGTAATCTCGGACCTCGGCGGGACTCCCCGCCTGCGCCATGATGTCCTTGTACGTGTTCGAGATCCGCAAATGCGGAATCTGGTCTCCATTCAACGAAATCGTCCAGTCGCCCGACATCCGGTCCACCGTCACATCCGGCAAAACGTAGTTGTTCGGATCTGAAGTAAAAATCTGCCCCGGATTGGGATCCAAGGTGGCGATGAAGTTGGCCGCTCGCTGCACCAAGTCCACCGTCGAACCGAGACGCCGCGCGATTTCAGGGTAACGCCTCTTCCCCAAATCCTCCAAAAAACGGTCAACAATCCGCCACTCCAAACTCCCTTCCTTCCCCAACCTCCGCAACTGAATCAACAAACAATCCCGTAAATCCACCGCCCCAACCCCCACTGGGTGGAACGTCTTAATCACCTCCAAAACCCGCTCGATATCCGCCGGATCCAACCCCGACGACGCGGATAGATCCGCAATCCCACCCTGCAAAAATCCGCGATCGTCGATGTTACCGATGATCATCTCAGCGACTTTCCGATCCGCCTCCGCAATCTCCGATGGCGCCACCTGCTCAAGCAAATGCTGCTGCAAGGTCTCCTCTTTGACCAACGAGTCGAAGAAAAACTGCCGCCTCTCCTCCTCCTCGTTCGATCGCCCCCCATACGACGCACTCTGCGCCATGAACTCCCGCCACTCCTCATCCAGCTTGGCCAACCGGTCAAACTCCTCTTGGAACTCCTCGTGCTCCCGCTGCCGATCCTCAATCGTCGGCTCCGTCGACTCCTCCTCCAGCGTCGGATTGGACTGGATCTCTTGCTGGATGATGTTCCGCAACTCCAGAATCGGGGCCTGCAGGATCTGCAAGCTCTGCTGCAGCTGCGGCGCTAATACCTGCGACTGCGAGAGGGTCTGGACTTGGGAAATACCTGCCATTCCTTCCACTGTAGGATGGCCGCGCGCCAGCCGCAAGCAGAGTTCAGGCCAAGAACCAAGGCGGCACCGTCAAATTCATCCCGCCTGCCGCTCTACAGGCTCACCCACAAAATGCCGGCCTCAAAAATTCGTCGGCGCAGCCCCAACAAACGGCTCCTCCGCACGCCTCCCAAACCCGATTGCGCGCAAGTAACGGGCAAACCTCCCATCCCCGACAAACACTCCCGCGCGACCGTCCCGCTTGATGACCCAAGCTTTCACTTCTAACGAGACCACCGGATCCCAGAGATCCACCGGCAGAAACGTGCGCACCCCCCGATCTTGCGCCCACGCCATCCCATCCTCCCGAGTCACCGCACATAACCCCCGCACCCGCTCACCCTGCTGGTTGCTCGGCCGAAACCCGCTCCCACTCCACGCAGCGGCCTTCAACTCCGCCGCATCCACCCCATACCGGCTGGCAACCTCCAGAATCTCTGCATCAAACCGACCGAACCGCTCAAAGCACAACCACCGCTCCAACGTACAACCCGCATCCGGCGACTTCGCCAAATCCCATCCCGCCACCCCGGCCGTGACCAACACCACAAGCCCCAACAGCATTGCCAAAATCCTTGTCATCCAGTCCTCGTATTTTTGCGTAAGCTAAATCGTCCCGCACCTCATGTCCCGCAAGAAACCCAGCCGGCCACACCTCGAAACCCCGTTCGAACTCGAGCGGCCATGCCGCCTTTTTGCAAAAATCCAACTCGATGACGCTGCCGGAAATATCTTCGACTACGGCGTCCCTGAGATTTGGTGCGACTCCCTCCAGCCGGGTCACCGGGTCCGAGTCCCCATCCGCCAGCGATCCGTCACCGGAACGGTCCTCTCCATTCTTGAGCAAACCGACGTGCGGGGCGTCCGTCCCATCCTTGCCGTACTCAATCAAGAACCCGCGCTCACCCCAAACCTCCTGCGCCTCGCACAGTGGATCGCCGACTACTACTGCTGCAGTCTCGACCTCGCCATCCGAGGCGTTCTCCCCCAAGTCATCCGGAAGTCCGAAATGGGCCACCGCGAACACCTGTTCGCAACCCTCGCGAATCCTCTCGATTCCCAAGAGATCCAGGCCCTCGAAAAACGCGCGCCATCCCAAGCCGCCCTCCTCGAAGCCCTGCAAAAAGCCTCAAGCCAAACCGTCAAAATCTCAACACTCGCGAAAGAGATCAAAGGCACACACGCCGCGGTGCGCGCACTCGAGAAACGAGGCCTCATCCGCGTCGCCCCCCAAACCACACAACGCATCCCCGACGACGACCTTCAATTCGTCCCCTCCTCTCCCCTAGCCCTCAATGCCGAACAAGCAGAAGTCTGTGCGCAAATCGTCAAAAGCCTCAACCCCTCAACGCCCACCGAAACCCCGAAACCCATCCTCCTTCACGGCGTCACAGGAAGCGGGAAAACTGAGGTTTATCTCCAGTGCATCTCTCAATGCCTCGAGTCAGGACGAAACGCCATCGTGCTCGTCCCAGAAATCTCGCTCACCCCGCAAACCGTCGAACGATTCAAATCGCGTTTCGCCGGCTCCGGGTACGAAGTGGCCGTCCTTCACAGCCACCTCTCCGACGGAGAACGCCACGACGAATGGCACCGCATCCGAGCCGGGAAAGCCCGTATCGTCATCGGGGCACGGAGCGCAATCTTCGCCCCGCTCTCCCACCTCGGACTCATCGTCGTCGATGAAGAACACGAGCCCTCCTACAAGCAGGAGGAGATGCCCCGATACCAAGCGCGCGACGTCGCCGTCGTTCGAGGCCACATCGAACGGTGCGCCGTCCTCCTCGGCTCCGCAACGCCGTCCATCGAAAGTTTCGAAAACGCCGTAACGGGAAAGTATGCGCTCCTTCGCATGACCGCTCGGGTCGATGACCGCAAACTCCCCTTCATCCGCATCGTCGACATGCGGAACGAACCCAAAAACTCGTCCCGCATCCTCTCGTCAAAACTTTTGGCAGCGATGGACCAACGGCTTCAGCGAAAAGAGCAAACCATCCTCTTCCTCAACCGCCGCGGCTTCTCCACCTCTCTCCTTTGCGAAGGCTGCGGCCACGTCGAAGAATGCCGCAACTGCGCCATTTCCCTCACCTACCACCGCGACATCAACCGCGTCGTTTGCCACATCTGCGGGTACATCGCCATCGCCCCAAAAGCCTGCCGCGAATGCCATGACCCCCGGATCAAACACCGCGGATCCGGCACCGAAAAAGTCGAGGATACCGTCGTCAAAATCTTTCCCAAAGCCGTCGTCAAACGCATGGACGCCGATGTCATGCAACGCAAAGGCGCATTCCGCGAAACCCTCGGGGCTTTTCGCGCTGGCAAGATCGACATCCTCGTCGGCACCCAAATGATCGCAAAAGGCCTCGACTTCCCGCGCGTAACCCTCGTCGGAATCATCAATGCGGACGTCGGCCTGCAGATGCCGGATTTTCGCGCCGGCGAACGCACCTTCCAACTTCTCACCCAAGTCGCAGGCAGAGCAGGACGCGGTGAGATCGAAGGCGAAGTCTTCGTGCAAACATTCACGCCCCACCACCCGAGCATCCAGTTCGCACGCCACCACGATTTCAACGGATTCCGTGATCAGGAAATCGAGTTCCGGCGCCAGTGGAACTACCCGCCCTTCTCCCACCTCATCCTCATCGGCGTCCGCTCCGAAAACGAACAACTCGCAAACTTCACCGCGGAACAGATCCACCGCAGCCTCGCCGACGGACTGCCCCCCAACACCATCCTCGGAGAACCCGGCATCGCTCCTCTCGCCAAATCCCACAACCAACACCGCCTCCATCTCATGGTTCGGTCAAAATCAATCCGCAAACTCACCGCCCACGTGAGCAACCGCCTCGAAAAGATCACGGTGCCCAAGGAAGTCATCGTCACAACCGACGTCGACGCCTACCAACTTTTGTGAAACACGCCCCCGTCGAAGCGTGTGCCTCCGTCGGTATTTTTACCGATGTCCCCGAAAGTCCTCTCTGTGGAAGGCCGAGCCGGCGCGCCAGAAAGCCCGTTTGGAACGCTCACTGCTCAAAGGGATGCCCCGCCCAGGGTCATCTGGGATGAACTCCTGAACCTATGTTGAACGTATTCGGCCGCCAAGAGGCTCGCTCCTGCGATAACGTTTCCCGACGCGCCTTCCTCAAAGCCGGTGGCATGGCCGCCGGCGGACTCAGCCTCGCCCAACTCCTCGGCATCGAAGCCCACGCGGCAACCGGTCGCTCCAATAAGGCCATCATCAATATCTATCTTCCGGGCGGCCCTTCGCACATCGATACCTTCGATATGAAGCCGGACGCCTCGTCCGAGGTTCGCGGCGAGCTCCGTCCGATCAAAACCAACGTGCCGGGAATGGAGATCTGCGAACTGTTCCCGCGCCTCGCCAAGATGGCTGACAAATTTGCCATCATCCGCTCCATCTACGATTCCGCCGGTGACCACGACTGCTTCCAATGCATGACCGGACGGACCAAAAAAGGTCTCGTGCCCCCAGGAGGATGGCCGTCTTACGGTTCTTGGATTTCAAAACTCCAAGGCGCAAACCCCGGCATCCCCGCCAATGTGTCCCTCATGTACCCGACCGGCGAACGGCGGTGGGGTGAGCCCGGAACCGGCGGCTTCATCGGCGCAGCCCACTCACCCATGGCCCTCGTCTCCAAAGACCCGAACGCCAAGGCGCAAAACATGACCCTCGATGGAATCTCTCTCGACCGTCTGCGCGACCGGGTGTCCCTTCGCTCCGCTCTCGATGCGTTCAAGCGCGAGACCGATAACTCAGGCGTCATGGAAGGGCTCGACACCTTTCATCAACAGGCCGTCGATCTCCTCACCGGCGGCGGCGTCGCCCGCGCACTCGACATCTCAAACGAAGACCCACGCGTGCTCGAACGCTACGGCCCCAACGATCCCAAGTTCCGCCGCGACGGTGCGCCGCGCATGGTCAGTAACTTCCTCCTCGCCCCACGCCTCGTCGAAGCCGGAGCCCGTGTCGTCTCCCTCAACTACAGTCGCTGGGACTGGCACGGCGGGGACGGCATGAACTTCATCGAATCCCGCGCCGAGTTCCCGTACCTCGACCTCGGTCTCTCAGCGCTCCTGACCGATCTCCACGAACGGGGCTTGGACAAAGATGTTTCCGTGGTCGTGTGGGGCGAGTTTGGCCGCACCCCAAAAATCAACAACATGAACAGCCGCGATCACTGGCCAAAAGCCTCTTTCGCACTGGTCGCAGGTGGCGGGATGCGCACCGGACAAGTCATCGGGGCAACAGACCGCATCGGCGGTGAAGTGACCGACCGACCGGTCAAGTTCCAAGAGGTCTTCGCCACGCTTTACCACAACATGGGGATCAACCTCAGCGAAGCCACCGTCCTCGATACCCAAGGCCGCCCGCAGTACCTCGTCGAACCCGGCGTCGCTCCCATCAAGGAACTCATCTGACCATTCCAACTCGAGGCCTTCGGAACCTCTTCCGAGGCCTCGAGTTGGACTGTCCCCAGTCCCCCCCGCCCGCAACGAGGCGGAGCATACCCGCCCAAGGCATCGGCTTGGGTTCCCATAACAACGGTCACCCACGTTCTGGAAGGTTGCCGTGTCCCGTTGCGGCACACACCCAAACCACAACCCATCACCCATTCAGAACCATCGCTCCCGCGACCCACACCACAACGAGGCGGAGCGCAGAACCACGCTTCATCAAATCGCCGTTTGCATGACACCTCCGGCTCTGGGAGAAACATCTC
>JACCED011690914.1_pt1 | contig 10347 bp, 12 predicted proteins | sample 7455021 | NCBI WGS metagenome assembly JACCED01 (sample SAMN15323456, study PRJNA562643) | freshwater metagenome | isolation source: river surface water | place: USA:Blue River Watershed | collected 2017-08-19 | reverse complement strand
TCCATCTCCACCCGATGCTGGGGGCATAGTGGTGGCCCGAACGCCAAAAATCGCTTGAGCATCGGCACCTGGTAGCCACACTCAGGGCATTTAGCCCGAGGCCGAGGAGCACGGACAGTCTTGCGCATCCGAGCATTCAATTTGGCATGGGGATAAGGACCCAATTCCCCTGCGAACACCCCAAGCTTGACCTTGAGTTCTGGCCCTGCACCGGCCGAACGCATAGGCCCCTGTAGGCCTACTTTCAAGGCGATCTTCTTGAATTCCTTTCCGTGCTTGTGCTGGCAGTCGTCAATGGCGTGCACCACTTCATGCACCAAGGTGTCCAACACCTCGATCGGGTCTACCAGAGTCGGTGAGATAAAGATCTGAGAAACCGCGTCCTCGCTGCTACTTCGCGACCAGCATTGGCCAATGTGGCCGTTTCGCGTGCCCGAGCTCGCAAAGCCACAGGACAGCCGGCATGCGGGGACGCTGTAGCCCAGTTTCGTAAAAAGTGGGGTGATCTTCTCTAGAGCGGCGAGTAGCCACTGCTCGCGGGTTGGTAGTGCATCCATCGCGTTTGCCTCGTTTGAATCAGGCAACCACTTTGCGAAGCATCAGGCTCAGGACGAGAGCCCTACGGGCAACCTACAGCGTCCCAGCTGTCCATCTAAGCGCGGCAGGCCGCTGGAAAGCCAGCCCTGGGCCATAGCGCTGACATGACAATGGCCCGCCCCTTGGGACAGTTCGTTTTGGAAAATCGCTCAATCCAAGAGATCTCGGGCATGTGCGATTAGGAAAATTTAACTAGTCGCTTTTGGGGCGGCGGTGCTTTGGGGGCGACGGTGCTTTTGCAACTCGATGAGTTCACCAATGGCCGTCGACAACCGGCGCTCGAGCATGGATTGGTACTTCATCATCCGGTCCGCATCCTCAAGCGTCAGGTCGGCCGAGCGCAGCATCCATTCGCGTGTCTGCTCATAGCTTTGGATGACCACTGGGACTCGGGCCGTATCCTCCGCCAGATATGCGATTGGCCGAAGGTACTGCCGGATCAATGCGTCGTACTGAATTGCGCTGGGCGGCGCGGCCGATGCATTTGAAGGGGTGAGCTCCTCTGGAGTTCGAACGCTTTTAAGCAGCTCCTCAAAGGTGCCTCTGGCCTCAGGGTCGGCAGTGAGCCTGTTCGCAATGGATTCGGCACTGTTTGAGAAGCTCCTGAGCAAGCTCTCGATTTCGCTACCGCCCGATGGGCGGGAGAAATTTGCCCCCGGGGACAACTTCTCGCGAGCCTTCTTTCGACCCGCAGCATATGCGCCCGTCAAATGCGAGACCAAAGCGGGCAGCTTCTCGCCCAAGTCTTGAGGACTGGAAAACATGCCGGGATAGGCGTCTATTTCACGGTTGATTTGCTCAAACCGCGCCGCATCCAAACCCAAGGGTTCAAGCGGGCTCTCGCCCGCAAGAAAAAGTCTGGCCAAGTTTCGCAGCCGAAGGGGGTATTGATCGAGCCGCGCCATCACAAGCTCTGGCTTGCGCTCGATTTCTGATCGAGCCAGATGCCTACCAGCCCACTCAATATCGATGAGCCTGGCCAGTTTGGCCCTGCAAAACGCAATGCGCTGGATCTGCAAGACCTCAAGCGGCGAGTGAGGCTGGTAGTAGTCGGAGAGCTCTCGGGTGAAGGCCTCAACCATCTGCACTTCATCGGGCAGCACCCGCGCGCTGGTCAGGCCATGGCTGACCGCATTCAAGGCCGACCTGGATTTGCCCGCCACCGTCTTTGGCCCCGTTGATTTGGGCCGCACCGCGGCAACAGGGCGGGCCTTGGCGCCCGCGGCGTTCGCCCCCGCGTTCGATCCCTCGGCTTTCCCGCCAGAGGCACGTTTCACAGAGCCGCGCTTGGGTAAGTCCTTGGATGCCATAGGTGCCCTGCAATAAGTGACCGCAGGGCATCTTAAGGCGCCCCAGGACGACACCCGCCAGCGCCTTGCACAGTCCCGGGGCGCCCTGCTCAATCAAGAGATTGTTTTCAAATTGGGAAACACCCACTATACTGTATATATTCACAGTATATAACCCTCCCTTGCCAAGGAGGCTTGCCCGCCCGAGCAGTCCTCATGATGCCAACACAAATCGAAGACGCCGTCGCGCTGTATCTGGCTGAGCGGGTCCCTCGCCTCAAAGCCGGCAAGAACGCAGCCTCCGAGCTGACCTCCATGCAGTGGGCCTACAAAGGCAGGCCCTTGTCCGAACTCGCCCAGGTCTGCAAGCTCTACAAACAGCGCGCCACCAAGCTCGGGGGCACGCCCCTGTCACCGGCCACCGTGCGAAATCGGATCCGCTACCTCACCGCTGCCTGCCGTTACGCCTGGAAGGAGCACGGTCTGTGCGAGCACGACCCAGCGGCGGCCGTGACAGTCCCATCTGTCCGCAACGAGCGGCACATCTACGGCACACGCGAGGACATGCTGCGCGCCTGCTGGCAATGCCGCAACAAGACCGCGCGAATGGCCATTCGCATCGCCTTCTACTCCGGCATGCGACTTGGCGAAATCTTGCGAGCCCAAGTCCGCGGCAATACCTGGGTCCTCATGGACACCAAAAACGGCAGCCCCCGGATCGTTCCGATTCATCCCCGGGTGGCCGTGTGTGCGCGGCACTTCACACCCTGCCCCAAGATCACCATTCAGCGCGCCTGGGAGGGCGCACGCGAGCGCGCAGGCCTGCACGGCATGCATTTCCACGACTGGCGCCATAGCGCCGCCAGCGCACTCGTCAACGCAGGCGTGGACCTCTACACCGTAGGCCGAATCCTGGGACACAAAGACTCGCGAAGTACCGCCAGGTACAGCCACCTGGCGGTGGACACGCTGGCAGCCGCGGTTGCACGAATTGGCCGCAGCGCGAGCCATCGGCCAGCAGGCCTGCGATGACCACTCCATCCTGCGTTCGGTCACGGCTTTCGGTCACAGCTTCCGATCAGCTAGCATCCCTTGCGAAGGAGAGCTCAATGCAACGTCCTCAATCCTTGGTTCAAGCCCTTAAGCCATGCGTGATGCCTTCAGGAGCCCTCATAGGCTTATCAATGGCCCTCCTTGCGTCCACGGGCACAGCCGCAATGGAGCCAGCCCAAGCTGCCTCCGCCGCTCGAGGACCTCAAGCCATCAGTTGCTCCATGACGAACAGCCACCCCGTCTGCCAGGCCTCTTATGCTTTGCATCCATCGGGAACACTTGGACCCACGGGCGTTTCGACCGGATCTGCCACCGTGGAAGGCGCCAGCGTCAAGTTCACCTGCCAGGCTGGCGATGCACCGGGACGGCAGCCGAGGTCGTGCCGCTGGTAACGCACCCCGCCCGGGCACGCCGGATCAGGCATGCCGGCCCAGGGCTTGTCGCTTGACCAGACACCGAACTGGATTGACTTGATTTCCCGACAGTTGCCATAATGACCTCAGACATCAAGAGCCGGGCCTGACGCCCGCACCAACCTGCCCCCGGGGCAAGGTGGTCCTGCGATGTGGCCCGGTATGTCGGGCAACCAAGCCGGAACCTGCGTCAGCCCGCTCCCTGTGAGCGGGCTTTTTCTTGGCCGCTTATCGAATTGGGCTGGTCCTCCTGCGCAGATGCGCGATCGGACCGGGGTGGATTTGTCCTGATTGCCGGCCCCGCACTTCGCAAACCGGCTAAACACCAGGAGGCCTCCATGGCTGATCTTTCTCGGGCTCCAGAGGGCCCCATTCATGCGTCTGCAGAGATTCGACGCATTCTTCGCACGTCGAGCGTCTATCTCGGCCTCGCTCCCCTGGGTGAGCGCGAGGTCCGGGAGACGCCGCGTCTGGAGATGGGTTCCCGGCTCAGGCCTTGCGCGCAGGGCCAGCTCAAAGAGGTGGGCCATGTCTGAGCATGATCGAGCAGTCACGGCCCAACCGATCGAGACCCGCCAACCTGATCCGGTGCGCAAGCGGCCTGACCTCACCTGGCTCGTCCGGTACGCTCGTCACTGCGGCTTCACATCAGAGGCGGCCTCCGTCGCTGATCCCGTTCAAGGGCAAGCGCTGGAGCAGTCGCTGCGCGCCACCTTCGGCGCTGCCGCCTGGCGGATCGTCTGCCGCAGCCCGCGGGAGCGCTTCGCTCCGATCCTGCGAAACCGCGAGCTCACGCTTTCCGACCTGGTGACCTACTGCCAGCGATTGGCCTACCTGCGATTTTTGGTGGCGCCACAAGCGATCCTGCTTGCCTACGGCATCACCCAGCGGCGCCTGTATTTCAACCAGCCTTGCCGCATCCCAGAGGAGAGCGACTACGCCCTCATGCGGGTCGCCGACCGCGAGAGGCGCCTGCGCATGACCGACATCGCCCTGGTGACCAACTGGGCCGTCCAGATCAACTTCGACATCCGCCCCCAGCACACCTGGGCAGGCCTATTGCGGCGTGCGCGTCTGCACCGGGACCGGGAGGCTGCTGCATTTGCCGCCGCAAAGCGTCAGCCCTGGCATTTTTTTTGCGGCGAGGTCGCTTGGCGCGGGTGGGACATCCAACCGATCACCGACAGTGCCCAGTTGTGGCTGGAGGGAGCCCTCCTAGGGCATTGTGCTTACCGGCTACGCGGCGAGTGCCAAACACTCACGCCCAGCCGCTTTTTCAGCGTGAGCCGTCACGGCAAGCCTGTGGCAACCCTGGAACTGGTTTGGCGCCCGCCTGAGCAAGGCGACATCGGAATGGACCGGGAGTGGGGCAGCTGGTGCCTGCAGGATCTCCGACTGTCGTTCAACCGGCTACCTGACGAGAGTCTGCTTCAGGCCATGCAGGCGTTTGCGCAGATGTACAACCTTTGGGCCAAAAGTCCGCGGCGCATGCCTGCAACCGAGTTGACACGGCTGAAAGAGCAGATTGGGCGACTCAATGCGAAGCGCTCGAACGCGCAAGCAGGGTGGGCTACTTGGACGGGCTCACTTGCCCGCCCGGCCTGAGCCAATCGACTGAAGGCGCTGGCGCACCGACTCCAGGAGTGATTGCTGGTCGGAAACCGGCAGAGCACTGATAACCAGCACCAACTCAGCTAGACGGTCGTCCTCGCAGTGGAGGTACGCGTTGGGCACGCCCAGCACTTGGGCGAGGGCCTGTGAGGTGTCCTCGGCGGGCTGGTGCACGCCCAGCTCGTATCGGCTGATCCGGGCTCTGGCTGCCGACTCGTCCAGTCCGATGGCAACTCCGACCCTCTCGAGCGACCAACCCAGCTCCTCTCGCCGCGACCGCAGGCGAGCGCCAAAGCTACTTGATCCCACTCGAGGCACAGACATGTTGCGAGTCTCGTGACCATCACGTAACATGTCGTCACGATTTGCGTGACATCATCGAGCCGCCATTCGATCTATCTGCGGTGGGTCACGGCGACTGGCTGTCCGTAGGCGGTATCACGGCGCTCCCCACCCAATGAATACGAAGAATCAAAATTCATTCGATCCGACAGGTCCTGTCGCCAAGGACGAGGCGGCATATGCCCAGGCATACATAGAGCTCAAGGATGCGGGTACTGTGCGTGCTGGTCTATTGGCGAAGGCGCTGGCCGATTCGAGAGGGGATCGAGCCGTCGCCGAAGCGCTCTACCTGCGATGGCGTTCTGCGCAGATCCTTGACCAGACCGAACAGGTGATTCCCAGAACCCCAGAAGATGGCGCCGACGAAGCAGCGGTCCCCGCTGTAGAGGAAAAAAGAGACGAGGAGGCTGCCGGGAGCGGGAACGCATTCATAGGCTTTGCATTGATCATGATTGCCGTTCTGATCGGCGCTCTGATTTCCGTGTCAGGAGGAGATGCCGGTTCATCGGTCACCGCTTCGCACCCACAGCAATCCGCGCTGCCGGGGTCAGGGTTAGAAGCTAACGCAGGCAATCCCCGACCCGCTCAAGCAGCTAGCACAGCATCGGGCCGGCAGGACTTTCGGCTTCTCCTTGACGCTATACAGGGGCCGTCTGCGCTGGAGGCTGCTGCAAGTAAATATTCAAGCAAACCCTGGTCTCAGTGTGTGATGCAGTTGGCGAAAGAAAACATCGGCTGCCGTTATAGCGGTCCAAACTCCAGGGAAACATGTAGCAGAGACCGCGTAATGCTCAATGCATCAGAACTTCGTGAAGAGGTCACTCCGTACGGGCGAGAGTTCACACTGCACATGACCGGAGCCAATGAAGAGGGTAGGAAATTCGGAGGCAATTACCGATGCCATGTAGGGCGAGATGGGCAGGTTCTCGCCTTGAGCGGAGTGGAGCTCTGATGCGTCCCTTGACCCTCTTGCGCCAGGCTGGTCGTTCAATAGCCAAGTTAACCATTGCGGCGGCGGCCGCGATACCTCTAGCCAGTCAGTCTGGTGTGTTCACAGATGCATTGACCAAGTGCTTGATTTCGGCAACCTCTGAGCGTGACAAGGCGGATATGGTTCGGTGGACGTACGGGGTTTTATCAGTTCATCCATCGCTCGCAGGCCTTCCTCGACCCAGCGCGCCGCATCGGGATGAATTTGATCGGCGCATGGGTCGCTTGGTCGAGCGGCTACTGACCGACCAGTGCCCCACCGAGACTACCGAGGCGCTGCGATATGAAGGCGGCCAGTCGCTTCGACAGGCGTTTCAAGCTCTTGGCCAGTTCTCGACGCACTCGCTGCTCGATGATCCTGCGGTCCGATCGACAGCCACGGACTTCATCCGGTTCATGAACCGCGATAAGTTTGATCAGATGGATCGCCCCTGATTTCTGATAAGAAAAGCGATGCAGCAGGAGTATTTGAGAGCCTCTATCTGGCCAGCACAAGAGATGCCCCATCAGTTGCGTGCTGCGGCGTGAGTCGTTCCTGCTTCATGCCCTAGCTCTTGGGGACATCAGACTTCCCCGCGCTTGCCAGCTAAGTGAAGGCCCACCAAGGTGTCTGCCAGGCGTTCATAGCCACTGGCGTTAACGGCCAGCATCAGGCTCACCCCATGAGCCTGCCAAATAGATACTCAGAGATCCCATGCTGCGCATTCGATCCCTGCTCCTAATAGCCTTTTCGTTCCTCTCGGGCGCCTTCGCCGCAGGGGCATTTGAGTGGTTGGCGCCGATCACCACAGTCAAGATCACCAACGTCAGTGGCAAAACGATCCGGCATATCGACATCGAGCATCGTGGCATGAACGATGGCTCAGTTGAGGGGAGCAGTCGGATCGCCCTGGGACTGCAGCCTGATCAGCAAGTCACCTTCAAGTTGATCACAGAAAGCGAGGCCGGCTACAGGCTTAACGTGACGTTCGAAGACGGCACCACCGTCAATGGAGGCTCGGGCTACACCTCCCGAGGTGCCACCACGCTGGAGTCAATCAGTATCCAAGAAATTACCAGCCAAGCCCCTATGGCGCTCACATTCGGGCTTCTCTACGAAGAAGCCCGAGTAACGACCTGGCCCCGTCCGCTTCGGCGCCAGGCGGACCGCCCCTGATGGTGCCTGCGACAAAAATTGCGACCGAGCTAGTCAAAATAACAAGGATCGGCTGAAATAACTCATGGATCTCGCCCCGCGCTACCTCACCAAGTCTCGCTTCAAGCTGGCAGTGGAATGCCCCACAAAGCTGTACTACACCGGCAAGCCTGATTACGCCAACACGAAGGACGAAGACGAGTTTCTTGCCATGCTCGCTGATGGCGGGTTTCAGGTGGGCGAGCTTGCCAAGCTCAAATATCCCGGCGGTATCGAGATCAAGACCAAGAAGGTCGCTCAGGCCATCGCCGAGACCGAAGAACTCCTCCAACGCGAAAACGTCATCCTGTTCGAGCCTGCCATCGCCCACAAAGGATTCCTGGTCAGGGTGGATGTCCTGATCAAGCGAGGAAGCGTCTTTGAGGTGGTCGAGGTCAAGGCCAAGTCCTACTCCGGAGACCCTGCTGACTTCACCAGCGCCAAAGGCGCGATCTCCAGCAAGTACCTCCCCTACATACAGGACGTCGCCTTCCAAAAGTACGTCCTCCAGTGCGCTTTCCCGCAAGCCACCGTGAGCGCTCATTTGCTCATGCCAGACAAGAGCAAGAAGGCCGCCGTCGCGGGTCTCAATCAACTTTTCAAGATCCGCAGGGAAGGCAAGAACGTTGATGTCCAGGTGAGCCCGCGAGCGTATGAATTGGCCGAGGAAGGCGACCTGGCCGAATCAGTCCTCACCTGCGTGAGCGTGGATCATCTGGCGCAGGAAGTTCTCTCCAATGCCTTGTCTTTCCCCGGCGGCAAAGGCCCCCTCCAGACCGTGGCTGCCAGATGGGCGCAGGCTTATGAGGCTGATCAGAAGCTGCCTCCTGTCATCGGCAAGCAGTGCGGACGGTGCGAATTCAAGGTTTCACACAAGGGTGGCATGGGCGGCACAGGCGGCACGGGCGGCACGGGCGAACCATCCGCCCATTCCCAGCGCAGTGGATTTCACGAGTGCTGGAAAGAGGCAAACCGCTGGACCGATGCAGACTTTGCCGGTGGCACGGTGCTCGATATTTGGTCTTTCCACGGCAAAGACAAGTTGATCAATCAGGGCAAGCTCAAGCTCAGCCAAGTGACCGAAGAAGACCTCAGGGTCACCGATCACGACTACAGTCCGATCAAGAACCCACAGCGCCAGTGGCTCCAAGTGGCGGGACTTCCACCCGAATTTCGTGCGCGAGGGTATTACCTGGACACCGCCGGCCTCCAAGCCGAAGTGCGCAATTGGACTTGGCCACTGCACCTCATCGATTTCGAGACGGCTGCGGTGGCCCTCCCGTTTCACGCTGGCCGCAGGCCCTATGAGCAAGTGGCCTTCCAGTTCTCGCACCACGTGCTTGAAGCCGATGGCACCTTGCGCCACGCAAACCAGTACCTGAGCGACACGCCAAGCGAATTCCCCAACTACGACTTCGTGCGTGCACTACGCGAATCCCTGCGGCATGACCGGGGAACCATCATGCGATGGAGTCATCACGAAAACACCATCCTGAACACCATCAAATCGCAGTTTTCTTTGGAGCGAGACAAGCACGACGACGCCGATGACCTGATCGCTTTCATCGAAGACATCACCACCGAGGGCGATCGCGCCATGGTCGACTTGGCCAAAGTAGCCAAGGATCGCTACTTCCACCCGAGCACACGGGGCAGTAGTTCAATCAAGAAGGTGCTCCCCGCCGTTTTGCAAAGCTCGGGCTATCTGCGCGAGCGCTTTAGCGCTCCGACCTACGGATCTCCGGGCGGCCCTACCAGCCTGAATTTCGAGTCCATGGCCTGGTGGCAGATGGGCCAGGACGGCACAGTGCTCGACCCGTACAAAATTCTGATCGGCGAACTCGGAGAGGATGACCTCGAAGACGACGACGAGGGCGCAGAGCAGATCAACCAGGGCGGAGCGGCCAGCAATGCCTATCTGCGCTTGCAGTTCGAAGACCTCTCGGCTCAGGAGAGGGCCAGTCTGCGAAAAGGCCTACTTCGCTACTGCGAGCTCGACACCCTCGCGATGGGGATGGTGCTCCTCGCCTGGCTCAATGATCCGGTGTAAATGGAAACCCGGGGGGCGGCGGTCGGCAATGAAGCAGCCACTAAGAAATATCGCGCAGATGGCTTCGCACCCACTGCGCAAATTGCTCTTGCGTGAGCTGCCCTTCGGCCAGTTCCAGCATGCTCATCACGCATTGAGCGTCGTCGGCCAAAAGCACTTGGTCATTGAGTGCGAGAAACAACTCCACAGCCACGGATGCAGCGCGCTTGTTCCCGTCAATGAAGGGACGGTTCCGAGCCAAACCATATCCGTAGGCAGCCGCCAAGGCGGCCGCATCGGGCGCTCCAGAGGAAGCCAGTTGCCACGGGCGCTGCATCGCCGACTCGAACAGGCCAGGATCACGCACACCAGATCCGCCGCCGTGCTCGGAAAGTTGCTCTTCATGAACAGCCAGCATGACCTTCATGTCCAGCCAAACCCACGCTCGGCGCGACTCTTTCACTTGGCCAGTTCCCTGAGGACCTGCCGGCGCTTCTTCATGATCTTTCGAGCAGCATTCATCTGCTCCTCAAACTGCGCGTCGTATGGGCTGAGCATGACGGCCCCGTTCGCGGACTCCGTCACATAGACCATGTCGCCCTTTTCGAGCTTGAGCCGCGCCAACAACTCCTTGGGAAGGATCACCCCCACGGAATTGCCGACCTGAGTCAATTTGAGGGCTGCCATGGCAGCCTCCTTGTTATAACGTTTGTTATATTAACCGATCAATCCTCTCATCAGGCAACCCTTGCTGTCCGACCAGGCCTTTCTGTCCAACATGTCCAGACCACGGAGTACCCAATGTCTTTCTTCAAGCACCTGCTGGGAATTTCTGAGAGCACCCAAGGC
>JACCED011679021.1_pt1 | contig 10348 bp, 10 predicted proteins | sample 7455021 | NCBI WGS metagenome assembly JACCED01 (sample SAMN15323456, study PRJNA562643) | freshwater metagenome | isolation source: river surface water | place: USA:Blue River Watershed | collected 2017-08-19 | reverse complement strand
CCCGTGCCCGATTCCCCCGCCGCCCGCCTCGTCCGACAGATCGAGTTCATCGCCGAGTGCGACACGCTGAAAGAGGTCTTCCGCCAGACCATCAACACCCGCAGCCGCCGCGCCGAAAACGACGCCGAGCACAGCTGGCACCTTTGCCTCTGTGTGATCGTCTTGGCCGAGCACGCCAACGTGCCGAACCTCGATGTCCTGCGCGTCCTGAAAATGCTCATCGTCCACGACCTCGTGGAGATCGATGCCGGGGACACCTTCGCCTACGACACCGCCGCGATGGCCGGGCAGCACGAACGCGAGTCGATCGCGGCCGACCGCATCTTCGGCCTCCTCCCGCCGGACCAGGCCCGCGAATTCCGCGCGCTCTGGGACGAGTTCGAAGCCAAGGCCACGCCCGAGGCCAAGTTCGCCACGGCCTGCGATCGCTTCCAGCCCATGCTGCTGAACTGCCGCACGCAGGGCGCCGCCTGGGCGCGCCACGGCGTCACCCACGAGCGCGTGGTCGCCCGCAACCGCCACGTCGCCGACGGCAGCGCCGAGCTCTGGGCCTACGCCGACAAGATGCTCGCCGAGGTCGTCGCCGCCGGCTACCTGCCGCCCCGCTGACGCCTCCGCCGCCCCGCCCGCTCCACCTCTCCGCAACCCCGCTTTCATCGTGGCCCGACTTCGCGGCAAAATCACCGACTGGGATGAGGCAAAAGGTTACGGCTCCGTCGTCGCCGACGGCCGGACGCACTTCCTGCACCACCGCGACTTCTCCGTCCGCCACAAACGCCCTGCCGTGGGCGACGAGGTGACCTTTGCGCTCGGCCAGGACGCCAAGGGCCGCACGTGCGCCGTCGCCGCCGAGCACGCCAACGCCGGCGGCCGCCTCCGGCTGGCCGATTTCGGCACGGTCGTGCTCTTGCTCGTATTGCCCTCCGTCGCCGCCGCCCGGCTCGATCCGGCACTCGGCCTCCAGTTTCTGCTGGGACTCTACGCCCTGATGTCGGTGCTGAGTTTCGCCTTCTACTGGGGCGACAAACGCCGGGCGGTCCGCGGCGACACGCGCCAACCCGAATCCGCCTTGCACCTGATCGAGTTCCTCGGCGGCTGGCCCGGCGCCTACCTCGCGCAGCGGATGTTCCGGCACAAACTCACCAAGGTCCGCTACCAGATCGTCTTTTGGTTCATCGTCGTTCTCCACCTCGGCGTCGCGCTGGATGCGCTCCTCGATTGGCGCCTTCTGCACGCCGCCCTCGCCGCCGTCCGCTCGCCCACCGCATGACCTCCCGCACCCCGGTTCCGGGAAGCCCTGCGCTCCGCCGATCGCACGCACCGGAAACCTCGTCACGATGAGCTGGCTCGACCGCCTGCTCGGGCGCGCGCCCGCGTCCGCCTCTCCCACCGCCGCCGCGCTCCCGGACTTTCCGTTTCCCTTGGTTCGCGTGGCCGGCTCCGACGCCGTCGCCGCCTGGCAGAAATACCAGGAAGAATGGCGTCCGTCCGGTGGCTCCGCCGTCATGATCGGCGACGTCGCGGAGGTTGTTGACCGCGCCGAACTGATTCGCGCCGCCACCCGATCCACCGCCACGATTTTGGCCGCGGCGTCCGCGATCGAGCCCGCCGCATTTTTCGCCGCGCGCACCGCGGAGTATGCGGCCGACGAGACGGACCTGACCGCCGGCCCGTGGCCCGCGCGCCCCGTTCCGCCCTCGCCCTTCACCGCGCACACGGACATCGCGGCCGGCCGGCCCAAGCCCGTCGTGTTCATCGCCCGCATCCCGACACCGCACGCGTGGGAAATCCCCGCCTACCTCCACGCCGGCGGCTGGAACGACTGCCCCGCGCCGGAAGCACAGGTCGCCGTGCTCCGCGCCTGGCACGCCGCCTACGGCATCGAGCTCTACGCCCTCACCGGCGACAAACTCGAGTGCCTGGCCCTGCGTCCCCCGACCACTCGGGAGGCCGCGCTTACGCTCGCCCGCGAACAGTTTCTTTTCTGCAGCGACATCGTCCACCAGGGCACCGGGCGTCTCGAGATCCTCGCCGCGGCGCTGCTCGACGCCGACACGTGGTTCTTCTGGTGGGACTGATGCGTCCCACCCCGCTCCCGATGCTGCCCGATCCGCTCCCGCCCGGCTATGCGCGCACCCGCGCCGTCACCTCGTTTGCCGCCCTGCTGGCCACGCCGCTCGACCGCGGCATCAACGCCCTTTGCTGGCCGCGCGTGCTGCCGGCCGGATTCGACTCCGTCGTCGCGGCCCTCGGCGACGGCGAGGGCATCGTCCCGCTCGAGGAGGAGCGACTGCTAGCCCTCGACCTGCCGCCCGCAGGCCGCGCGGCCGTCGCGTGGATGCTGGCGGACTTTCACCGCCTCCGCGATCAGGGCCTCGATCCCGTCCTCAACTGCATCTACGCCTACCCGCACGACGATCCCGCCGCGCTCGTCGCCACCGACGTGTATTCGTATCACGCCGACCGCGCGCCGATCGCCGCCGACACGTGGCTCTGCACCTACCACGGCGCCCCGAGCGAAGCGCTTCGCCAGGAGGACGCGCGCCGCAAGGTCGACGACCCCGCGATCCGCACCCGGCTGCTCGCCGACTACGGTGGCGCCGACGACGCCGGCTTCCTCGAGTTCCTCGCGGACAACTGCTACGACCTGCACTACGCGGCGCGTCCCGGGGCGCAGCCGTTTTCCTTCGGCCAGGGCCACCTCTGGCGCATCGCCGTCGAGTTTCCCGGCAACCCCGTCCCGCCCTGCGTCCACCGCGCCCCGCTCGTCGGCCGCGAATCGCCGCCGCGCCTGCTGCTGATCAGCTGACCCGGCCCGCTTTGCCCCGGCCGCGCCTCGCGTCGCACGGCTTGTTTCAGCCGCGGCCGGCCGGGTTGTGCCACGCCGCCGGCAGCACCGACTCCGGTCCGATGATATACACGCGGTAGTAGAGCCAGAAAATCACCGCGCCCAGCAGCAGGAGAAACGTCGCCTCGCCGAGCCCGCCGCCCCGCATCCGGCTCGTGCGCTGCAGCGACCCGATCATCAGCCCGATCGCCGGCGCCACGAGAAAGGCCACGAGCGACGAGCCCACCAGCACCATGCCCATGATCACGCCGGTGCGCAGCATCGGATCCCCCACCTGCTTCGCTTTGTAGCTCACCAACTCGACGCACAGGTTGAGCAGCAGCAGGCAGCACGGCAGCACGTAGTAGTTGCGGACGATCTGGGCACCTTTCATCGCGCCACGACTCCGCGAGTCCCGCCGAAAGTGGCAAGCGATCTTGCGCCATTCGCGTTCCCGCGCTCCCTTCCGAAGCCGTCCAACGTCATGACGACTTACGTTTACGAAACCATTCCGCAAAAGCCCGGCGCCAAGTCCCGCCGCTTCGAAGTCCGCCAGTCGATGAGCGAACCGGCCCTCACCCACGATCCCGCGACCGGCGAACCTGTGCGCCGCGTGATCGCCGGCGGCTACGGCTTCATCGCCCAGAAATCCTCGCCGCCGCCCGCGGGTCCCTGCGGCAACGCCTGCGGTTGCTTCGGCCAAAACTGACCCGCCGCCCGCGCGCGGCCCGCCTTTTTCCTACATGATCAACTACCAAACCCCCGACCTCACCCAACATCCGCCCCGCAGCGTGCACGTCCGCCTCGGCGGCTTCGCCCACCTGCCGCGCCTGCTCGACAAGGCGCGGGCGTTCCACGCGGGCAAAATCGGCGGCTACCACTATCACTGCCCCCTCGACAAAGCCTTCTTCGCCCTGACCGGCATCAACCACGAGGTCTTCCTCGCCGAGGTGAAAAAAGGCGGCTCCGACTCCGAAATGCTCGCCTGGGTCCGCGCCAACACCACCCGCCTCCCCTTCGAGATCCGCGCCTGGTCCGAGTGGATCGAGCAGCACGGTCCCGGAGCGGCCGGCGGCCACGAATGGATGGCCGAGACGATCAAGGCCTCCGCCGGCGACCGCGACGACATCCGCTCCTTCGCCGACCTGCTCGACCTCGACGACTACGTGAGCTTCGGCGGCAAAGGCTGACGCCCTCCGCGACACCTCCTCACGCCCACGGGCGCACGGCCTCCGCCGCGCGCCCTTTTTGCTGCACCGGTTCGGCCCCGCGCGCCGGCGCCGCGGTCACACCCGCACCGGCTGCGCTTTTTTCACGAAGTCCGGGTCGATCGTGACGCCGAAGCCGGGCCCGGTCGGGCAACGCACCTGGCCGTTCTCGCATTTGAGCGACGACGTCGCGCACGCCACCGGGATCGTCGCGTTGCCCTTGAATTCCTGATACGGTCCGATGTTCGGCGTCCACGACGCGAACTGCACCACGTCGAGGTAACCGAGCCCGCCGCCCGACATGTGCGGCACCACCGTCATGCCGGCCGCCGCCGCCATGCGCGCGACTTTCGTCGCCCGGATGAACCCGCCGCCGTAGTGCAAGTCGGGCTGCACGATGTCGACGCCCCGGTTGGCCACCATCCAGTGCCAGCGATGGAGACTGAACTCCTGCTCGCCGCCCGCGATCGGGATCGTCAGGGCATCCGCCACCTGCTTCGTGCTCCAGAGATCGTCGAACTCGCACGGCTCCTCGTAGAACGCGTAGCCGTGCGCCTCCATCAGGCGCCCGATCCGGATCGCTTCCTTCGCGTCGTAGGAACTGTTCGAATCGGCATACAGCGTCATCCCGTCCCCGAAGGTTTTCCGCACGAGCGGAATCAGCGTCTCCGTCCGGCCCGGCAGCGAATCCGCGTTCCGGTTCATGCGGCCGCCCAGCCGAAACTTGATCGCGCGCACGCCCGAGCCCGCCACCAACCCCTGCAGATAAGCGATCTCGGCCTCGGGCGTGTTGCCGCGGTTGCCGCTCGCGTAATACACCGGGACATCCCGCCGCTTGGCGCCGCCGAAGAAATCGGCCACCGGACGCCGCGTCACCTGCCCCATCAACTCCAGCAGCGCCTGCTCCACCGCCATCACCGCCACCCAGAACAGCTGGCCCTGCATCTTGTAGTTGCTGCCGTGCCGGTAGACTTCGAGGTGCAGGTCATCGAGCGTGCGCGCATCCTTCTTCAAAAACGGCGCTACCACCGACCCCAGCAACACCGGCCACGCCTTCGCCATGATCGACGGGTTCGGCACCGTGATCGCCTCCGCGCCGTCGGTGGAACGCGCACGCACGAGGTAGTTCTTCTCGTTCCGCAACAGTTCGATCGAGGCCACCGTCACCGGCGCCTTCACGAAGGAGACATCGAGCACCGGTGCATCCATGATCCGGCGCAGCTCCTCGGCGGAGGGGGTTGCGCCCTTCCCGGCACTCGCCGCCGCCGCGGACCCGCCCGCGAGCGGAGCGGCCGCCGCGAGCGCGGCCGACTGTTTCAGGAAGGAACGACGCGAGAGCGCCGGGGACACCGCGGTAGGCGTAGACGACATGGGGCGAGGGGTTGGGCTCCACGTCGACACGCCCGCGCCGGCGGGGCAAGTCCCCGCGTTTCGGACCGTCGTTTGTCCGCGTCCCCACCCCGCCGCGGTCAACCGATTCCGCGCCGGACCCGATGCCCGCCGCGCGTGATTTACGCCTTTTGCCAGTCGTTGCGCGCGGGCCGCGTGCGCAGGGCGTTCGCCGCCGCGTCGCCCGGAAACTCTTCTTTCACCGGATCCCACTTCAACGGCCGACCCAGCTCCATCGTCAGCGCGCCGAGGTGCAGTGTGGTGCTCAGGCGATGCAACGCCTCCGCCGAATACATCGGCTCCTTTCCGTTTTTCAGACAGTCGAGGAAGTCGCGCTGCTCCCGCGGCCGGCGGGCCGGCAGCTTGCTCGTCGCCGGGTCGTATTTGCGCCGCAGGATTTCCGGGTCGCTCGCCTCCAGCCGGCCGAGCCAGCCCTTGTTGCCCACCCAACCCTCCGTGCCCTCGAAGCGGATCGCCACGCCGTCCGACACCACGTCCATCGTCACGCCGTTCGCGTAGCGGTAGGCCAGCCGGTATTTCTGCGGCACCGAATTCACGCTGTCCGGCGGGATCTCGCCGCTGCCTTCGACGGCCACCGGACTCGTGCCCTCGGCGAAATTGGCCACCTGCGCCGTGTCCACCAGGTGCGCACCCCAATCCGTCAGCGAACCGCCCGAGAAATCCCGGATCTGCCGCCACACCTGGTCGTCCGTCAGCGTCGGCGTGTAGGGCCGATACGGCGCCGGCCCCAGCCACAGCTCGTAATTCAGGTCGGCCGGCACCGGCGCCGGCGCCTCCTTCTTGAAGATCGGTTTTTCCAGCAGTCCCACCCGGATGTGCTTCAGCTGCCCGATGGCACCGTTGCGCACGAACTCCGCCAGCATGTGGTATTGGATCACCGCCCGGTCCTCGATGCCGGTGGCGAACACCTTGCCGCTCCGCTTCACCGCGTCCGCCAGCGTGCGGCCCTCCGCGATGGTCAGCGTCGGCTTCTCGCAAAACACGTGCTTGCCCGCCGCCAGGGCCAGCAGCGACAGCGGCACGTGCCAGTGATCCGGCGTGGAAATCACCACCGCGTCGATGTCCGGCCGCGCCAGCACCGCCCGGAAGTCCGCGATGCTGTCGCAGCCTTTGCCCGCGTAGTGCTTGTTCACGACACCCTGCGCATGGTCGCGCCGCCGCCCGAAGACATCGCACACCGCGACGACGCGGCAGTCGTCCTGCTGCAAGAACGACATCAGGTTCACGCCGAGCCCGTGCTTGCCCACGCCGATGCAGCCGAGAGTCACGCGCTTCGAGGGCGCATTTTGGCCGAACAACCGCGCGGGCACCACCTGCGGCGCGACTCCGGCGGCCAACAGGCCGGCGAGGCCGGTTTTGACGAAGCCGCGGCGCGTGGTCGGCGACGGGGAGCGGGACGAAAGCGAAGGGTGCGACATGACGGGGAAAACAGCGGGAAACCGGCGGGGTGGACGCGCACTTTGCCCGGGCGTGCGCGCCGGCGTCCACCCCGAAACGCCGCGTTATTTTCCGGCCGCCGCCGTGCCCGCGCGGAAATTCCCCACGGCTTCGCTCGTGCGCAGCGCGCGTGTGTAGACCCGCAGTCCCCGCACCGCCGGCGCCACGCGTGCCTTCGCGTCCGAGTTGGGCGTCCGCAAGGTCGGGCTGAAGCGTCCCCAGCCGAATTGCCGCTGGTCGCCGCCGTCGTGCAGCACGCCGTCCGTCACGAAGGTGATGATCTTGGGCCCGCCGTCGACGGTCACGACGACGTGATGGCGGCGCCCCGCCAGCAGGTGACCGGCGTCGCTCCGCCACAGGGCCTCCTGCCGGCCGTCGGCCAGCCGCAATTCCAAGGCTCCGCTGGCCGCCGTGGTCAGCGCCAACCCGCGCCCGCGCGCATCGCGGTTGTCGAGCAGCACCTGTCCGGGGGCGAGCGCCTCCAGTTGCAGCCACAGCTCCAGGCTGAAACCGCCGCGCAGGTCTTTCGCGCCGTGGTCGGCGCGCTGCGTATCCCGGGCGACGAACTCGGGCAGGCGCGGCAGCGCGACTTCCGTCGGCAGGGGCTTCGGCGCCGTCAGATTCAGCGCGAGTCCGTTGGTCGCCACGGTCCGGGCCTCGAATTGGCCGAAAAGCCCGTCGACGAGCTCCGCCGGAAGCTCGTGCACCCGGCCGATATTCTTCTGCGTTTCCGTCAGGAAATATTTTCCGCCCTCCTCCACCAGGTCGGGATAACTCATCCGGATGAACGGATCGTCGTCGTAGAGCACGATCTCCGGCTGGGTCCAGTGGATCACCTTGCCGCCCGGGCCGTCGCGCTCCTCGCCGGCCGCCAGCCACGCCGGATTCCGGTCGTCGTAGGGATTGCCCGTGCGGCCGGTCGTGTCCGCCGCCATGCGTCCGATCACGGCGCCGCCGTGGTTGTGAAACCAATACAGGAATTTTCCGTTCGCCGTCCGCCACGCGAAGTTCGCCGCCCGGGGGTGTTTGATCCGCCGCCCGCCCGGCGCATACGCCGCGTAGGCCGGCGGCGTCCAGGTGCGCCCGCCGTCGCGGCTGTAGGCCGTCACCGGCCAGCCGTCCACCGTGCGGTAGATGCAGTGCAGCGAGCCGTCGCTCAGCCGGGCGATGCTCTGCTCCTCCGCCACCCGGCCGCCGCCCGGCGGCGTGCGCAGCCCGACGTCGCCGTCCGGCAAGGTCTCGAAAACCACCTTGGCCGGATCGCGCTCGGTCAGAATGTTCGCGCTGCGCAGGAATGCGCCTTCGGACTGCGCGAAGAACCCCGGGCCCATCGCCCCCACCTTGTGCAACACCAGCAGGGCCGCGTCGCCGAGGACCAGCGGCCGGCCCACGTTCCAGAAGAAACGCAGCCGGCCGCCGTAGACGTTGGCCCGGTCGGTCGCGAATTCCCGCACCGGCACCTCGTGCCGCGCCGCCGACCACGTGCGCCCGTGGTCATCCGTGAATTTGAACACATAGTGACCGAGCGAATCGACGCGCTTGTAGACGCCGCGGTCCTCCCGTTTCACCTCCGTCACCCGGTCGGTGTTGTGGTTGTAAAACGCGTAGACGCGCCCGCCCGTCACCTTCAGCAGCACGGCATAGGACGCCTCCGGCCCGTCCGACGGCTCCAGCGCCACCGGCTTTTCCCAGGTGCGCCCGCGGTCGGTGCTGCGCATCGACACCACATGCTGCCCGCCCGCCCCTTCCGCCCCGGGGCCCGTCGTGATCACGCACAGCCACGCGCCGTCGTCCGTTTGCACGATGTAGGGTTGGTCGGCGTAGCCTTCGCTCGGCACCGGCCAGCCGTTCGACAGGTGCCGCGGATCCGCCGTCACCGCGCCCGGCGGCGTCGGCGCGGACGGCGTCGCCGCCCCTCCGATGGCGCCAACCCAGAGAACGAGCAAACAAGGGCGCCAGGCGGTGCGGATTCGGGGTCGCATGAGGGCGGAGCAGAAGCGCCGCGCTGCGCCCGCGCGACGGTTTTTTCTTTGGTTCCGCGGCCGGCACCGTTTCCCTTGCCGCATGGTTTCTCCCTCCGCCACCGGCCCGTCCGTCGTCACGCCCGCCGTGGAGGTGCGTCAACTCACCAAGCACTACGTCCGCTCCGCCTCCCTCGCCGGCTGGCTGCTGAGCAATTTCCGCCCGACCAGCGCCCCGGAGGCGCCGCGCGAGGACACGGTCTACGCGCTCAACGACGTCTCCTTCACCGTCGCCCGCGGCGAAGCCTTCGGCGTGATCGGCCGCAACGGCGCCGGCAAGAGCACGCTGCTCCAGATGCTGGCCGGCACGCTCCGCCCCACCTCCGGCGAGTGCGCCGTGCACGGCCGCGTCACCGCCCTCCTCGAACTCGGCTCCGGCTTCAATCCGGAGTTCACCGGCCTCGAAAACATCTTCCTCGCCGGCTCCATCCTCGGGCTCAACCGCGCCGAGATGGAGGCCAAGCTCGACGACATCGTGCGCTTCGCCGACGTCGGCGAATTCATCGGCCAGCCGGTGAAAACCTACTCCACCGGCATGATGATGCGCGTCGCCTTCGCCGTCGCCATTTCGGTCGAGCCCGACGTCCTCATCATCGACGAAGCCCTCAGCGTGGGCGACATCCTCTTCCAGCAGAAATGCAGCCGCCGGCTGAAGGAGCTCATCGACCGCGGCGTCACCGTGCTCGTCGTCACCCACGACCTGTCCTTCGTGCTCAACATGTGCCGCCGCGCCGTCTGGCTCGACCGCGGCAAGATCCGCTACCTCGGCGAGGCCGGGGCCTGCGTGCGCGAATACGTCGCCGCCATGGGCGCCGTCGCCGGCAACACCGCCGCCCCGTCCGCCGCGACCGACGCCCTCCCCGCCGCCGCGCTCCCGCTCGCCCCCGACCTCGCGCTCGACGGCAAGGAACGCCTCGGCGACGGCGGCGTCCGCGTCGCCCGCGTCTGGTTGCTCCACGCCGACGGTTCCCCCGGCGCCGCCTACCGCTGCGGCGACTGGGCCGCCGTCACCGTGCTGGTCTCCGCCCGGCGCGACGCCCGCGCGGTGAGCGCTGGCTGCGAACTGCGCAATCGCCACGGCCAGGTCGTTTTCGCCACCGGCCTCCGCGTCGCCCATCGGCTGATTGAAAACCTGCCCGCCGGCGCCTCCGTCCTCGTCACCATCCGCTTCCGCCTCGAACTGCAGGAAGGCCAATACACCCTCGACGTCGGCTGCGGCGCCGGCACCGACACGGACAACACCTGGGATCGCGTGCTCAACACCGCCGTGCTCGAAGTCACCAATCCCCCCGATCAGGAAGTGATCCACGGTCTCGTGCGCCTCCCCTACGAACTCCACGTCGCCCGCCCCCAAGCCTGAAGTCAGGCGGCACTCTCTCCGCGCGGCCGGGAACGTATCGCTCGCGTCGGTCTGCACGCCGCACCGTCCCGCTTTCGGTTCACTG